>Ga0209494_1001208_pt1 | contig 11510 bp, 15 predicted proteins | sample EN1Hudseemescosm_FD_184628 | JGI IMG/M metagenome (GOLD analysis project Ga0209494, IMG submission 184628) | Methane-oxidizing microbial communities from mesocosms in the Hudson Canyon - EN1B Hudson Canyon (SPAdes) (version 2) | ecosystem: Environmental > Aquatic > Marine > Cold seeps | place... | reverse complement strand
GGGACCAGGAAAACTGGTAGAAGAATTACACACATACAGTTCGAATTTGATGTGAAAGAGTCATCAAAGAAACTTAGTAAAAGTAAATTTAAAGGGATTGGTGATAAAGAGGTTCAACGATTTTGTAACGAAAATGTTTCTCTAACTAAAGGTAAAACCTTAGAAGAAGTTAAAGTGATGATGTTACAACGGAAATAAAATTAGTTGATAGTATCAGAATGATACAACTTTGAGATTCTCAGTTTGTAAAATGTTACAGAGTGAGAAAACTAAGGTTTAACTTTCTTTCCATTCTTAAAGTTAACTTCAGACGACTTCTTTCCGTTTTCATACCACCGAGTCGAAAGTCCATCTAACTTTCCATCCTTATAGTTTCCTTCTAACTTCTTCTGTCCGTTATCCCACCACCCATTCTGAAGTCCATCTATCTCTCCATCCTTGTAGTTCTCTTCATACTTCTTCTGTCCGTTTTCATACCACTCAGTCCAAACTCCTTCTTTCTCTCCATCCTTGTAATATTTTTCTAACTTCTTCTGTCCGTTTTTATGCCACTCAGTCCAAAGTCCTTCTTGCTTTCCATCCTTGAAATGAATTTCAATAAATCTCTGTCCATCTTCATACCACCCAGTCCAAAGTCCTTCTTTCTTTCCATTCTTGTAATTACCCTCTCTTTCTTTCTGTCCATTGTCATACCAACTAGTCCTAATTCCTTCTAACTTTCCATTCTTAAAATTTGTTTCCGTTTTCTTCTGTCCGTTTTCATACCACTCAGATCCGAGTCCATCTATCTCTCCATCCTTGTAGTTCTCTTCATACTTCTTCTGTCTGTTTTCATACCACTCAGTCCGTCCTTCTTCCTTTCCATCTACAAAGGTTATTTCCTCCTTTATCTCTCCATTCTTCCACCATGGAAAAATAAATATTGGCAAATAAAACATCTCCTTTTTCCAATATCTAACAACATACTTACCGGTAAACGGTTTTTCTTGGTTAACCTCATACTTAATACCATTCCTTTCTTGTAAGTATGTAACGTCTTTACTAGTGTTCTTCATTTCTTAATCCTTTAACCAGTTCTACTAAAACAACCAACCTCTACCTTACACCAAAACATCTTTTTCACTCAAATTAGACAGTAACCTGATTTTGTTTTTTAACTAATTGGTAAACGTAACTCCTGGTTACATCGTATTTCTCAGAAATCTTTGTTTTTGACATTCCATCATCAAAATCATTTTTCATTTCCTCGAGTTGTTCTTTAGTCAGTTTAGATTTCCTACCTTTATATTTTCCTTTTAACTTCGCAATCTCAATTCCTTCTCTTTGTCGTTCCAACATAATGTTTCTTTCAAATTCCGAGAATGATGAAAGGATTGATAGAAGTAGATTTGAATATAAGTCAGATTTGGTACCGTCAAATATTAGATTTTCTTTGTGAAAATGAATCACACAATTTAGATCTTTTATCTGTTCAACAATATCCAATATATCTTTTGTGTTTCTACCGATTCTATCTAAGGAATGGACGTTAACAACATCACCTTCTCTTAAATTACTCATCATTAACTGAAACTGAGGACGTTGTGTGTCCTTACCAGAGAGTTTGTCCTCATAGACTCTGTCACAATCGACAGAGGGGAGTTGTCTTTCGGTATTTTGAAGAATTGTTGAAACCCTAATGTAGTTAAAAATCATAAGATTTACCTCTATGTGTAATTTAAATCTTAGATTCATTATATAATATGTGTAATAAATCGTAAACCATTTAATTTACACATTATTGAGGTTAATGGTTATTGTGTAATTTGACTATGATTAAGTTACACAGGGAAAGTTAGTATCAAAATGAGACAACTTTGAGATTATCAGTTTGTAAGATGTTACAGATTGATAAAATTAAGTTTTCTCAAACTTTGTGTCTATTCTATTTAATAGAAAAATGGTAAAAGTGTCTATTGGGTATATTGAAACAACTTTTACTATTTTTTGTTATGAGTTTATCTTCTAAAAAAGGTTTGTTAGTCACTCCCTATTCAAAAGGGGGTAAACGAGAGTCGTATTCTTTAAATGTTGAGAGGTTTCTTTCACCAATCCCCCTCAATCAAACCGAACCTCCCCGTCCCTATTTAATTATCGGTTTTGATACCGAATATCAATCCACCGACAAAAAGGTTAACGGTAAGATTTATTGTGATAACGAAGTGTTGTCCTATCAATACTCCTGTTCGATTGTTACTCATTACAACGACGGGAGTGAGGTTGAGTGGAATGGTATTGTCCTACCTAATTCGAGTGATTTAAGTAGTCGTATAACTTTTAAAGATTTCATTGAGTTTTCTATCGGACACGGTATTTCCCTCTATCCCAATATTAAAATTCCCCGAGATATATATTTTGTTTCACATTTCACTCGTTGTGACATTCCTGGATTTAAAGATTTTAAGGATGGTAGAAGTCGTAAGAGTTTAAATTTTCAAAATATTAGGGGTAGTTTTGTGAATGTCACACAAGATTTACCTGTCACCCTAACTGATACTCTTACAGGTAATGATATTGAGGTTAGTATTAAAGTTAGAGATACACTTCATATCAGTCCACAACAGGGAGGAAGTTTAGAAAAACTGGGTGATGTTTTACAGTTTAAGAAAATCTCCTTGGGAAGTAATCCCACCGAAGAAAAACATATCAAAACCAATATGAAAGATTTCCTCAATTCCGATTGGGAAAAATTCCGTGATTATGGGATTAGGGATAGTGATATCTGTGTGAACTGGGTAAAGAAACTTATTCGGTTGAATTACGATGTCCATAACAATAAAGGTAAGTCTTTTAAATTACCTATAACTTTATCTTCTATTGGTGTTTCTTTAATCGAACAACATTGGTTTGGTAATAGTCAAAATCGTTTAGATATCGTTGGTAAGACTAAGGTTGTTAAAAAGTATTGGGATTCAAAATCCAATCGTTATAGGTATAACTCCAAAGAACAATACATTCGTTCTTTATTTTGGGAACAAGACTTCTTAACTGATTGTTATCACGGTGGTAGGAATGAACAATTTTGGTTTGGACCCTCTCCTGTCGGTGTTTGGTATGACTATGATTTGAGTGGTTGTTATCCGACTGTTATGGGTTTAATTGGAAAACCTGATTGGGATACCCTCCGTTATCTTAAAGATACTAAGGAAATGTTAAGTTTCAAACCTGTTGATTTAACCTTTTGTTGTGTTAAATTCGAATTCCCCGAATCTGTTAGATTTCCTACCCTCCCTGTTCGAACAGAAGATGGAATTATTTTCCCTCGTTCTGGTGAATCCACTACTCATATTTCCGAAATCCTACTATCCGATTCGTTAGGTTGTAAGTTGGAATTGGTTCGAGGTATTACTATTGATAGTGAAAGATTTGGTGATTCTAAGAATCGAATCTTTAGAGATTTTCTTAAAACCTGTGTTGATAACCGTAACCAGTTTGACAAAGGGACGGTAGAGAATTTGTTTTGGAAAGAAATTTCAAATTCCTTATATGGTAAGACAGGACAAGGTTTAAGAGAACGACGAATTTACGATTTAAAAAGTGACAAAGTTAAAAGGTTAACCGAATCAAAAATATCCAATCCTTGTTTTGCCAGTTTTATTACTTCCTTTTCTCGGGGTGTTTTGGGTGAGATTATGAATAATTTACCTCCCCACATTAATATCTTTAGTGTTACTACTGATGGTTTTTTAACGGATTCGACTCCCCAAGAAATGGACGATTCTATTGATGGAGTTCTATGTCGTCATTTTGAAAATTCACGGTATAAATTAACTGTAAAGGATAGTATTAAGTGGAGTAAATCTGATGTTGGTATCCACGAAACTAAACATATCGTCAGACAGTTAGTCGGTTGGAGAACTCGAGGACAATCGACTTTGAAACCCTCCCTCGATTCTGATTGGGTTGGTTACAACCCCAAAGAAGATGAGAAGTTTGTATTGGCAAAAAGTGGTATCAAACTCCCTAATGTTTTGGGTAAGTTAGAAGAAAACGACGAAATTATTAAACTCTTTTTTAATCGACAACCCACTGACATTATTCCAATTACTCTTGGTTTAGGGATTAAAGATTTATATAGAGGTGGTTATGATTTCGTTCATAAAGAAATGAAAAAACGACTTTCTATGGAGTTTGATTGGAAAAGAAAACCTTACTTTGTCGGTGAAACTTCCGTTAAGTATGGTGATACCGTTGATTGTAATCATTTATTCTTTTCAACGACTCCGTGGGAAAGTGAAGAAGATTTCCGAAACATTCGGACTCTTTGGGAGGAATACAATAAAACCGATAGAAAATGTTTAAAAACAATAGAGGATTACCGTAAATTTAGTGTGTTTGTTGAAAGTAAATTGTCCCTGACAACGAGTAATTCGAAATATTTAAGTAAAAAGGATGGTGACTTAAAACGGTTAAGGAGAGATTTAATCGTCTCTCACAAACACGGTAAGTCAGGGACTCGTATTAACTTTCCCCGACAACTACCACCCTCTCTTTTTACGAAATACATTTTTAAAGATAAAAAACTTACCTCAAAAGAGTTGTCATATTTACTTAATGATATTGGTTTGATTCCTTGTTCAAAAACTGATGTTGATAATGGTAGAAAAATAAAAACTTTCGTTAAACACTCAACCCCTAATACCGAAGTTACGAGGAAAACTTTACAACGGGTTAAAGAGTTTATTTTCCCCGATTTAGTTATTGAAGATTTCTTACCCAAAGAAAGTAAGTTAAACCTTAATGGAGTTTCTCTTAAGGATTGTGTTTTAAGTCAAAGAATGGATATAAAAAAACCCCTCACCAATCCAATGAAGAAAGGAGAATTCAAGTTAGGGATTATAGAAAGGATGAAGAAAGGTTGAGAATGATAAGCAGGGAAGTTCAATACTGTAAAAGGGTAATGAAGAATGTTAGTAAAGGGACATTCCCTTAAGTCGTTCTAAAAAATAGTAAAAGTGTCTATTGGGTATATTGAAACAACTTTTACTATTTTTTGTAGTGTTATTAAATCGTGTTGTATCAAAATATTACACCTATGATACTATCACCGATAGGATTGTTACACCGTGAGAATGTTACAAATTTATCATTAATAAAGGATTAATATAATGACTGAAGTTAGTGTTACAGAGTCAATGAGGTTAACTGGAAAGAGTCGTCCAACCCTCTACAGACATATAAAGAGTGGTAAATTATCAAAAAATCCTAACGGGACTATTGATACATCGGAACTACGGAGGGTTTATGGTGAATTCGTCACTAATGATAACGAAGTTGTAACAGAATCTTCTCAAATTGTTACAAACAACATTACACAAAATGAGAAAGATGAAACTGAGATACAACACCTCAAAGAACAATTAGAAATGTTGAAATCTCAACTATCTAAAACGGAAACTCAATTAGAACGATCTCAACAAAAAGAAGATAAATTGTTACAACTCATAGAAAACCGACTCCCACCACCCGATGAAGATTCCGTTGTTAGTAGATTAAAGAAAAAGTTCTTATGAGAAAAATATCCTTACTGTTATTGTCTGTTGTTCTGGTTTCAGGTTGTGAACCCCCTGAGATTACAAGAATCAAAGAAACCGATGAGTATTATGATTGTGTGATACAAGAAAGTAAGGGGTTAAAGTCAATAACCTCTACTATTGAAAAAATGATTGAGAAGAAGTGTATTCAGGAATATAAAGATTACCAGTTCGTATACGAAATGACTGAAGAACAAAAAGAATCTTTTAATAAATCTGCGAATGAATTCCTTGAGGTGTGGGAGTCAGTTCATTGAGTTGTTGGAGTCAGTATTGTAGTTTTTTTTTTATACAATCTGACAGAGGGTTGATGTTTAAAAGGTTGGGTAACTTTTAGTAACAACTTTATTAACAATTTTTGTGGATAAGATCAAAATCCTAATTAATCGTCTCAATCTGTAACAGAGTTACAAAGTGATAATCTCAAGGTTGTCTCATTTTGATAGTATCAACCTCTGTGGTTTATCTTTAAAGGATTAAAAAATGAAAAAATTATTAGATTTCCTTAATACTAAAGTTGGTTTAATTCTTCTTATCTTTGTTTTGGTAATGATTCATTACTACATCACATCACCATACGAAAATTGTCAACGAAGTGGTATTTTCAAAACTAATGAATGTATCATTTTGATAGAAAGGGATGGATAGGAAGTTAAATTCTAACCCTCAATGTAATTGTTAAAGATTGTCTCAATTTCTCGGTAAAGTGATCCATCAATCGTACAATCCGACTTTACCAAATCACTCTCTACAACCTCTTTGATGTGAGGTAATAACAATCGATGAAACAATAAGGATTTATCCCTACAATTTGTTAAATCTAATACTGACTCAATTATTTCAACGATTTGGGGTGTGGATTTTATTACAAATTGTTTCCTCAAAGACAAACTCCAATTTTATGTGTATCACTGTATTACAAATTAGACGATATTTATTTGTACCAAGAATCTTCAACATCGTATAACTTTCTACGGAGAAATGAATTTAAGGATAAACGAACCAAGTCTGAGAAATTGATACCCGTCTTTGCCATATACCTATTCGAATCTTCTATTAAATGTTCGTCAAATCTAACCGGTTTAATAATTCGTTTGTATCTCATTTTTGAACCTTAATCGTCACAACCTGATTTGAGTAAACCGATTTTATATCCTCTGTTAATTCCTTTAGTTGTTGTGTCGTAACCTTTAAGGAATAAGTAACCGAGGTTTTATTACCCTTCTTTGTTGTTTGTTTATCTATCATTTAACCCCCATTAAGTCAGAGTGATGATTGAAAATGTATTCATAAATCATTGTCCTTATCATCTTTGACTTATCTTCGTTATTTCTATGACGGACAATCTCTATCAATTCTTCAGTTTCAGTATCCACAACAAAATTTAATCGTTTCTTATTCATTCTCATTTTCTCCTTTTGTAACATCATCTCTATCACTAAGTGTTTCATTCGTCTCATTATCATCACCATAACAACCCAAATATGTATCAAAATATGTATCACCTTTCTTAATAAAATTTTCTTTCAGAGAGTCATCATCCTCATCAGTTTTTTCCTTAACCCAATTCACTAAAAAACTATCCCCTCTATCCATCTTCTTTATTTGTGTGGATATCATCTCAATCAATTCAAATCTATCGTCACTAACCAAACACAGTAATTCGTTTTCAAATTCCTCCTCCTCATAAAAAAACTTCTTCGATATATTTGTTATTAATTTCGTCATTTATTTCTCATCCGTAACATTTTTCTCATTTTTCTTACTCTCAAATAGTTTTCTTCTTTCATCCGTTACCCTTATCCTTTCTTCTTCATTTAAATTTATGAATTCTTTAAAAGAAAGAATGTGTGATAAGAGTGTGGGGTTATAGGGTTTATAAGTTTTCATATCTTCGTTGTTCCTTTGTGGTTTTATTTATAGATGTATTACGAGAAGAATTTCTCTAAATTGTTGGGAGATGAATCGTAGAATTTGTATCGTTTTAAATCCTCTAACAATTCGATTGGGTAAGTTGTTGTTAGTTTTTTATCACTTCTTAAAAATGAATGGATAAATTTACATTGGTATTTATTTTTCAAATAACCGTATTGATGTAGATAGTTGTAGGTTTCCCTTAATTCTTTCTTCTTCCAAATATGTTTCTTCTTTAAGAGTTTCTCAATGTAAACCAATACAAAATTCCTTAAGTCTTCATACTCTTTTTCATTGTTGATAGTGTCCATATAGTGTCTCTGTTGATTGTTTTATTGTTGTTAATGGATTAATAGATAAAGTCATTAATCGTTCAGTAGTGGTGATGTAAGGCTGTTTAGATGTAATGTTTAATGATTTCTTTGTTATTAAAGTAATTGTCTACGGACACACTCTTAACTTCTGTGTCAGAAAACCGTGGGTAACTTTTTCATCTAATGAACCAATCGTAACCAATGAAATATTGGTAGAAATTGTTTGTTGAAAACCAGTGGTAATTACCTCAACATTAAATTTCTGTGTTCTAAGAAGATGTGTTTAATATTTCGTTACGAGGATTAAACTCTCAGTAACGATTTTTCCCTCAACTCTTTTATTCTTCGTTCTTCTTTTGGTGTTGTAGTTGTATTTCGTATCATCCTCATTGAGGTTACGGATTCTTAAAGTTCCTAATGTCCAAAACTCTCTAATTAATTCTTTGAATCTGGTTTGGTTAATTTTCTTAGGGGTCTCAATCAATGTATGGATGTGTGGTTGTTGATTGGTTACTCCGAATTCTAAATAACCCGTTTCATTGACTAATAAACCAAATCGTTTATATGAGTTTCTAAAAACTCTTTTTGATAAACGATTAACGAATTTCTGATAGTCCTTACGGATTTGTGTTTCTGGTGTATCAATAAATCGAGTTGTTAAATCAACCGACAAAGGTTGATTCCACTTTTTGATATTCTCAAAATTCCAATGAGAATGAGAATTCTCATCGTTACAATTTGATAGGTGTTTCTCATCATTGGTTAAAACTAAAGGTGTATTCATAAATATCATTTTTGGTTTCTATAATGATATTTATAAAAAATAAATTTATCGTTCACCCCAAAGAGGTTGAAAAGTGAGGTTGTTTTTGGGGGTTTCTTTAAGAAATTCTCTTTTTTTCTTTTTTATTGTTTTTTACTTTTTTAGGGGTATATAAGTCTTTAATTCTAATAAGTTTTTAGAGTTTAGTGACTACACATTTAATCCTTAGTGACTACACATTTAATCCTTAGTGACTACACATTTAATCCTTAGTGACTACACATTTAATCCTTGTGACTACACGACAATTTAAGAGTAGTCACATCTAAACGACTACACATTTAAGGTATGTGACTACACAATCATTTAAGAGTAGTCGTATCTAAAGGGATACTTTTTTTATGTTGATAGTTAATTGATTTAATAGAAATTGTTACAGATTGTCTCAATTTTGAGAGTATCAATCTGTTAAATGTTACAGAGTGATACATCGTTTTATTAGGTTTAACGACTACAGATTTAAGGCATACGACTACTTTAATATTTCCTTTGTAGTTGTATTATAATGACTACTTCAGACTTTTGGAGTAGTCGTTATGAGTGATAAAAGGGATGATTTAGTTGTTGTTAAAGATAATCACATCATCAACAGTAGTTACAAACTTACTTTAGTTGAACAAAGGATAATCTTAGGTTGTATTAGTAAAATTGACTCAACCGAACAATTTACTGAAGAAGATGGATTTACTATTAGAGTGTCGGAAATAAAGGATTTAACAACCGACGAGAATATGAAATCTTTATACAATCAAATAAAACAGGGAACGAATAGATTGTATGAAAGAAGTATCAAACTTAATGACGATGATACTGATGTTGTCCGTTGGATTTATAGGAAAAGGTATAACGACGATGAGGGTAGTGTAACCCTATATTTCACAAAAACCGTTTTACCTTATCTCACACAATTAAAAGGAAACTTCACCAAATACAAACTCCAATATGTCAGTAGATTTAAATCAACACACTCTATTAGGATTTACGAATTATTGGTCCAATGGTTGTCAAAAGGAAGTAGGGAGGTTGAAGTTGATTGGTTAAAGAAAACTTTGGGTGTTGAGGATAAGTATCAAAGGACAAATAACTTTATTGGTAGAGTCATTAAACCCTCAATCGAGGATATTAATACTCATAGTAATCTTAATGTTAAATATGGGACACGGAAAACTGGTAGAAGAATTACCCACATACAGTTCGAATTTGATGTGAAAGAGTCATCAAAGAAACTTAGTAAAAGTAAATTCAAAGGTATTGGTGATAAAGAGGTTCAACGATTTTGTAACGAAAATGTTTCTCTAACTAAAGGTAAAACCTTAGATGAAGTTAAAATGATGATGTTAAAAAGAGATTGAAACTAAATTTCTTCAAATTCTTCAATGTCGATATCTGTATATTCTTTATCCTTAATTATTATTACTTTGTCACCTTCCCTGAAAAAACTTTCACTTACGAATTGTTCCAAATTCTCACCTTCCTCCAATTCGACTTCTCCATTTTCAATTAATTCTCTAACCTCATCGATGGGGAGATTTTTTAATTCATCATAATCATCAGTATCAATTTCAACTTGGTAACGGGTAAATGTATTTTGATTAACACCTACAATCATTTTTATTTTCATTTCTTAATCCTTTAAAAGTAAATTAACCCTTTTGATAGTATCAAAATGTTACGAATTTGAGAGTCTCACTTTGTTAAATGTTACAGAGTGATACAGTTAAATGTTACCTCAAAAAAACCATACAAATAATCATTGTGAGAATATATGTCCACACACCCTGCTCATACTCAAAATGATCATCTACTCTTTTTTTTAACTTAGGGAGTCTAAGAAATGTATTGATAGGAGTAGGAAAGATCCGTATCACAACATTAAGTATGATTTCGACTATCCACATAATCCCAACCGTGATCATTAGAGCAAAAGTCCAACCAAAAAAAAATGTAAATGCCAGCGAAGCAACAAGAGATGTAAAAAGGGATACATCATACGATTCCGATCCCACCATCCAACACAGTACAATGAACCAGAGAATGATCCAAGGTTGCTGACCAACTTTGGTGACTTCTCTCTCTCTTGTTTTATCACTCATCAGACATTAACCTGATTTTGTTTCTTTACTAATTGATAAACATAACTTCGAGTTACATCGTATTTCTCAGAAATCTTCGTTTTTGACATTCCCTCATCAAAATCATTTTTCATTTCTTCGAGTTGTTCCTCAGTAAGTTTAGATTTCCTACCTTTATATTTACCCTTTAATTTACCAATCTCAATTCCTTCTCTTTGTCTTTCCAACATAATGTTTCTTTCAAATTCCGAGAATGATGAAAGGATTGATAGAAGTAGGTTTGAATATAAGTCGGATTTGGTACCGTCAAATATTAGATTTTCTTTGTGGAAATGGATTACACAATTTAAATCTTTTATTCGTTGAACAATATCCAATATATCTTTTGTATTTCTACCGATTCTATCTAAGGAATGGACATTAACAACATCACCTTCTCTTAAATTAGACATCATTAACTGAAATTGTGGACGGTGTGTGTCCTTACCAGAGAGTTTATCCTCGTAAACTCTGTCACATTCAACAGAGGAGAGTTGTCTTTCGGTATTTTGAATGATTGTTGAAACTCTGATGTAGTTAAAAATCATAAGATTAACCTCTGTGTGTAATTTAAATCTTAGATTCATTATATAATATGTGTAATAAATCGTAAACCATTTAATTTACACACTATTGAGGTTAATGGTAATTGTGTAATTTGACTATGATTAAGTTACACAGGGAAAGTTAGTATCAAAATGAGACAACTTTGAGATTATCAGTTTGTAAGATGTTACAGATTGATAAAATTAAGTTTTCTCAAACTTTGTGTCTA
>Ga0209494_1001200_pt1 | contig 11552 bp, 9 predicted proteins | sample EN1Hudseemescosm_FD_184628 | JGI IMG/M metagenome (GOLD analysis project Ga0209494, IMG submission 184628) | Methane-oxidizing microbial communities from mesocosms in the Hudson Canyon - EN1B Hudson Canyon (SPAdes) (version 2) | ecosystem: Environmental > Aquatic > Marine > Cold seeps | place... | reverse complement strand
CTAATTTTAAAGAAGTATGTAACGCTGTTTAATACGCTACACAATAATTAAATTAGTTAACACTATGTGATTTACAAGTATCATATTTAATTATTCCAATTCCGAGCCAAATACGCATGAAAGCAGTCTATTTATTAGCGGCAATCACAATTATTTTCACCAGTTTTTCAACACACGCTTCAGAAATAAAACGAATAGACTACGAGGGATTCACAGTCTGGGTAGATTGTGACAAGCGAGGTGCTGTGAAATTTCAATACAATGCCCAGCATGACACTGGGAACTTTAAACGTCTTAAATCGTTTCACATTGACCCCAAGGTTTCTTCATCATGCCAACAACTCTCAGCTAAAACGTACAAGAAAAAAGGTCAGCGTTATGATCGTGGTCATTTAGTACCAGCTAACCATCTAGACTACTCAAAAGTCGCTATCAGACAATCCAATTTCATGACTAATATTCTGCCACAAGCAGCTAATATGAATCGTGGCGCTTGGTTACTCACTGAAGAAATAACCGAATGTTATCGTGACATTGATGAATTGTTAATCATTGGCGGTGTTATCTGGGGAAACAATCCAAATGATGATTTCTTCACAGAATCCCATGGTGTCAAAACACCCGATGGTTTTTAGAAAGTCATTATTCGTAATGACCGAGCTATTGCGTGGATTATTCCAAATAGTATGGATGCTAAAAGGAATAGACTTGATGATTACATCGTGACTATTCAAGAACTGGAATTGGTGACCGGTGAGTCAATACCTGTTGAAGACTATCTTAAACATGAAAAACCAGAGTATTCTTGGGTGATTCCTAGGGGATGTAATAAAGGGTAATTTACTGACAAATTGTGTGTGTTTCTTTTTATATCTAAATAATAATAAAAGGTCATCACTCCTTTTACACAACTGTCATCCATCTCTAGGAACGTCACCTTTTTTTGGCTTTGTGTCATTCCACATAAACATAAAAACTAATACTGCTATAAAACCCGGAACGACATAATATCCAAATTGAAAAAGACTTTTTAGAATAAACAGATAAGCTTCAAAAAGATAATTAATAAAGCCCGAACCCAGATACTTGTCTGAATAGAATAAAACTTCTCGTGCTAGCTTATTTAGAATGTCGCTGTCTACTCCGGATAAAAATGACAATAATGAACCCACTGATCCTAACAAATGAAACTCACACGTTGGAACAGCATGTAGTGCATAACAATTTACAGAGTGCAATAAATTGCTGAGGTGTTCGTAGCGTAATGAAGTATATGAAAGCCCCATCCAAAAGATAACAGCAAGATATGTGCTAAGAATAGAAACAAAAGTTGCTGCTTTAATTCTTGCAATAAATAGGATTATTTTTCTGATGTGGTCCATCATTTAATTGAATGTAAAATCGGCGACCGGTCGTCCTTGTTATCGGCATACATTTCCTTAATCATTTTTTTTGCGTAATCATAATCACCATTATAACTAGCCGATCTTAGATACCACTTCTCAGCTTCTTTAAGGTTTTTAATAACACCCTTTCCTTGACTATATAACCGCGCAATACTGAGCTGCCCTAAGACGTTATCCTGATCTGCTGCTTTACGATACCACTTAGCTGCAACTTTATAATCTCGGTTAACGCCAAATCCTAGGTTATACATTACGCCTAACCATGCTTGCGCTCGGGCATGTCCTTGCTCGGCAGCCTTCCTGTACCATAGGGCTGATTCTTGATAATCCTTAGCAACTTCTTGAGTAGCCTCTTTATTTCCTCGGTATATCCGGCCTAAATTATGTTGCGCCCTAACATCGCCTTGTTTTGCCTTAGCAATACAATCATCTAAGTCACTGGGGTTTTCAAAACAACTCCCTGCGTAGGTTGTTTGGAATAATGTTAGGAACAAGACAAGACAAATATTTAATAAACCTTTCATCATTTTTAATCATTGCATACAGAATAAACGATACCTGCAATACTAGAAAGGAACATCTCCCAGCTCATCTAAAGGATCATTAGACACAGAATTATTAGCCGTATCAGAGGTATCACTTTCAGTCGATTTTTTACCCAACATGGTTAATGAATTTGCAACAACTTCAGTCGAGTAACGATCGGTCCCATCCTGGGCCTGCCATTTGCGCGTTTGTAGCCGTCCTTCGATATAGATCTGAGACCCTTTCTTTAAATACTGTGCTGCAATATCTGCCGTTCGATTAAAACAAACCACACGATGCCATTCTGTGGCCTCTTTACGATCACCAGAATTGCGATCTTTCCAACGTCTTGTGGTTGCCAATCGTAAATTGACCACATTCCCGCCTGAGGGCATTGCTTTTACTTCAGGGTCTGCACCTAAGTTACCAATAAGCTCAACTTTATTAATCATAGCCTATACCTCTCAATAAATTTTAAACATTAGGATCTCGATTTTAGCGTCGTTAATTTCATTTCATAAAGTGTGAACGTCACCGAGTTACTTTTTTTGCATTTCTGCCACACGAAAACCGTCAACATTAAATTTTCTGACAGAAATAAGGAAAGTTGATAATTGCAAATGGCAAATCAAAACCTAATTCAAAAAAATGACAATTCATTATTAACCTCGTTTGTTAGAAAGGTACAAATAAATTAGATCATCCTTTTATGAAAAACAGTATGAAGAAATAATGGAGAAAATATTATGGACTTTATTCATATTTCCTTCGCCTAATATCACCAAACACTTTACCTCTCATACTCTTATGATCATCACGCGAACCCACTAGCCCTTCTTCCACTTTCATTTTTCGCCTTACTGAATACGGCATATATAAAGTATGCATTAGTAATTAATCATACTTTGCGATAATTTGGAGCACTATATCTAAATGAGCTTTTGCTTCCTCTCTCGATGTCTTTTGTCTTAAGTAATCAGGTATGACCTCAAGAAATTCATTCTTTGATACCGGCTTATACTCTACTAAAGCTTCTAATAGGTTGCCTCTAAGTAAACGGCTATTTGCACTAGTGTCAGGAAACTGTTTTTTAATAACACTATCCCTATAATTTATTAGTTGATCCTCTAAAGCACCTGAACTTTCAACGTTTTCATAATCAATGGTAGAGCGGGGGCTAAAATCCTCTTGGACTTCATTGAATTGAACATTAACAAGACTTTCTTCTTCACTAGAATCATTATCAATTGATGCTGTTGTATTTGTTATTGCTTCAGGTGTTTCACGTACTGATGTTTTCAACTTGTCTAAAGTTTTTATAATAGGAGACAATTGAGCGCTAGGATTATAAAACCAATCGGTTGACCAAATTCTATAAATATCCCACCCCATACTTTCAAGAATTTCTTGACGTAAACGGTCACGGTCCCGTGCAGATTTAGCCGAATGATAAGTAGCACCATCACACTCGATACCTAATAAGAATCTGCCAGGCATCCCAGGGTCTCTAACGGCTATATCTAAATAGAAGCCTGCAACACCAAGCTGTGGTTCACATTCATACCCGTGATCTCTCAGTGAATTAATTACTGCAATTTCAAAATCACTATCTGGCGATTTATCATTATGTTCGTATTGAGGAATGTGCTTGGTTTCACAATATTCCAACCAATTTTTTAGAGCAACAACGCCCCTCGAACTAGTACTATGAGAAAGTATAAATCCAGGGTCCATTGACGAATACACCAACATGCGCTTCTTAGACCGAGTAAATAAGACATTTAATCTTCGCCATCCATCTTGAGAATTAATAGGCCCAAACCGTTGGTGCATAGTTGTTGAATTCTGTTTTAATGGCCCATACGTCATTGAAATAATAATTACATCTCTTTCATCACCTTGAACATTCTCAAGGTTCTTAATAAAAAGAGGCCTCACACTTTCTTGATTTAATGCATTTAGTTCTGCAAGTTTAGGCTGATCCTTTACTAATTGTTCAAATTGTCTCTCAATCTCCAAACATTGCTCGGAGTTCATTGCTACAACACCAATGGAGTCAGCTGGATACTTCGACATTTGATCGGCAATAGCTAATACTACTGCTTTTGCTTCATTAACATTACGTCTTGCTGAAAAGAATCCACTTCGAACCCGTTTATAATGTATGCCAAATTCTTGAGTTTGGTTAAATGGGGATGGAAATATAATTAGCCTACTGTCATAAAACTTCTGATTCGAAAAATCAATTAATGATTCATGCTGTGACCTATAATGCCACTGGAGCAATCGATTCTTGAATGTCGGCTGTACTGTTTCTAAAATAGATTCCGTTTGTTGAATAGCCATAATTTCATCATCATCGAGATCGCTATCAACTCGTTGAAAGAAATTAGTTGGAGGTAATTGTTTAGGATCACCAACAACAATTATCTGCTTCCCGCGTGCAATAGCACCTAACGCGTCTTCTGGCCTTATTTGAGATGCCTCATCCATAATAACCACGTCAAATTCATATTCACCAGGAACTAAATATTGGGCTACCGACATTGGGCTCATCATTAAACATGGAGTTAATGATTGAATAGACTTACTCGCATTACGGATTAACTTCCTTATTGAAATACGAGGTTTTTTAAGCCCTATGTTATGAAGCAATAATGAAAGCTCAGTGTATTTACCAACCTTTCCAGTTGATATTCCAGGTGGGATTTCAACTTGATCTGCATTATATGCAACAACTTCTTGCTGTAACTGCATTATTTTTTTATCTACCTGCTGAAATTTGACCCTTATTTCCTTTTGTTCAATCCCATTGAAATTTGAAGTAAATGAGTCTTCGGATAAAATTTCTTGTGCCAAATAATAGTACATAACTAATTCAATAACGCTAAGTATGTGGCTTATATCTATTTCTCCAGATTCTATTTTACAAACAATATTTTCTTTACCACTCCTCACTAATTTAGCTTTAACAAGGATATATTGTAGCCATGAGTGAAGCCAATCAGGGTTATCAATTGCCTGTATATTGCGAGCTATAATTGAGTTTAGATCTTTACTACATTCTGCTAACCAATCTGATTCAACAACCTCACCAAAGCTATAAAAAGATTCTTTTGATCGTATAACCTCCTGGATACTTTCATTTAATACAGCCTTTATTTCTCCAAATTTCTTGTACCTCTCTTCTGTTGGACTTTCAATAAAACTAGACGTCAGCATGGCACTTGAAGAAACAACATCAAAGATATGTACAAAACTGTCTAGTGTTCTTATTTGTGCTGAATTCACCTTATTAGGATCAATATTGAGATTAAACCCAGAATCATTAAGCTGTTTAGTTAATGGGTTATCCAGCCAACCTAGGACCCTATTTTGTTGAGCGATCACATCATCAATAACAGAAGTAAGCTCATGGAATGAATGCTCATCTCCATTAACAGTATTCGTAATTAGTGGGAGTAATAACTCACAGCTCGAAGATAAACCTTCAGCAATATTTTTTAAGTCAGAATTCTGATCACTAAGTAATGTGTTTTGAACAAAAACTTGTTTTGATCTTTCCAATATTTTGGTTAAGCCCTGAATTTGCTCCAATAATCCATTATTTGCATCACCTAATATTTTAACTGCTAAGTTCTGCTCTAAAGATATAAGCTCATCCCCAATTTGAGCTCTTTCATTAAATCCGAAGCCGTATTCCTGCCGCACTAACCTATACCACCCTCTAAGTGTATTAGCCTGATCGATGGGTGTGTTTACCCCATCATATATGTCTGCAAATGCAGGATTACCTTTATTCACTTCATCAAGTGAGGCAAGTCCTTCGAGGTATTCAATATAGGCAGGTACTAACTTTACTACGCGTTTAACTTTAGGTTTTGATAGTGAGGAAAGTTCACGGATAGTAATACGTGATGCGCGCCATTTTGAAGAGAACCACTTAAATAAACCGCCTTTGTTATAGGTAGATAGATGCTCATTAATTTCTGGAATAGATAATAACGGTGACTGCGAAAGATTAAAAGTTCCAGTTAAGTCTCCATGTAATGGCATTAAAACCTTTAGAGAGTTAGTAATTTCTTTTAATAATGGATCCAGATCAGGATTATCATATATTGGGTCTCTGTGTCGCCATAACGTAGAATCTAACGCATTCATAAGCGATATTAAAGTTTCAAATTCTTGGACCCCACCCATAGTACTTTTGAAACAATTGGATAAACCATTAGAAACAACTGCGCCGATCTTGTCTAAATGGTTACTAACAGGAGTTAAATCATTTTGTAATGAATAGATATTAATGGCAATTTGTTTAAATTCACCTATTTTTTGCTTATCATCAATGCCAAATTCATGTGTTTTTGTTTTTATTACCTTTAGATTATTAACAGTCTCAGATTCCAATACACAAGAGGCACTAAGGACATTAAGTAGATTAGGGTAGCTAGAATGAATTGTTTTATAGGTTGATAACCAATTAGAAACATCATGACCATCTTTTATCAGTAAAGGGATTAATAATAGCGGCTCATTACCAATCAATTCAGGCAGTGAGTCAACCATAGTTATAACTTCAGATATATCCTCAAGTGAAGGACTTGATCCCATATCTAAATGAAGATCAACGTTCAACCCCTCCCAGTAATCATTAAGCTCAGATAGCCTTGAATTCCATTTTGTAAGTTCATCGATTAATTGATTGCTTTGAGCTGAGGCGAGTCTTGTATTTGTAAGGCCATACCAAATGTTTTTTCTTATCTCGCCATTGGGAGAATGACCAGATACATCATTATAGGCACGTTTAAAAACATCGGCTTCCTCAATTAATTCGCGACGATGAAATTCAGTTAAAGAATCGCCATCAATACCAGGAAAAACATAATCTTCAGGATTGATTTTCAACTCTTCTCTATATCGTGCAGTTTTCATTAAAATTTCATGAATGGTTAACTCTGTGGATTTCCATTCACTATTTATATGAGCGGCATAAGTGTTTAATGTTTTTTTATACTTTTCATAAAAATTAATTTCAATGCCAATCTCTACCGAACTCTTGAATTTTTTATGTTTTGACAACCGACTATTAATATCATTTAAGATTTTCTGTTTATTAGTTTTGTGACTATGTAGCTCCAAACAAAAATCACCTAAATTTGCATCATCTAACCTCTCTTTAACTACGTTAAGTGCGGCCATCTTCTCAGCAACAAATAAAACCCGTTTACCATTCGAAATAAGGGCTGCAATCATGTTAGTAATAGTTTGAGACTTGCCAGATCCTGGTGGCCCAATGATAACTAAATTATCACCGTTAACCGCATCTATTAAAGCACTATGCTGTGAAGTGTCCGCTCTATCAATTAAGGGGTATGATTCATGTATTTCCGCAATACCATCAACAGAATAATCATCGGGTGGTAACATGCTATTACCTTCAGCCTCTTCGCCACCAAACATACTCGCAATAACAGGATGATCTTCAATAGATGAGTCGTTAGGCCAATTTTCTGGGTCTAAATCGTTATATATAACTTGCTTGGAAAAGTTTAATAAAACCAATGAGGCTTGACGACGAACTCTCCACCTAGGTTTAGATATGAGTATGGTATCTTTTATTTCTTGAAAATAATCTTCTGGATTAGTCGACTCAGAGACATCGGGGAGAAATAAATCAAAATCATTATGCAGAAGTCGTTTTAAAGTGATATTGGTAACTAGTCCATCACCTTTTAGTGTGATTTTATAAGTAAATTCTGCATTTCTATTAGGTCGACTAGCACGTGTTAGTTGAACCGGTAAGGTAAAAAGAGGTGACATTCTTTTCTTATCAGAATCTTCACTTTCATACCATTCCAGAAAACCAATGGCTAAATACAATATATTAGCCCCTGTTTCTTCGATTGCAGCCTCTGATTTACTTCTAATTAAGCGCAGCCTAGACTCTAATGACGGCGCATAAAGCAATGTTTGCAAATCACAATCATTATGAATTTCTTTCTTTTCTATTCCTTGTACAGGTAAATCATAACTAACATCAAATCCTAATTCCTTAGCCCAAGCATCAGACTTAGACTCTTTAACTTTCTTGATTTCATTTGTTTGAGGGTCTTTTTCTAAAAAACCCTTAGCTAACAGTTCCGCTTCAGTTGGTTGTTTTACTGATAAAAAAGACATTTCCTGTCCGTCACGAAGAACTTCAGTAATTTGATCAGGTAATTCATCGATTAATCTAAGGCTACTGCCTGCAGGAAACCTGTAATTAATTAAAGAATTTCGAGCCGTTAAATCTAATAATTTCTTACGCAATTCAGCAAGGGAATCATAGGAAAATGAACTTTCTTCTTCTGTGGATTCTGTGGATTCTGTGGATTCTGAGAGTTCTGAGAGTTCTGAGAGTTCTGAGAGTTCTGAGAGTTCTGAGAGTTTAGATATCCGAACAGTCTTATTTATCTGCTTCAGTACCTTTTCATCTATGAAAGTTTCTGAAACATGAACCCAACATAAGGGGTTACTTTCCGAAACTTTAAAAATATGAGGGTTTTTCAGAAGAACTGATTCAACATCATTTTCATTTATAGTTACATCACCTTTCCAAGCATCTAGAATTGATAATAACTGCTTTGTTGTTAACTCAGGCTTATGTTTTAGAATTTTAACCAGGTCCTGACTTGAAACATTTTGAGTCACGTAACACCTCTATCCTTAGAATGACAACTAAAACAAACAATTCTATCCTATAAGAAACAACTTAAATTGACCATAGCATTTCATAATTAACACCATTTATAATAACTTCTTTGATGTAACTATATAGCGCAATGGCCCGCCGGCTACAACCTCATCAAATGGATAACAAGTCACTAACACTAATGTATGCCCTGATTGTTCTGTGTTAATGGTCGCCACTCTTGAGTCAACAACTTCGATTGTCTTGACGTGATAATTAATGGTGTCACCCAGCGCAGTAACAACTTCGATGGAATCACCTATCTCAGTATCTTTTAATATCTTGAAATGGGTGTCACGGTGGCCGCTAATCACCGTCACGCCCTGTTCCCCTGGTTTTGCGCTCTTGGTATTCCATCCTGGCGCAAAAGCGAGCGATGAGCCGCTATCGCCGCTTAATACAACAAACTCACTATTTGCCTTAGGAAATTTAAGTTGCGCCACAGGCCAGTGATCGGCCCACGGCCATGGTTGAGCTGGATATCCATGTTCTAATGTCTGTTGCCATGATCGCTCTAATAACGCTTGTGCGACAACCGCCTTTATTTGTATCCAAGAACCGCTAACCAAAAAGCATAAACCCACCCCTAGGCTAAATAATGCAATAACTCTAGCCTTCAAGGGTTATCACCTACCTTGAATTTTTCAGCTCTCCCCTTCCATAACCAAATGGCACATGAAAGTAGCAACAACAAAAATCCTATGATGATTTGTATCTGTGAGTTAGTTGCTGTTTGAGCTAAGGATAAATAAGACCCATTTTTAACAAGTTCTTGCTGATTAAACTCAAGCTCACGTAACTTGTCAGCGGGTGTTACATCAACAGCCACCAAGCTCGTGTATTGACTGACTAAGTGATAGTAATAGCCTAAATCAATAATTGCTTTACGAACTATTTCTTTCTCAACGCCGAGTACTTTGTTATCCATCCAAGATTCAATCATTCGCCGCCCAAACAAGACTTTTAAACCAGATTGGTGCGTACTTTTTTTAAGGCGTACGGCATTGACCCAAGTATGACCATTAAGATGACCCGTTATTACTGCTCGCTCAGGAATCTGTTTCATTTTTAATGACAAAACTACGGGCTCACCAAAATAAAGATCCGGTAACTTATCGGGCAAGACTTGTACCACCTCCCCTTCAATACCTTCAAGTTCCAGATGTAAATCAGTCATCACGACTTGCTCCATCTTGGAAAACAATTGATCCATTTTCTCAGACACCTCTTCTACATCACCAATGAAGGTATAAGAACCACGACCGAACTGTGCCGCTTTACGCATAAAATAGGAATTAGGTGCTGACCCGATAGCTACGGTAAACAATCGACGCTCACCAAGATGGTTATTGATTAACTTAAAGAGCTTTTCTTCATTATTAACAGCACCATCCGTAATAAAGACAATCTGTTGTAAGCGTTCATTATTTCCTTCAGCAGTAGCGCCTATTGCCATTTCCAATGCAGGCATCATCTCAGTGCCGCCATATGCTTCAAGATCTGCTATAAAATCATCGGCTTCATCAATGGCCTGTGTCGTTGCAGGTACAGATTTCTTGAACAGACTACTCGCCGTGCTATTAAACTCAATAACATTAAAGGTATCTTCTGGTGCTAAGCGCGTTAATGCCTTGCGTAAGGCCTTTTTAGCTTGGGCAATAGACTCACCGCCCATCGACCCGGACGTATCGATGATGTAGGTCACATCTCTACTTCGTTTCTCATAAGAACTCTTATCCAACGGCGGCGTGACCATTAATAAACCGTGTTGCCAGTCTTTACCTGTCTCTACAAAAAACATTCCTTTAGGAATAATGTCAGCTTTAGGCTTCCACACCAATTCAAAGTCATGTTCACCTCGATGACCGCTCAAACCCAACTTGATCTGCTTAACTTCACCTTGATTACTATCCGTTATATTATTAATCGTAATGGGGTGGTAAGTACTCTTTATATCCTCAATCGGAAACCCGGCATTAAGATTAACGGTAATGGATAATTCGGAGGGGTTATTACTAGGCTCCACAGGTATCTTACCGGCCTGTTCTACAACATTAACCCAACGGCCAACAACAGGGGTGTCATATTGATTAAAACTCGATTCATTATCTGAAGAATAACGTGGTGTCATAGCCATCGGAAAACGTAGACTAAAGTTACCCTGATCTAACTTCAGTAATTCTTGGTATTCAATCTCAATATCAATAACATCCGAAGGGGCAATGTTGGCCACAGAGGTGGTAAATAAGTTAGGTCGTATTTGTTCGACAAGACTTGTGCGCTTGCCTTCCCTTTTTGCTTGCTCATAAATCTTTCTGGCTTGTTCTTTCTCACGGATAACCCCCTCAATGATTCGCCCACCCACTAAAATCTTCATATGATCAACAGCTGCATCTTCAGGTAACGGAAAAGCATAAGTTCCACTAATCCATTGATCACTTGGGTTACTAAAACGTTGTCTGACTTTAGTTCGAGCAATGGGGCCAGTGACATCAATTAATACCCGAGTAGAAATCGTGGGTGCTACCTTATATTTATTAGGGGTATCGGTATTGAATAAGAACTCACCCTGGCGAACACTATTGATATTGGCATAGTCTGCTGAAGTGGCAACACCGCAAAACAATAAAATGAAAACAGACCAAAGCTGTGGTTTTAAAAAAGTACCTTTATCCATCTAACTGCCCCTAAACTAAAGTTTAATAACTAAAAAGTCTGTGCTATTAAATCACCGGGCGTGTTTTCAATCTTTGGGAAGTGATGGGTAAATAATGAAGAAAAAATGAAAGTAAGAATAACCGATAATATTAATTGTGTTCAGAAGGTTCAATAATTTCTAGCTCTAGCCACTCTGAGCAGATGAACCCAGGTTGATAAGGTTTTATTTCTTC
>Ga0209494_1001198_pt1 | contig 11566 bp, 5 predicted proteins | sample EN1Hudseemescosm_FD_184628 | JGI IMG/M metagenome (GOLD analysis project Ga0209494, IMG submission 184628) | Methane-oxidizing microbial communities from mesocosms in the Hudson Canyon - EN1B Hudson Canyon (SPAdes) (version 2) | ecosystem: Environmental > Aquatic > Marine > Cold seeps | place... | reverse complement strand
TAAGAATGATTTTACGGGTATGGAAATTGAACATGTGCGCATATCCTCTTCTTCGAGGTTAAAAATACACAACTACTGTAGTTATCACTGTAGTCGCCATTCTTAGTACACAGTTACTAAACCCAGAGTCCTTTCTAAGTCTTTGATTCCTAAAGGAATATATGGTGGGTCGTGACGGATTCGAACCGTCGACCATCGCATTAAAAGTGCGGTGCTCTACCAGCTGAGCTAACGACGACTCAACTAACTTCCATGTATATCTACATTGTACCCCTTTGTTACTGGCCATTCAAACGGGCAAAAAACCCTAAAATCGACACCCATGGTAACTGATATGGTAACCGAAAAAACACTCGTCATAACGCCCACAACTCCCCGCTGTACCCGAATCAACGATAAGCCAGTGATGGGTCACAAGAAACAAAGTATCACGCTGCATCTGTACTCAAGCGGCCTATAGTTAACACAACCCTTTAATACAAAGTTTAAAATGCATAAGAGTAACCTCGCGGTGGAATAACTAGCAGGAAAATAATTTCCCCTCTCTAAATCACCTCAACCCAAGCTAGCAATTCAGTCGAATATCCTCTCTCTGGGCTCGCAATGCCACGATAGCCTAGCTCACGTTGTAGCGTTGGCTCTATGTGCTCGTGAAGCAAATTAGATCGCTCTGATTGCTCGAATATAATCTTCCCAGTCGGAGCATTAAAACAATCGCGATATTGCTTTTCAATTGCAGGTACACGTACACCTTCTTGGTCCACAGCAATAGGCACCAGATGTGCCCCCGAATCAGGGCCAACTCCGAAAGAATGTATCAACCAGATGCTGAGCACTACAGGTTGTTCCAGACCAATAGTTGCGGTCGCACCCAACATTGAAGGCTCTGCTGCACGACATTGTTCAGATAATTTATTAGTGATTTTATGGTCAATACCTATCAAGAGTAGGCTATCGTCATCTTGAGCAAGATCACGATCCAAGGTACAGATTATCGGGTCTGAATTAGAATCAATGGTCAACTCGAAGCGTTTATCATCCATCTGCTGATAACTACCACCGCTGCCTTCCACAGCAGCGCGAAGAAACTCGATAATACGAGATTTACTCTCGTCTATATCTGCCAATGGTTTGTAATCATCCAGACTAAACCGATCCAGATCCTGAAATAATTCGAAAACCACCTTGCGTGCTTCCCTGGCGTTCGACATCGCGGCTTCCAATTCTTCACGGGTGCGCTTTAGTTCTGGATCAGATAGAGCTTCCCGATAAAGCTGGTCATAACTCAAACGATCATTCAGTTGACCAAGAATCTGGCTATGGAGGTCTTCGGTAACATTGCCATGCTCATCAACTTTACCTAACGTGCGTGCAATCTCATTGAGTTTGTCGGTTAACAGCAGGTAGATGCGACCTTCGATAGTGTCTGACAATACCAAATTATAGACTTGTGCCGTATCCTTTTGGCCGTACCGGTGGATGCGACCAATCCTCTGTTCTACATCCATCGGATTCCACGGCAAATCAAAATTGAACAGGACGCGACTGAACTGGAGATTGATTCCCTCTCGACCGGCCGCTGTGCAGATCAATACACGAGGCCCATCCGTTTTGCGGAAGCGTTTTTCTGCCGCCAGCTTCATACCATGGTCACCGCCTCTCAATACCACAACCCCCTGGCCGGGGTAAGCAACTTCTATTTCCCGTGATATTAAATCTACCGTCGCCAGGTAAGTGGCAAAGATAACGACTTTCTCATTTGAATTTTGGTTCCACAAAGCACCAAGTCCGCGCAGCAGTTTTTCAACCTTGGTCTCCTGATCTTGAGGGAAGACCGCTAGTAGGTCCGCAATCCGAAGCCGTTCCTCAGGCAGTGACAGTGCAATAGCCGTTGCCGCAAGGTTTTCACCCTCGGCGGTAATCGTTTCCGAAGATTCCGACGATGCAACCGTAGCCAGTTCCTCTTCATCTAGTTTGCGGATCAATCGAAGCTTGAGATCAGCAAGAATACGATCAACTTCTCCACGCCCTACTGCATCGTCAGGCAGCCCGCTTTGTCGATGAATCAACTGTCGCGCTTCATCCATTAATGTCTGGTGACCATCAATGTCTAATTCCTGATCCTTGAGAATCGCCTCGTGGATGGTCAACGCTAACTGGCGACGTCGCAATGTACTTCGAACGGCAGCAAAACTTGATGCGGCGATCTTCTGGAAGATCGTCATCACGAATCCGAGTGCACGACCCTGGTTACCCTGCATCTTGGCCAAGTCGAAACCATCTTGCAGGTACTCCCGTAACTTTGCATAGAAAGTATTTTCGGCCGGTGACATGGTGAATGATTCGGTATGTACCCAGCGTCTTGTAAATAGTGGTGAACCATCAGGCGTACAAGCATCTGCCTTGGTACGCCGATAGACCACTTCATTCAAACGATGGCGTTGTTCAACCATTTCTTCAGGACTTTTGAACAAGGTAGGATTCAATAATTGGATCAACATCCAGAAACGGAAATGATCACCTTGGTGCGGTGTGGCAGATAACAACAGCAGGTCGCGTGTATGGTCACGCAACGCCTCAGCCAGTTTATAGTTTTCTGTCTTGCGAACCTTATTACCGTTCTTATAAGCAGACAGATGATGTGCCTCATCGAACACCACCAGATCCCACGGCGGAGCCTCTTTCAAACGGTTAATACGTGCCCGTCGTTTCAGAGTATCGACACTAGCAATCAGCCAGTCATGCTTGGCAAAAGCATTGCTCTTCCGATCTGTCACATCGCCTTGTGCGCCAAAAACTTCGAAATTAAGATTGAAGACCTCATTCAGCTCACGGTGCCAGTTATTCACCAAACCTGCGGGCACAACGATCAGGGTGCGCTTCAGCTCTCCACGACTGGCCAACTCGCGCAATATCAAAGCCGTCTCGATGGTCTTACCAAGACCCACCTCATCAGCAACGAGAAACCGCCGGGGCGAGGCTGTGGCCACCTGATGTGTAAGCACCACCTGATGCGGTAAAAGATCAATCCTAGCAGACGTCAGTGCTGCCGCGTTATCCATCAAAGGTAACGCATGAGCCTCTACATGCAGCCAAGCATTGCGTAGTTGATCCACTCCACATTGAACATCAGCAATGATCTGTTCTGCACGGCTGGCAGCGGGTCGAAGTGCCTCACCAAAAACCTGTCTCTCACCACTGGGAAAAAATGCCTGCACATAACCGTTGGCAGCGATGCGAACAACTACACCCTCACCAAATTCAGGGTGTAATACACGCTGGCCGGGCTGATAGCTAACCTCTGTCATTTACCGATCCCCTTCAACTGATCCGAGGGTGATGTAGCCCTGCCCAATGCTTGCCGTCGTAATCAGCTTGAGGATCATCCGTATTTAGCAACCGCTCCACTTCGTTTTCGGCACCGGAAAACAATAACCGACCAATGGGCAGACCATCACCATTAACATCGCGGTGCTTCCAAAAATACGCTTCGCTTGCCCCCTTCATCGAGATTCGATTGCGCCCACTGGGTGTCCATAGGATCAATCCGGCCTGTCCCTGATAAAAATCCTGGAATGAAAGAATCGCTTCTTTCAGGTCGGTTTCAATCCATTTAACAGCGTCATCCCCACTGAGCACATCAAGGCATCCCTCGAAGCCAGAAACCACCAAAGCATCGCCATCAGCAGCAGGAAGATCCTCTGGCCAGTTACCCACCAAAGCAAAAAATTGCCGTAATGACATCACATCATGAGGGGTATTCAAGCCAGACAAGACATCAGCATCCCACAGCAACGCAAAACCACAACGGGGCCAGCCCTGATTAAATCTTGTTCTTACCATCAGACTTCCTCCTCACCCAGCGCATCAAACAATGACAGCTGCTGTACCTTGGGCTGGTTTTTAGACTCCCAATTCTGATAGAGCTTCGAGGCTGTGATTGCAGCATTCCTAATTGGAGAATCGGCCCCATGCGTTTTGAACCAGATCAGGATTGCACCCAATGCAGGATGGGGGTTGAAATTCTCATTGTTCAATGTCTCGCTGGCGTTAATGCCGCTGCCTTCAAAACAGGCACCGATCAGAAACATGGCTTGGTCATAATCACTTTGCAGACCTTTGCGATGTTTACCGATCCACGCCTGAGCGAGATCAAGCGGCGAAGTCAGAAAGAAAACCTTCTTCTGCTCAAACACCCAACCCCGTTTGGCAAAATCGGATGGCGCACTGCCGGTACCACGCAGGAATTTCTGCATCTGATCGCGGGGCAACTCACTGATACCATCGAACAGACGTAGCAGCATACGGGTGAAGGGCTCTGCGTTGTGGGGCGGCGCCTCCTTGATACCAGCTGCTTCTTCGTCAAGCAGCTGGTTGATACCCAGCAACGCCTCCAGCACCGACATGGGCGTATCCTGATCCTTGTAGACCTTGCCGTAGTGGCGAGAGAAATACTCCAGCGCCTTGCCCCGCCGGATGACTTGCAGGTCGGCCTCTGGAAGACCTTCTTCCTGATGATGTTCGAGCAGGTCTTGCAGGTCGCGAACGTCATGCAGCACCTGCCTGCGCAGCTTGGCCCAAGAGATGGGTTTGGGTTTTTCGATACGTTTACGGCAGATATGGATGATGTCGTATTCGATTTTTTGGGACCCAAACTCGCCTTTGCCTTTGGTCTCATCGCTACGAATTGGATACGTAGCCTCTAGGAAAAAGCCTGAATCAAAGACAGACTCCAGAACATCGACCCATGGTTTATCTTCACTGTGGTGAAATGTGAATGAGAGAATACCTCCCGGCTTCAATATTCGGCTCGCTTCTTTATAACAAGCTGTAAGCAATCGTTTGTAATGAGCGGGTGGCTCATCATGTCGAGCCGTATTTGATACACACTCAAGCGCTTTTGGAGTGACTTCAGCGGAAGATGAAGGCATAGATTTATAGTGGCGCGACAATCTAAGCCAGACATGAAAAAAGTCTGCAAGCTCCGCATACTGCAAGATCCCTCCAAAAGGAGGATCAGTAATGACCAAATCAAATGAAGCGTTTCCTAAAGCGGAAAGATCCGTCGAGGAACCACAACTAACAATCGCTGGTGCACCAACATGATCACCTGGAGTAACCTTCGAGCTTTTTGACTTAAGTTCGTCATTAAGATGTTTGGCATGCTGTGATAACCAATCGTTACTAACCAACTCCCAAGGATCAGATTTCCAATCGATTGCTCTTAACAATACATCTACTTGTGTGGCCCAGTTTCCCCGACCAATCTTGCTGAATACGGCATTTTCTACTGGCCTTAGTTTTGGGTTGTAGTTGTTATTGCTCATGTGTGGAACAAGCTTGTCGTACCCCATATCCCAGAAGCAAAACATATTCTGATTTCTGACATACTGCTGGAATGCACCAAGTACGTAGTTATGCAGTTCACTATTATCTTGGTCATCCAGTGATACAACTGCCCGAAGCAACTGACTAAGCACTAACAACTGTCGGGAGCCAAATAGCTGTGACCACTTAGTATATCCGTGCTTGGGAAGAGGGTCCTTAACATGGGTCCTTTCACCATATGGTATATCCCCTCTTGGCCAGAAGGATGTTAAATCCGCATTCTTTCGATAATCCCATTCCCGTTCAGCTGCACTTATGCAAGCATCAGAACTAGCCTCTTCAAAAAACCGCCCGTTATACAAAGCTCCACTTTCGTGACATACGGGGCAATAGCAGTGGTAAGCATAAGTTGCTAGGGGAGCAGAGCTTTCAACCGCTTGAAGACTATCCAATGTTTTTTGTGTGGTACCACAAGAACCGCATTCAAAATGCGCTTGTTTTGGGCTAGTACCTCCTCCCTTGTCCGTTCGGATTAGAACACCAGTATCCGGGCAGGTAAGCTCATCCGGTAATTTTCCACGTATCTCAATCAGCCGAGATTTTTCTGCCCTCGCCCGATTCCAACGAATCGTTTCCTCCACAGGATCATCTACACTACCGCCATAGGAATTGCCCTGTTCATCTTGCGATGCCTCGCCTTGCAACCATTCCGGATGCACCAGCAGGGACAGCTCAACCTTATTCTTCTTGCCCTTACCCAGTGACCCAAAGGTCTCAGTCTTCCCGCAACTGGGACATTTAGCGCTCTCCGGTGAACCGTCGTATTCATTCAGTTTGGCAACCGCAAAGGGCCGTTCGGTATCAGCCACCACCAATGAAACAGCGGGTGCCATACGGACATCACGCTCTTCCAAATCGTAATCACAACCACAATGCTTGCAGGTACGCGCCCAGGATTTCACCGTGAGGGTTTTTATCGCCATCACCGGACTGGTCATAATGGGTGTACGATGCCCGCATCCCGTCACCTGACAGGGACCATGCTTGGCCCAAAAAGCATAAATCATTTCTGGACCGTGGTAGCTGTAGTCCTTGCGCTCGTCCGATGTCAAAGTTAATGAATCGAAGTCATCGCCCATCACCTTACCGGTGCTGACCTGCGTCCATTCACCTTTATGACCACGCGGACAATCGCAGGCATAAAAGGGCATAATCTGCGGCTTTACCTCGGCTTCTATATCTGCCAACAATGCCTCAACCTCCGCCTTATCGACCTGAACCATTTCGTTCTTGACCACGAACCAGGCTACCGGATTGAGATCGTTGCCGAACATCTGCATCCCCAGCCGAGAGCCCTCAACAACGGTTGTACCCCCACCCATGAAGATGTCGGCAACCTTCAGATCCTTGAATGCGCCTTTTGTTTGATGATTACCGTAGTATGCATCCCAAACCAGTTTGGATGCTTCTGACGGATCGTCCGGAGCCTTCATTGCTGAGGCCAACAACATGGCGCGGAACACACTGCTGCGCCGCCTCGCCCACCACTTCGACATCTGGTAGATTGGCTTGCCCGCATTACCTTCAATGGCTGCAATCTGGTTGATGGGGATGATGGGGAAATCCACCTCGATACAGGTCAGTGGTCGATTGGGATCGGAAAAATCGACCGTCTCACAGTTCCAGAGTTTTCCCGCATTGACGGCCTTGGCGACTTCCTTTTTCAGCCATTCATCCTTCTTCATGCCCTTGGCCTTCCAGGGTTGATCGTTCGCCATGCTATTTGTTCCTACTAATTTCAATAAAGGGTACCGTGACTTCAAGAATGCTCAAGCCACCATGAGTGAGTGTTGGGTAGCCACCATGACTTTTCCATTTTCGACGGCCGTTGACGAAAAGATGGCGGCCATGCGCACTATCAATAGCGAGGTCGATGGGTGGCACCCAGGGACCAGCATCTTGACTGCTACTGATGGCACGACCGCTCTTGTAAAGATTCTTGAGATATTCGGTCTGTGCTTTGTTTGAGTCGGTAAATTGCCCACTGGCGGCATAGCCGTGATCGGCGGTAATAACGAGACGGCGACCTGATGCAAGGCGGTCGATCAGAGACCAAAAAGCATCGCCTGTCAGATGGGATTCAACCTCTTCGGTGAGGGTCTGGAGACCCTTGCCGGGGTCGTCATGGTCATGCAAGCGGTGATCTGGCCAATGATGCCAGAACACCCAATCTGGCTCCGATCCGATGAGCTTGGCGCAGTCGCCCCAGGCTATATCGACCGATTCGGTATGTGCCCCCGGAAAGACATGGGGATTCCCGGCTCCATTGTTACCCAGGGCAGATCGTTGGGAAAAACCGAGCGCCTTGGCAAAAGGCGTGGTGTTTGGGGGTAGTTCTGCGCAAGTTGGGTGGGCATCGTGCACGGTATAACCACGATCTTCGGCCTGTTGCAGTATCCAGGGAGCCTCGCGTAGCGAGAAAGCATCTAGGATCAAGACGGCACGCCCAGGTGAGTTCGATGACCACCAGTCGGCCAGTACCTTTGACGTTTGGGGCACCGGGGTTTCATAATCAGCCCACAGATCCCAGCCAGCGGTGGCCAGATAGTGATCTACTTCACCGAGACTACGATCACGCCTGAGCAGTTCTGACACGGCTTTTCCAATTGTGATTGGCTGTGAACAAATTTGCCACGCGTATTCTCGAATAGCTGACCAGGCATCCTTTGGTTGTGCTGTTTGCAGGGTCTGAATCAGGTCGAGCGGAAGCGTCATTGCTTATCTTCCGTTTCCAGATCCAGCCCATAGGTCATCCCGTCGGGTAACTTTCTGATCAGCTCTTGCAACTGTGCACCGGTGAGTTGTTCCACCTTGAGCACCAATGATCGAACCTGTGTTCCAGTACCAACACCCCATGTTTCTACTTTGCCGAGTAAATTGAGGGATGATGTTGCCGGGGCAGAACATTGGGTATAGCCACTACCGCCACCAAAGATGTCGCCGGGGCCAGATGTTCCACCCACACCCGCATTCCCATCACCAATGTCTGTACCATCACCTGGCGAACCACCACTATCGCCTGATGGTGAATCCCCGCCTGTGTCTGGGGTTGGTGAATCACCAGAACCGGGCTGGGTGACCCCACCTGTAGCCGGAACATTCTGCGGCAGCAGGAGATGCGTCTCGTCCAGATGTTTACCCGTGCCGAGCTTGCCTCGCATGCGTTTATAAGCTGTATCGTCAGTTTCTCCATCGAGTGCTTGAAGGTATTCCATGCCACGCAGGTTGATGGCAATTTTCCCGCGGGCGCAGAGGTCAATGATGCGTTCCTTAATCAACGTTTCACCCAGCCATGGAATACAGTCTTTTCCACCGGGGCGTGGTTCTTTTAGTTCTTTGAGTAGCTTGCCAACCGGTTCGTTGTTGGGCGCTGCATCCAAAATGAATTCGTCAAAGTCTTCCGGGATGAATAGGTTTTCACGAACACTCTTATCGATTGCATCCGGAATCTTGGTACCTTCTGCCTTGTGGCTTTCGATAGAAAATTGACAGTGCTTTGGTTCCTGAAAATTCCAGTTAGAAATGATGGCAAAGCGATCAAATCTTGCTTTGAGAATTTCATGCAATTCCTTTTGATATTTGGTTTGGAGCCTACCGTATTCGGGATTTTGTTTTTTCCATTGTTCAGCCAAGTAAACACACCGAGCCAGCACGAGGAGGTTACGGTCAAGAAACAGACTGCTTGAACCGTCTCTGGGAATGAGAAATCGAACTACATTACGATTGGTTTGCAGGTTTTCTCGTAACCATTCACCCAGCACAGCATCAATTTTGGAAGGCGCGTCTGGAATCGCCAAGATTGGAATACGGTTGCCCCATTGCGCAGGCGTGTCGCTCTCGTCCATATCCGCCCATGGATTGTTCTTCCATGCCAGTGGCAATACAACGACACGAAACGGTAGAACAACGCCGCTGCTGCCTTCTAGAACATAGCGTGTCTCTTTAGCTAAATGCATCCGATCCTCTTCATTCTGAAACAGTTTATCGTTGCGAGCACTAGCGATGAGCTTGGCCTGGGGATTTTCCTCTTCCTTAAAAATATAGCGATTTCCATCCTCGTGAATATTGAAGCTGTTCTCAACGATGGTTGCCAACTCCACCTGAAAGCTGTTGTCATCGACAGGCTTATCTCGGGTGACATCGACGTGAAGTGTTGCCAAATCTGCTCCGGCCTGATTTACCTCGGCTAATGACCGCAGCCAGAGAGCACCAATGATCTCTTCAAGGTGGGGTAATTTCTGGTCACTGCCTGCAATGGCGTCATTAACAGCCTCAAGATTCCTTAGTGCCTTCTCTCTAAGTTTGGCGTGATGTTGGTTTGCTACGGAATCCAATAATGCAGAAATGCCACTTTTCTCATCGTCAGGTCGAAAATCAGCCGCCGTGAGGATGGCTTTTTTGTCGCCATTACGTTTGAAGAGAGCAGCAAGAATTCGTATCAGATCGCGCGTACCCTGTGCACTCGTTGCAATGAGAACCTGATCCTCAAGCAACTGCATAAGATGAGGCGCGTAAGGCCAAGCCTCCAGAAATTCATCATGTATTCTCGCCTGTTCCGCTGGCGCTATATTCTTGATCCGGAAGAATTCACTGATGTGATTACCAATCAACTCCTCTATTGCGGATACGTCCACCTGGATGCGGTTCTCAAACAATCTATGGAGCAACAAGCGTAAACGATCGCTCTTGGCTGACGGCCCATGAAAATCTACAACGACAGGATTGACGCGTTGGATCTGTTGAAAAGCATCAGTATTACCATTGCGAACAGAAACAACCAAAACTAGATACTCTGGGTGTTCCTTAGCTATCTCGGATAGGATCTGAATGAAATTGAATGCCCAACTCTTCCATGGATATTGCTTCGTGTTGGTCAGGCCGTCGTACCAAGTCTGAAACTCATCAAGAATCAGGGCTGTTGGTGTGTGTTCGAACATTTCCAGTAGAATCTCGTCGCTGGGAATATCAGGTTTTGCATCCCCAAGCGCCTCCCACTTGCCTTTGCAATATTCGCCATGAGGATGATTGTCGAACAACAAATCCCACAGATATTTGTAACGCTGTCTGTGAAGGCTTTCGCCAATAACGTGCATCCCATCACGAAGCGGGAGAGCGCTAATCGTTGAGTCGCCCAAAATACTGGACCAATGATCTAACCATTGCTGAGTAGCGGCATGATCAGTAAAAGCATGGTAGAGCACAGCCATCAAGTGCGACTTACCTTGCCCTCTTTCGCCTTTTATAGTGACCGGTCTTCCTTGGGTTGGTCCAGCTGCCTCAATTATTTTCAGAACATCATGCGATGGATAAGTAATACGCAAAAAATCCTCCGCAGAAACCTGCGTGGCACCAGTGTTATTTTTATTGGTTAGCTCAATGGCTGTGCCTTTTAAGCGACGACCTTTAAACTCTTCCCGTAGGTTTAAACCAAGCATAATTTCTTCCATATCAGGTTGATGCTTTCCATAATTCAGACTCCAGTATCCAACTGACTTAATATCAAATCGAATTCTATCTTCAAAATTAACACACAAATTAATTTTTTAAAAAAAAATAATTAAAAAGTTCGATAGTGCATTAAATAATCAATTTAATGCTTCAACCGCGAGGTAGCCATCCTCCTAATCGCCCTTCCCTAATCTCTAGCGGGGGTGCCCGGGGCCTCATACACCTTTATGGCTCCGGTCACACCATCCAACAAAACAGCCGAAACCGTTTACTGCGACCACCATAGACTGATCGGAAAACCTTAACTTATGTTTAAAAACAATGATTTAGTACATAAAACCTCTTTACGGCAGCCTCCAACAGCCCCAATAGAGAGGGGGAAATGACGGCGAAATAGCTTCGCGCCTAGCGCAAGGCCGCCAAGCCCGATGAGACGAATGAGACGAATGAAACCGATTACCCAGCTCTCAGACGAGAGCCACCATGGTACAAGATTCACAACACAAAGCCGCTAAGAATGCCTTTCTAGCACCCAGAGCTTAGGTGTCACCACCGATGTAAAACTACCCTCTTAGTCCGATGATTAATACTTTCGACAGCCTCAAGCGCGCCACTATTTTTGCGAAAGCTTGTTTTGGGCATCCCAGCCCAAGCAAGCGGCAAAAATCACGTGGCAATCAATGCCTTCGGCGCCCCGATACGTCCTGCGTTCGTGTCACTGCGTCACATC
>Ga0209494_1001197_pt1 | contig 11567 bp, 10 predicted proteins | sample EN1Hudseemescosm_FD_184628 | JGI IMG/M metagenome (GOLD analysis project Ga0209494, IMG submission 184628) | Methane-oxidizing microbial communities from mesocosms in the Hudson Canyon - EN1B Hudson Canyon (SPAdes) (version 2) | ecosystem: Environmental > Aquatic > Marine > Cold seeps | place... | reverse complement strand
TAAGTTAGTTTGCTCTTTTATGCGCTTCCTAATTTCAATTGCGATTTCTGTGGCGGTTTCAATCCCTTTCTTATTGGAAGTAACGTCTAGATATGCTTCGTCAAGTGATAACGGCTCAATCAAATCTGTGTACTCTCTAAATATCGATCTTATCACCAGTGATACCGTTTTGTAGGCATCAAAACGAGGTGGCACAAAAATCAAATGTGGACAGCGAGCTTTGGCAATTTTTGAAGATAGGGCCGAATACACTCCAAACTTGCGAGCTTCGTAACTCGCCGCTGCAACCACTCCCCTGTTTCCATCACCACCTACGGCCACGGGTTGACCTTGAAGTTCCGGATTATCGCGCTGCTCTACAGACGCAAAGAAAGCATCCATGTCAATGTGAATAATCTTGCGTTGTGCTGTCAAGACAATTGAGTTTGATTAATTAAGGGACTCTTATCAATGCCAAATTGGCAATAATTAGTCGCAAATGAAATCCACGATAACGCTATTTGATGCTCAATGATATTGGGTGGTTCATATCCTGAAGTAGCTTCAATTTCCCAAGCAACATTTCCTTTTTCGATATAACAACATCAAGTTGAATCGTGCAGTCCGCTTCATAATTCTGACCCGCAATTTTCAAATCTAAATCGCTAACTATTCTCATAATTTCATTGGTGGAGTCGTAAGGATATTTTACCTCAATCCTTTTAGTAATTAATTTGGATATAATCCTGTTGGCATCTAGCGCACTAGCCGCGGCATCTTTATATGCAGTAATGAGCCCACTCACTCCAAGTTTTGTCCCTCCAAAATATCTAACCACAACAACAAGGGTGTTAGTCAAATCTCTCGATCTAATTTGGCCAAGAATTGGATCACCAGCACTGTGACCCGGCTCTCCGTCATCATTTGCCCTAAATCGATCAGCCTGTTCTCCCAGAACATATGCATAACAATGATGCCTTGCATCGAAATACGTTTTTCTCAACTTCAGAAGTTCCTCTTTCACCGAATCCTCTGAATCCACTTGGATTGCGTGCGCAATAAATTTGCTACCCTTTTCCTTATACTGGCCTTCAGAGTGCTCCGATATCGTGAAGTAACTATCAGTCACTACAAAATGGTTCCTACAATTTCCTGATAGGAGATTAAAATGATGGCCAAAACTGCCAACGTTAAGCTGGGGTACATCCACACCAGATGCACAACGCATGCATCCGGATTGGGTGGACAAAGAATGTTGGTTATTCCTGATTTGAATATTGTAGCTGTATTTATCGGTTGGAATATTTATGATTTTCCGTCATTAGATTCATGGATGGTCATGCATAAACTAATCAATGCTGTTGAAAGATAACGATACTGTGATTTATTTGTTAAATCGGGTACACCTCTACATTTCGAATATGCAAATCAGCATTTCCCGACACAGGATCAATCGCTAAATCATCCCCTAATGCGTTCAGATTCCCTCCCTTGTTTTTAAGGGCTATTTTTTGCTGGGTACCTTTCCCTTCATGCCCCCAGCCATGGGGAATACTGATCACACCTGGCATTATTTCTGCCGAAAGTTTTGCTTCTAATTCTATTTGGGCATTCGATGTTTTAACTCGAACTTTTTGTCCATCTGCAATCGATTTTTTTTGAGCATCTAATGGATTCATTAATATTAAAAAACGATCCCGGCCACTCATTAATGATGGACAATTATGCATCCATGAATTGTTACTTCGAAGTTGTCGCCGTCCTATCAAGGTTAAACTGCCATTGGAATTGGATTGAGCCACATTGGAAATCACACGCTTTAAATCATCGATAAAAATGGATGGAGCCAAATCAATTTTTTTATCAGAGGTAAATAATCGCTTTGGGAATCTCGGTTTCAATGGACCCAGATCAACTCCGTGCACTTGTTTCTTAACTTTTGATAAGGTCAGGCCATTCCATTTAAATAGAGATTTTAAACTTCCGTATTCACCAATACGTATTCCTAAATCCAATAGCCATTCCGGACCGAATTTTTTGGATAGAAAATGGTTAATCTTTGAATATTTTCGTCCATTTTTTTGCGCCACCCGTTTTTCCAATCCCATAAATATTTCCCAATCGTATTTTGTGCCAGATTCTTTTGGAAATATCGGATTGGAATATTTTACAACATCCCGGACAGCAAAAATATTGAATACCACATCAAAATGGGGGCCATTAAGATTGAAAGCAGGCGGCAAAATAATGTCCGCATGACGGGTAGTTTCATTTATATAAAAATCGATGGAAACCATGAATTCCAGCCCCGAAAATGCACGGTCTAATTTTTCTCCCCCCGGAACGGACAGAATGGGATTTCCCGCAGAGGTTACCATGGCTCGAATTTGCCCCTCCCCCTTTACCAGCATCTCATCCGCCATTGTTACTGCAGGGTATTCACCAGCAAATTCAGGGAGATTGCGAACACGACTTTGACCTTTATTATAATGTCCCTTCGTTTGAGAATTACCTAAGGTGTCAAAAGCAGGTGAAGTAAACATGGCGCCACCTGGAGCATCAAAATTCCCAGTGATGATATTAACCATATTGATCAGCCAATGTACCGTTCCGCCAAACTTTTGGGTACAAGCACCCATCCGGCCATAACATACGGCCGATTCCGCCTGGGAGAATTCTTTTGCTATTTGTTGGATGTTTGCACTTGAGATTCCCGTAATACTTGAAATTGTTTCCAATTCTATATCTGGAATAGAAGTTAAAAATTCGTCCAGATTTTTAGTTACGGAATCCAAATGCCCCTGTTTGATCCACCCATTTTTGATAATTTCCTGAATAATTCCAATGAGAAAATAAACATCAGTCCCTGGCTGAATAAAATAATGCTCATCTGCCAACTTAGCCGTTTCAGTTCTTCTTGGGTCTATTACAACGAATTTCCCGTCACGACTTTGGATCGCCTTTAGTCTATTTCTTATATCTGGTGCCGTCATCAAACTTCCATTGGATACAAGGGGATTCCCCCCGAGAATAATCATATATTGCGTTCGGTCAATATCAGGAATTGGAACCAACAATTGGTGACCTAACATTTGGTAAGCTGCAAATTGGTGAGGGATTTGATCCACTGTAGAAGCAGAAAATTTATTTCGCGTTCGCAGAGAAGAAAAAAATGTTGGCCCATAAAGGAGAGTTCCATAATTATGGACAGATGGGTTCCCCTGATAAACACCCACGGCATTGTTGCCATATGTTTTTTGGATATTTACTAATTTATCGGCGATTTCATCCAATGCATTTTCCCAAGAGATTTGCTCCCATCCTGAATTGGTTTTTTTCACGGGAAATTTCAAACGATCCGAATCCTCATGGAGGTCTTTGTAAGCCAATGCTTTGGGACAAATATGCCCGTGACTTAAAGGATCTTTTTCATCGCCAACAATCGTTTGAATTTGCTCATTTTGGGTGGTTATAACCAATCCGCACATGGCTTCGCAAAGGTTACACGTTCGATAATGGGTCTGAATATTTGTCATTTTGGGTTGATCATATTTTTGCACAGCGGATAAGGAGTGAATTTGTAATGGCGTCCTCTCTTAATTGTCTGATCGATTCATAATCTGGATCATTTGCAAAGTTCATAAAGGTGGGCCAGTCAGGCCATTCGACAAAAAAAATCATATCCGCATCAAATTCACCAATAATTGCAGCCTGGGGTACGTATAAATTTGAATGAACGCGTCCACCGTATTTCTTCAACAAGGGGCTAACCGATTTCATATACTTCTTATATTTATTATGACCACCATCCGGTTTGAACCATAATGCATTCAGCATATAAATAGAATTGTTATCATTCATTTTAAGTTTACTCCTTTTCGCCTTCACCATTAACAGTTTTAGTAATATTGCGCTCTTTATTTTTCCCATATGTTGTCTGACTGATTTTATTGTATTAGAATTTAAGGTGGAATTAAACAAATTATCTTTGAATCACAAATAAATATTAGAGAGTCTCAAAATCCTCTTCATTTGAAAGGTGAATAATAAATGGAAGTACCGCAATCATTACGAAAGTGGCTGGTGTTCCACTTTTACGTGGACTACACCTTTGCAATACCCTTCTTCTTTTTTCCAGAACAACTGGCTTCATTATTGAATTATGAACCACTCGATCCATTGGCCGCGCGGATGTCGGCTGCAGCGTTGTTTGGCATTGGATACAGTTCCCTTATGGCAGCCAAATTTGATTTGGAAAAGATGCAACTCAAGTTACGATGGGCAGTCATTTGGGCGGGGTCCGCAACCATCGGTCTTTTTTGGAGTGCATTAAGTGTAGATCATATATGGGGTTGGATCTTTGGAATAATTTTTCTATTATTTTTTATATTATGGTTTTTTTATGCTATTAAACTGAATGCATTTAATAATAAATGAATAAAGTTTTTTATCGATCTTTATTGCCCATTCTATTGGGGATCCTCATTGGGGGTGCTTCCTTTTACCCCTTTACTTATACTAACCCCATTTCAATGAGTTTGATCGGCGGCATCAAACGAAATCAATGGGTGACACATTTTGATTTAGCCATGAAAAATCAAAATCCATGGTTGCGTAATTATATCGCATTCATCGGTTTATTGGGAAGTATTCGTCCTGAAGTCATATATCTTGAAGCAATGAGTGATGATGATGGAGTAAAATTATCTGGAGAAAATGATTATGTATTAAGGGGGATTCCACCCAAAAGTCGTTATTGGAGCTTTGTCATTTATAATTATGAAAATAGTCGAATAGACCCTTTTGAAGAAACAGTGGCCAATTCGTTTCGGTCAACTATCAAGGATAATGGTGAATATGAAATAATACTTACAGCAAATCCAGAAAAATATTTCGGAAAACAGATTATAAATCATGGAAATAATAATTTTACAATTATAATGCGTATTTATGGCCCGGACCTAAATTATTATGAAGACAAAAATTCAATTCCTATTGGCCGTATCAAAAAGGTAAGTCCTCATGGGTAATTGGATTATAAAATTTATCGGGACAGCTATTCTAATTCATGGATTATTAATCTGGATTGGTCCTGAAATCGTTATGCGCAAACTGGATCGTGATTTGGAGGCAGCTAAAATATTTGAAAGTGAATGTGGTGAAAGATGGGTAGATGGTATTTTTTATATTAATCCATCATGTCTGTCAAATAAACAATCAGCTCGAAAACCAAACCCCGATTTTTTATATTTTCTTATTCCATACGATCTTAGTAATGGGGATTTATTTGTATCCACATCGGTGCCGCCTAACGATCGTTATTGGTCAATCCACGCCCATAACAGGAATACAGATGCATTTTATAGGATTACAAATACAGAAATTAATGGTGAAAGATTCGAATTTTTGATTACAAAAAATAAAAATAAAACATCCGATATCCCAATCGCCTATGCTACTTCTAAAAAAGGTGTTATTTTAAATCGGCTTGTAATGAAAGATTTTTCTGAATACGAATCCCTAGATATCTTTCGCAGATCCACGTTCAGGGAATATCGTTAATCTAATCCCTAACCAGATCCTTAAATGCACTTTTTAACCAGATTAAGGATATGGCAACAGACACAATCGTGGAAATAATCATGGCATACCAAACCCATTCAATGGGTTTATTTAACACCATGATAAAATACAATGCTAACGGTGCAGACAAGGCCAAAATTCGGATAGATGTAATCACAAGCATTGGAAGCCCCTTTCCCAATCCTTGAAGAATCCTGCCTACAGTCATGCCAATAGCAATAAGGGGATATATTAGACAAATGAATCTCAGGTATGTGACTGCAATAGATTGAATGTCAACATCCACAGTAAAATTCTTCACAAAAAGCGGTGCAAAAATATATAAAATAATTGACAATACACCTGTGACCATCATGGACCAAATAATACCATATTTTGCAATAAATTTAATTTTCTCAATCTCTTTGGCACCGAAAAACATACCAACTAATGTGGTTAATGCTGATGCAATCGCCATAATTGGTAGAAAAATGACCATATCCATTCGACCCCCTACCTGATACGCCGCGACCGCATCCGTTGAGAAACGAACCAATATTCGGTTAAATACCAATTGACCAAAGGCCATAATAATCATGGACATGGACGCGGGTAACCCAACACGAATAATATCTTTTATAATAAATATGGAGGGTGAAAAATCCCGCATTCGAAACCGAATATATGCATGCTCCTTTACAAAAAGCATATATACAAAAATAACGAATACAATCAATTGGCTTATGGCTGAAGCCATCGCCGCCCCGCCTACACCATAACCCAAAGTGAAAATAAATATGGGATCTAAAATGATGTTTAATATTGTGCCCAGACCCGCCACTGCCATGGGCAGTTTCATATCACCTTCACCGGATAATATGGAACGAAAAAACGTAGAAAAAACCATGAAAGGAAGCCCAATTAAACTGACCTTTAAATAGTCCCAACTTAGTGGAAGCACTGATTCGGTTGCCCCTAATCGCTGCAATAAACCTTCACCATAAATCAGACCTAGGGTCGTTAAAATTGTACTGATTATTAAACCCAATGCCACGGCATGTTCCGCCGTATTATCGGCATTGACTTTATCTTTTTCACCAATAAACCTTGCTATGGAAGCTGTCACACCGCTCCCCACACCAAATGATAACCCAAGGACAAGAAAAAATAACGGCATATTGAACGCCACCGCTGCAATGGCATCCCCGCCAAGCCGGCCAATAAATATCATATCTACAATGGTGTATAATATATGGATTCCCATGCCTGCCATTATCGGAAATGCCAAAGTCCATAATGCTTTAGAAGGATTATCTATAAAGCCATCTAAACGGGAAGTCTTATTTTGCGACAGTTTCATAGGCGCCGAATTTATAGGAGTTTAATGTTCGAAATATAAATTTATATTTAATTTTCAGGGCAAGAAATAGCACCAACCACTCAATCTACTTCTTGACCATTCCGCATAAATAGGATGGAAAGAATTTTAGTTACACACTCATTTTAAAATGGCCAAAAAATCGGAATAAAAATAATAGCCATCGCAAAAAGGGTTAATGCTAAAGGCAACCCAACCTTAATATAATCAGAAAATTTATATCCACCGGGACCATAGACCATGAGGTTGGTCTGATATCCAACCGGTGTAATAAATGACGCAGATGCTGCAAAACATACTGCGAAAATAAATGGCCTGGCATCCATTCCTAATTGGGCTGTAACCACCATAACGATGGGCGTCATGATAATGGCTGTGGCCGCATTCGAAGATACTTCTGTCAATACCATGGTAATAAAATAAGTTAATGCTAATAATACATAGGGCTGCCACTCCATTGATGCGGATAGAACAATCGTTGAAATAGATGAGCCAATCCATGCGGCAGTACCCGTTGATCGGATCACCAAACCAAGGGGAATAAGTGCGGCAATCAATATGATCACTTGCCAATTAATGGATTGATAGACTTCATTGGCCGTAATAACCCTTAAGACTAACAAGATAACAGTCCCAATTAATGCCCCTTTTAATATGGGGAAAATTCCCAGGGCCGCCAATAGAACCGCCAGAGCCAACACTATAATACTCATCCACCAAAAACGCGCTTTTTTAAGTTTTTGATCCAATTCTCCCAATAATATGAATTTCCCCCTTTCAGAAAGTTCATTGATTTTTTCCCGTGTTCCATAAACTAAGAGTGTATCGTATGATCTTAAAACTACATGGGCAATTTTTTTTCTAATAATGGATCCTTCCCTGCGAATAGCCAAAATGAAAGTACCAAATCGACGACGAAAATTAGATTCCATTAATGATTGACCCACCAAATCTGATTTTTCAGAAACCATACATTCCATTAGTATATTGTCTTTCTGTTCCAGTTCTTTTTGGGTCAATTTTTCATCCGTAAGGAGGGTTATTTTTTCTACTTCCTTTATTCTCAAAAAACTTTCAACAGATCCTTTCACAAAAAGGATATCTCCTTCTTTTAGAATCTGGTGACCAATATTTTGGGAAATCAAATGACCACCTCGTTGAATATCTAAAATCATCACATCGTAATTTTGGTTAATTTGACGATCTTTACACGTTGAGCCCACTAACGGCGAATCTGCCGTTATTTTAATCTCCGTTAGATATCCTGCCAAATGATAACTCTGTGTTAAACTGGATGTTACGGTCCGTGAGGGGAGAAGGCGAGGTGCGATCCATAAAATATATATTAATCCAACGAAAAGACTAATAGAGCCATATTTTGCAAATTCGAACATTCCCAAAGAAACAGTACCACCACTATCTAAATAAATTGAATTCACTAATAAGTTTGTTGACGTACCAACCAAAGTCAACGAACCGCCCAGAATGGCTGCATAGCTCAATGGAATTAATACTTTTGAAGGACTCATATGATATTGGTGTGCCAACCGCATCGTAACGGGCATGAATATGGCCACAATGGCTGTATTATTCACCAAAGCGCTGGCTATTGCTATAGTGAACAAATAAACTGCCAACCCTAATGACTGAGATATGGATGCAAGTTTATTGATTTTCACAACCAAATATTCAAGGATATGCGTTTTCTGTAACGCATGGCTCAGTGTAAACAAAAGCGCAATTGTAATGACCGCGGGGTTAGATAATCCGGAGATGGCTTCTTCTGGTGTTAAAAAACCAAACCCAAACAGGATACTCAAAATGAGTAAAGCGGTGATGTCCAAACTGAAAGTTTCTGTAACAAACAGGATAAAAGCCAATCCAATGATAGCCAAGACAAATGCAATTTCAAATGTCATATAATTTTGATTAATTCAATTGGTTCAAGTCCAAAGACTACATTTGGACTTCATCAATCTGTTCTGGATCCAGATATTCTTCCGCGTATTTAAGGTATATTTTTTCTTTCACAAATATTTCAAATAGGTCCACATCTATATGGGCATCATTTTTCATAAATCCCAAAATGCGCATTGCCTGACTCAATGTTTTTCCTTTTTTATAAGGACGATCTCTTGCGGTCAATGCTTCAAAAATATCCGCAATCGCCATGATCCGTGCCTGTACGGTCATTTCATCTTTTATTAATCCTTTTGGATAACCGGTTCCATCCAGTTTTTCGTGATGACCGCCGGCAAACTCAGGTACATTTTTTAAATGTTTTGGATAAGGTAATTCTTCCAACATATTGATGGTGACTACAATATGGTCATTAATCACTTTCCGTTCTTCCGGCGTCAAGGTTCCTCGTGGAATCGTTAAATTATATATTTCGTCTTCCGATAGAAAATTTTCCATTTTTCCATTGGGTTTCCAACGGTAATTCGCAATTTGATGCACATGATCCTTTTTATCTCCAGACATAAATTCACCGCCCACATTGGATTCTTTTACAAATTCCAAATCACTTTTCAAGATTCGAACTGTTTTCCGATATTCTCTTTGTAGAACCTTTATCTTATCCGATTTTTCTTCCAATGAAAGCGATTCATTTCGTTCAATCTTGAGTTCTTTTTTCAGGCGTGTAATTTCTGCATCTCGTTTTATAACACCAAACCGTGTTTCCACTTCATGCACCCGGTCATAAATCGTTTCCAGTTTAGTGCTTTTATCAACAACAAATTCCGGGGTGGTTACTTTACCGCAATCATGTAGCCACGCAGCAATTTTCAGCTCATACATCTCCTTGTCAGTAAAGGCAATATCAGCAAAAGGGCCATCTTTCGTTTCCTGCACTGCATTTGCCAATAGCATCGTAATCTCTGGTACCCGAGCACAGTGGCCGCCCGTATAGGGAGATTTAGCATCGATAGCAGATGCGATAAGTTTAATAAAGGATTCAAACAGATTCTCTAAATCCTTAATCAGATTTTTATTGGTGATGGCCACCGCTGCCTGACTGGCTAATGCTTCCACCATCTTTTGAATATCAGAGGTAAAAGGAATAATTTTATTTGATTTGGTTCTCTGGGCATTCAAAAGTTGAAGAACACCTATTATTTCATCTTCATGATTTTTAAGGGGTACTGTTAAAAAAGATTGCGAATGATATCCAGTCTTTTCGTCAAACAATTTTGTTCCGGAAAAATCAAATCCTTTCGCCTGGTAAGCATCTTTAATATTCACTGTTTCGCCCGTTAGTCCTACATATGCTGCAATCATTGAATTATTGGGCTCCCCGTCATCTGTGTATAATTTCACCGGATAAAATGGGATATCTTTCCCCGATGTTCCTCCCATATGAAAATCCAGAGAATCCGTCATCAATATTTCAAACCGTAATCGTTTATCATCCGTCATCATGTATAAGGTACCGCCATCCGAATTGGCGATCCGCTTGGCCTCCAAAAGAATCATCTCCAGCAGTTTATTCATATCCTTTTCTTTGGATAGGGCCAGACCGATGTTCGCTAAATTACTAATTTGCTTTTCTAAATCCGTAATATAGGCATTAACGGTAGCAGGCGCTTTTGCAAGATACTTGGCTACTTGGGTCATTGAGTATTTGGGTTGTTTTGCCATGATACTTTATTGTTTGGTAACAAGTGAAAACTTACAGAAATCCTTGAGATTGAACAACTATATAGATGAGGGTTTTATTTAATGAATTCTCTAATTTTATGGATGACTGATAACTATAAATTGCTTGATCATACCTTCGTAGGAAAACTCACTGTTAATGAACTGTTTGAAACAGGACAAACAACACTGGCTTCCAAAGACAAAAAAACGATTCATCGGTTTTTAGAGATAGGGCATTTCCCCATAGTCAATAAGTTGATCTATAAAGAAGGAAAAGTTGATGAGTGGTTTAGCCTTCTTCATCAACTCATACTTCAATCAAATTTTAATGTATATGCTTTGCTTAAACAGCGCGCGGAACGATATGGAGATAAATCACTATTTCAGACCATTTCAGCCAATAATATTGCACCTACATCTTACGTTAATGTGTGGAAAACAGTCCAATCCATTGGTTCATATTTTCAAGAAAATTTGGGGGAAAATGATACTATCGGTCTCCTTTCTCCAAATCATCTCAATGGCATTATACTTGATTTGGCTTGTCTCGCTTATCATATTCGAATCGTTCCCATCCCAATGAATTTATCACCAGACCATTTGAATTATGTTTTGGATCATGCTGAAATAACGCATTTGTTTATAGGAAGTGACAGGGCCCGAGAGTCGCTAAAGGATGCAAAACGCAGTACTTCTGAATTCAATGCCGTCCAAATTGATAACAAGGAGGAATGGAATGGATTGTTCGCGAAATGCCACCAATCCATAATCATCAATCCACCAACTAAAAACCTACAATCCTTGGCCACAGTCATGTACACCTCTGGCACTACGGATAATCCGAAAGGTATTATTTTTAATCAGGAAAATATCATTACAAAACGGTTTGCCCGGGCATTGGCTCTTCCTGAGATTGGCTCAAACGACTCATTCCTTTGCTATCTCCCCCTCTATCATACATTCGGACGCTGGTTTGAAATGATGGGTTCTATCTTCTGGGGCGCCA
>Ga0209494_1001194_pt1 | contig 11596 bp, 13 predicted proteins | sample EN1Hudseemescosm_FD_184628 | JGI IMG/M metagenome (GOLD analysis project Ga0209494, IMG submission 184628) | Methane-oxidizing microbial communities from mesocosms in the Hudson Canyon - EN1B Hudson Canyon (SPAdes) (version 2) | ecosystem: Environmental > Aquatic > Marine > Cold seeps | place... | reverse complement strand
CGTGAACACCCATTCGAAAGCCACACAAAAAGTGTTCACGATCAGATGCGATTAGGTGTTCACGTTCGATAAGAATCAGTGTTCACGATGCTTGCGAATGGGTGTTCATGATGGGTGCGAATATGCACCCCCTATAAAATATCAAAATACCCCGTCATTCCTGCATGCTGTTAGCAGGAATCTATACTCAGCATGGATTCCCGATTAAACACTTCGGGAATGACGATATTTTTATGAGGGTCTGTGAACAGTTAAAATTTGGCACCCGTCATTATTCGGTTTACACTTTACCCAAATGCTGGGTTACGTTATCGCGCTACGCTTGATAAGCTAACCCAGCCTACAATGCAAACTGTAAGATACTTTTGTAGATTTATGAAGGATGCCTAAAATTGACTGGTATTATCTCTACCTTTCCAATATTACAATGATTAAGTTCAATAAAAAGTTTCTCATCTTAATTTCCTTTAGTTATTTGTTTAAACTACAAATTCAATATACGTTCTAAACTTGTTTTATTCTGCTATGACAAATTTGTCACTACCCAATTTCTTTATATATCCATCACAGAAACAATAAATCCTCGGTTTGCACTTGTACGCCCAAACAAACTCTATCCTGCTCAGGGCTTAAACGATAAAACATTACTTTATCTTCAGATAAATCCATTAATTGCGATAATTCTGTTTTTAATTTCTCACATTGTTTCGGTAGCACTTCTACTTCAAAAATTGAAAACTGGATAGGTATCCCCCAATCTCTTATTAAACGATGTATGCGACGTAAGCGCTTCGCATCACAAATATCGTAACAAACTAAATATTTAGCTTTGTGATTGCTCATATTGACACACGATATCCGCAGTATGGCGTGCATAACGACGTAATAATCGTCTAAAAAAAGGCGATTTCTGGCGAAATTCCTCATAAAAACGCTGCTTACCTGCACTGTGTAATTCGCAGCCTGATTCATTCATGGAAAAATCCTCGCTACGTATTTTTTGCTGCTGAAATAGCTGATAAACCCACTTATCTACTAGCGGCCTTAATGGCTCCATTAAATCGCATGCAAGTGAGTCACGATGATAATATGGCTCGTGTAAACAGCCTAAAGAAGAGTCTAGCCCTGCTGTTTTAATAGCATTAACTGACTCGTGATAACACAAGGTGTAACTTAATGATAAACACACATTAACAGGGTCTTTTGGAGGGCGACGGTTACGTCCCGTAAATTTTAAGTTCGCGGCAAATGCTTGCATATAGGCTTTAAAAAATATTGCTGCGCCAGCGCCTTCTGTACCACGTAAGCTTTCCAATGACTGCGGACACTTATCATTTGTAAAACTGAGGCATAATTGAGTTAACCCATAAATACCTCGTGTTAAAGCTAGGCGTAAATCAGCACGACGTTCAAGCAAGCGCATCAATAACTGACGCTGCCTAAACAACTTAACTTTTACTAAAATAATAGCCCAATATAATCGTGCTTTAGTATCTTGATGTAACCGATATTGGGATAAACGACGATGAACATCCCCTTTTACTGTACCCGATAAAACAGCAGTACGATCAGGGTATCGCGTGTTAAGCACAACTAAAGACACCTGCTTTTCTGCAACCAGCCCCAATACTCCAGCGGCTAATGCAACATGTGGCGCTACGACAATACGTTCTATTTGGTTTAAGGGGACACTCGTTAAGCGCTTTCCTTCATGATAAAGCAATAAACAAGCACGCTCATAACGCAATTCCATTGCTTTTTTTTCAACAAATAATGTTCTCATTATATATTTCCCTAGGAGTTTGTCGGGCTTGTATTAATATAAAAACAAAGACTTATAAGTAAATCATTTCATAATAGCCGTTAGAGTTGGTTTTTATTGTACCTTTTAGTGCTAAATTTGATTTATTAAAAATAAAATTATGTTTTTATTCAGTAACTTAGAAGTCCGACAAACTCCTAGTGCTACATTAAGACTAATTAAATCAAGTAATCAATATGAAATCTGCTTAAACAAATTTGTCATATTTTTTCAATTAACCTCTAACACTCATAGTAAGGCTCAAACTAAATAAAATAAAATGATTCACCTATTTTTTCATTCGGGCCTATTTAGTCAGGTGTGGCCATTAACCTATACTGATAATTTGTAACTGTTCACAGACCTTCATAAAAATATCGTCATTCCCGAAGTGTTTAATCGGGAATCCATGCTGAGTATAGATTCCTGCTAACAGCATGCAGGAATGAGGGGGAATTTCATATTTTCTAGAGGGGGATCTGAACGGTTACGATAATTTTCGTCTTTGCAACATATAAAATCCCATCACCTTCATCACTTTTTATTACCAGAGACAAGCTATACCCCTCGGGTAACTCTTCAATAAATTCAGGAATTTCATCTTCTGGAACAGCCCTAAAAAGCACTTGAGTATTGTTAGCCAACCAGATTGACTCTTCTACATTGTTAACTTTAAAGGTGCGATCTAGTTTTCGCTGTAACGCAATTTTAACGACTTTTGGTAGATCGTTGGGATAGTGCATACACTCTCCTAAATGAAAAATAAAGCACGCGAAAAGTGCATTTTGTCTGATCTATTTTCAATAAATAACTCTAGCCCATTAAGTCAGTTTATTAGTTAAATACCCTTGATAGGGTTCTCGCCAACAGCATACTATCTCCAGTCTGAGTCGCTCCAAAAACGCCAAGAATTAGCCCCTATCTTATTAGAAGCCTGCTGTTTTAGCATAAAGAGAAAATTATCATTATTATTATATTCACCCGACAAACAACCCGACGTAAATTGATGACAATTATCCATAATAAAATTATATTCTCGCTGATGGCCAATCAATAACTTTGCTCTCTGAGCAACTGAGTGGTAACCCGCTGCAACCGAATCATGACAGGACACATAAATATTCATTGCACTGGTGCCGGCTATAAATTCTTCAGGCGTCACTAACTCGATGTGTCCCTGCCCATTTAAATGAGCAATTCTATTATTACCCACATAAATACCTGAATGTTCCATATATCCACAAGCTAAATCACAATAAACCACACTTCCAGGAACTGGCGTAACTGAATCCCTACAAGCATCATAGATACCTTCTAAAACATTATATAAAGGTGTCGCTAATAATTGAATCATATCGTTTTCTTTCAAAATGTTAATAAACTGAATATGGAATACATTTTAAAAGGAAAATATCAGAAAAACAGATAAGACAAATTTGTCGCCCAATTTATATCATAAAAACAGGCATGAATAATTGGGGCTAAGAGTATTAAAAAAAGTGATAATAATCCAGATGGGATCATTAAAATATTGCGAAAAATAACAATCATCAACATGAAAAACTATTTTTATACTACCCGCATTAGATATTGGGTAAATATAAAAATAGCGGTCTACCTTAATCCCTTCGTAATCAGGGAAGCTTTCAAACAAGATGTTGATTTCATTAACAACACACATCCAGGTCTTAATCCCTTCATAAACAGGGAAACTTTCAAACTAATACAACTAAGGCGTTCCATCTTACGTCAGGGTCTTAATCCCTTCGTAAACAGGGAAACTTTCAAACCTAGTGAGGCGTCAGGGATTATGGGTGCTAGAGGTCTTAATCCCTTCGTAAACAGGGAAACTTTCAAACCTCAGCAGGCGGCAGTCAGAGAGTTATTTTGGAAGTCTTAATCCCTTCGTAAACAGGGAAACTTTCAAACAACAGCAGGGTGCAGTTCAGGACTATCTGCAGTCGTCTTAATCCCTTCGTAAACAGGGAAACTTTCAAACGCTAATGCTACTTCGGCCAAGGCCAGTAATACCGGTCTTAATCCCTTCGTAAACAGGGAAACTTTCAAACCGCTAGCCTCTAAAACACCTTTAAATTCAACTAACTATACTACCCCTTCACAACCAGGGTTTATAGCGCGTTTTTTAACAATGAAAAAGAACGGTTTTCCAGCTATTTCACTAAAAATCAGTGAAGCCTTATTATAGCGAAAATGAATTATTTCGTTTAAATAATTTGGTATCTACCCATGCCGAAAGTTGTCTTACTCCCGACATGTAACCATTGTCCGCTTTGTAATATATCTAAAAATTCGGCTAATTCACCGCTTAATTTTATTGTGCCTATTACTCCGCCAAAGGTCATCTTCTGTTTTTGCCTAGATGAGTAGCGCTGCCATTCATACCACTGCAAGTCTGTTTGACAGTTTATTTTCTCAGCGTTCTTGGCTAATTTTGTAAAATCAGGTGCCTCATAGTTTTTGCCATGAAATTCCTGCAGTAAATAATATCGCCGAATCAGTGCCATTAAAAAATCACGTGCTGTGAGTGTTTCAGTCATCACTTTGCCGTGTTTTTTTATATGTAATGGCGTTATGAACTTAAGTGTTATTTCTTCAAGTGCTTGCGTGTTTGGCGGCCTAAATTCGGGCACTGGTGATAATGTTTTTTGTTGATTATAAATTATTTGTTCTGCCGCTTGTTTAGGCTCAAATACAATGGAATCCAAGCTAACTGATGCTTTTTCTTTACCTAATCCGTTTTGTAATGCTTTTTCCCATGCGTAAATAATTAAGGGCAAGTGGCTTATTGCTTGCCCAATTAATACCAAATTAAAGCTAAAGCTCTCTCCCTTTTTCAGTTGCGTTTCACCCATAGGTGGGGGCTCTATAATAAAGGGGTTAGGAATGGCGCTAAATTTCTGTAACGCTGACTGCTTAAGTGCCGGCGTTGCAAAAACATTAGGATAAGCGCACTGCGTAAATAATAAACACTGCTGGCAATTGTCCATTTTTGTAACGCACGCTTGCTTATATAGTGCTCGCCCGAAGGCACCCCGTAGCATAGAGCCAGAATAGTCATTTAGCTTTAAAGGGGCTAAGGTTTTACAGTTAATTTGATAGCGGTGAGCTTTTAATGCCTGCATTATCAGTTTAGCCTTTTAAATACGTTTGTACTTGTGTTGAGCGTTCTTTCAGTTTGAGTCTCTTTCTATTGCTGCCTGTAAAGTCAGGCATCCATTTATCGGAAGCTTGCATTAGGGATTGGATTTTCTCTGCGACTTTTTTCGCCTCATCCCCTTGCCATTTTTCATCTGTTAGGGCTTTTAATAAGCGGGTATCCTGTTCCGCTTCTGGTACTGTTTTTAAAAATTCTTCTAATGACAGTTCAAACGGACTTAAGCTGGCAAGACGTTGTGCATTGGCTTGCGCTTGCTGTTGTTCACGTTGTTTTTCTTGTCGTTTCGCGGCAAATTGATTGTCTTCTGAAAAATAACCATAGCCCGCTGATGTTTTTGCGCCTGCGCCTAAATAATCTAAAGCATTCGTTAATGCGGATAAAATGGCATCTAATTCTTTATTTTTAGCCTCTGCACGCGGTGCAATATGAAACACTAGGCTGGTTTTTTTAGTGACTAAAAACGGTACTGGCACGGGTTCATGCCAATCGGCAGGAATATTTTTGGCATTATGGCTCGCTTCATCGCCTTTGCTATACCAGTCGCCTCCATGTGGCGTCATAATATCGCAAGCTAATAATGCAGGTTCATCAGGTAAGGCATCAAAGAAAATAAAGTCGCCTGCTTGATCGGCTACATCGCCTTTTTTTTCCGTACCAAACCAACTTTTTAGACGAGTAGCTTTTAATGCGTCGCTTAGCCCTTCATCATTCAGTTCTACCCAAGCACGCACTAATCCTTTTACGGAGGCACCGCTTAAAAATGGTACGGCTAAAGTAGGATGCCAGCTAAATCCATTTTCAACTGGATGGCTATTACCCATGCCGGTTATAAAATGCCAATCACTGGTATAGCGTTGGCTAGCACCGTTTAAATGACTCACTAATGCCATTTGACGATTGCTAAATGCGTCTAGTTTTTTGGCATCACCGGTATGGCCGACTATTTTTTTGATCCAAGCCTGTTTTGCCGAAGAATCTAAGGTCCAGTCACTTGAGTATTGATTAAAAAATCGATCAAACCATAATCCAGCATGGGCATTTTCAGGTTTATTAATAGGGGGTTGATGCGCTTGATATAAAGGCGTAATCATCAGGCCTCCTCAGCTAAAAATGCTTTAGAAAATTTCTTTACCCAACTCATTAAGACTAAAGATTCGGCTTGTGCCAGTTGGTAATGCGCCATATCCAATTGGGTAATGCCGGTTAAGACATCTGTTTGACCTTGATACGGCTGGTTTGTCTCACATAGCCAGTCAGAGACTAATTGGTATAACTGCCCATACGATTCGCGCTCTTTGGATTTGAGTTTGCAAAATGCCATCGCTTGTCCCAAGCCATTCATGTGTATCATGGCCGGTAAGCCACTGGCATAACTAATAAATTCAACTTGTTCATTAGGTTTTAATTTAATGGGTAGCTTTTGGATACGCTCTAAGGCAAATTTAGCCCGTTGCTGCTGTATGCTCATGTCCATGTTTAAGCTCCCTGCTCTATAACTGTCACCTTACACCAGCCCATACCAAGGGTTTCATTACCACCAAGCTGTAAATAAGGTGATTCAGTCCCGACTAAATCGTTTGTAATGCAGTTTAAAATCGCCTCTGCAGGTAAATCATTACCGCGTGATTTGTGTGCATTTAAAGCAAAATATAAGGCGGTTTCAGCGGGTAAAGTTTCTTCGTACCAAAGTGCGCCGGCTTTAACGACTTTTTTCTCATTATCAATGGCAATATGCGGTGTGACTGGGGTGGCATATTTGGATAAATAACTAAATTGATTATCACTGACAATGACTAATTGATTATTTAGCTCATCAGTCGCGATGCTTGTGATTTTTGATAGAACGCTAATTAAGGGTGCTAAATCGTCTGTTGTGGTACTAAAGCGATACTCTTCTAAAAATAAATCACTTTCTTCCGTGGCTGCTGTTATCGCAGTATTGCTATCGGTGACAGTTGGCTCTGTAAAGTCTAAATCCACACCTAAACGCTGGCTATCGCGCTTTAATCGCTTTAATAAGGCAGGACAGGTCACCCATTTGAAATGGCTGGTTAATGAACGTACAGGAAGTAATAATAAACGGGCATCACTGACTAATAATGCGCCTGCGTGTTCTGATGCTTTATCACTGCTACTATCAGGGCCAAAAACAAACTGAATGCTTGGGTTATCTTTACCTAATTTATCTTCCGCTTTGGTGCGTAATGCGCCTTTAACTGATGAGCCAAATACACATGGCCAACTGGTATGTCCTTCACGTTGAATGGGTAAATCAATGCCATCGACTGAGCTACCTGCGCCTGCGTGTAAACTGGTTTCTGCTAAAAGCCCTATTAATGCGTTTTTTGTTGTCATGTTGTATTCCTTATTTATCTGTATCTGACCATTGGCCAAGTAATATTTGTCCGCGACCATAGGCGCTATCTAGCCCTATACATTGCCCTTGTAAGGCTGCATCTAAACGCACACTGTCATCTTTATTTGTTAAACGACAAAACCATGTACTGCCTGCGGGGCTGTAACTTTTTACGGGACGCGGTTGGTGGTTTTTCATATCCCATCCGCCTTCGCGATGCGCTTTTCCAATGACGGCTGCCACAATATCGAATTCAATACCGTTCAGCTCACCTCGCCAAATCGTTTCACCGTCAATCTCTTGTTTTTTAAAGTTTTCAGGAAACATTTTTCCTGCAAAATCAGCGGGGGTTATAAAATGTATACAAAACTGAGGCTGTTTAATCGTGGTAAAAGGCAGGGCTTCACGTTCAGTGTGAACATCAACATTGGCAATACGCCCTTCTCCGCCTAAGCGAATACTCCCTTGTGCAGATTGATTTACATAATCAATTAATTCAGGGGCGAGTTGCTTGGCATTTAATTCAATAGACACATCATCTTTTAAACGAATATGCTGGGTTTGATACAGCTTTCCATCTATGACTTTGCGCTGTTGATTATCACGTGCAATACCTAAGCGAGGTTCATAACTGAGTAAATCACTGATGGTTTTAATTTCATGCTTTTGAGGTACTTTACCTTCAAGGCATGCACGCATGCCTGCGCCTGTAATCCATTGTTGCTCTAAGTTTTTATAACCCACACAGTCTTTAACCATTTCTGGTAAACGGACTCTGCCTAAATCACAGCGTACCGCTTGACCAATCATCAGCCGCTTTATACCCTCACCTTCTTTTTGCATTAAATAGGCCGGTGCGGGATATAAACGCTGTCCGTTATAAACAACCCAAGGGCCATTCAATTCTAAATCACCTAAATGCTCGGCATTACCTAAGGATTTTTCAAAGTTAAAATCACTGTCAGCACATTGCATGGTTTGCCAATTAATGCCCATGGCATCACCCATGTAAGTACGCAATGCACCCGCTAAGGTACGAATAGGCGGTGGAAATAAACTACTTAGCTCACTGGCACCTGCAGCATCGTGAGGGCGTGATTCACGAAAAAACCAGGTATCAAAGGCGTGTAAATTAAGCGTTAGCTCATTGTCAGCACAGCTTTGTAGGGCTTGTTTTTGTGCAGTTTGTTGCTGTATTGCTTTATCTTTTTGACGTTGCTGCTGCCTATGATTCACTTTAGGCTTTTGTCCTTTTTTAGGCTTTGCCATTTTCAACTCCTTTTTGTGCTAGAAAGCGTATAAATTGCAAAGCTTTTATATTTAACTGCTGTGTTTCTTCGAATACTTCAGGCGTATTTTTTATAAAATCAGGCGGAGTACGCTTCACACTAAAGCATTGGCTTAACATCGGTTCAATTCGTGATATCGCTTGTTTAAGCGTTAATTTATTTTCTTTAGTGACAACCCCTGAGTTTAAATATTCAGCGGCAATTAATTGAATCATCACTTCCTTGGAAAAAGAATCATCTAAACTTAATTCGCCTTGTTCATTTTCACTTTGTAAGCTGATAAAGCGTTCTTCTACATGAAAAAAGAAACTATTTGAAAAAGGGGTTTCTTGCTGGTCTTTTTGAAAATCAAGGGCCAGCTGATCAACTACCACTTGCCCCTGATCATCTAGCGCCTGTTTCCACGGCATTGCCCATTGTAGATGCTGACCACCTGGTTTCCAGACACGTACTGCAATGGCATCACGCCCTGTTTTATTTTTAGCTATATCATCGAGTAAATGATGGGCATCGCCTAATACTTTACCCAATGGCATTTTGATATGTGCATATTCAATCGCACCGGATAGCGTGGTGCTAATCTCTTTATCAAAAGAGCCCATATAATGCGTGCGTAATGCGTTGGCACATTGAAGAGCGTACTCTAAAGGTAAAATTGCGAGTACATCATCTCCGCCGGCATAGATTAAAAAACCGCTATGGTTTTCAACTATCGCTTGCACACCTGAGGTAAATATCTCTAATCCTGCGCTAATTTTTTCTTGTTTATTGGCATCACTCATTTGTGAGCCGAGTGAATCACCATCCATCATTAACACCGCATAAAATGGGCTAACAGGCTCTATATTATCGACCGATTTTCGTAAGGATTTTAAGGCTTGTTTTACTCGCTGTGCTTGTGTTTGATCTTCGTAAATATTTTTATTGTCTAATGCTGCTTCAAAAAAGACATTACCGTCTAAACTTTTGGTATCCCAAAATAATTTAGCATCATCACGTTTACTTAAAGCACTATCGATACAATCTAAGCGCGTTTGGTATTCACCGTAACTTTGGGTCAGTTTTTTCGCTTCATCATGAAACGCCTTGATCTCTTCTTCAGGCGCTTGCTCTAATACTTTCGCTAACCACGGAGCGGCGGCAATGTAGGCAACAGAGGGGACAGAAGATTTAACTTTCCAGCCGTGTAAAGTCCAGCCACTTGGCATTTCTGTTTCTAAAGACTCAAAACAATGCGCAAAACGACGCTTTACAAAGGCAATGGCGGATAAATATTCATGTGCGCGTAAATCGGTTTTAATCGCGCTCCCCCCTTTTTCTCTGACTTCTTGCCAAAATAAGTCTAAGCCTTTGGCGTTAGGAGTGGCGATGCCTGAGAGTTCTTGCCAGCCGTCCATCATCATACATTTAACACCCGCTTCTTCTGGGGGTAAGTAATTGCGCCAATTTTTACGGCGATCCAGTAAGTTACTTTCTGTTTCATTATCAGAAAGTGCCCAACTAATTTCCCAAAAGTTTGTTATTTGTCTATCCCAAATATCACGTGTAGTTTGCGGGCAATGGCTTAGATCTTGTTGCCAAATTTGTTCAGCTAATTCTGTCCATGCCAACTGAATGCTCTGAATAACAAGATCAGGATTAAAATCTTGCGGTACTTTAGCTAATCCGCCTTTAAAACGATTCGGTACGCCTCCTTGTTGGGGTTCTGTGCCTTTTGTTCCTTTGGCTTCTAGCCAGTTTAAATAATCATCACTGACTTTAGGAAAGATTATTTTACCGCCTTGTTTTATCACCGCTTGCATGGCAACTGATGACACCCAAGAAAGTAAAAAAGAACCTGCCCAAAAATCACGTGTACGCCTTGCTTGTGCCACAAAGCCTTGGACTGGACCTAAGGTAAAATGGAAGTATTGGTCTTGGTCGCTCATGGGTATATACGCTCCATTGGGCTAATATAATCTTGTAAGGTGTTATAAAAATCTATTTGTTTCCCTTCAGGGTACTTAAAATGGAAATCTGCAGGTATAAAACTTATCATGGCAACAAATTGATTTTCTATCGGATGGATATGCATTATTAATGGGCTTCCTCGTCGGTTATCTTCATCTGAAGCGCCTCTATTACCTGATAAAGGTAAGCCAAAGGGTAATTTAGAAAATCCGGCTCCTGCTTCTTTCCGTGCATTTTTATACTGGCTTCCTAGTTTATCCATTAAGCGCCTCGCATCGCTGCCTTTGCCTGCTTCTGAAACTACCATCGCTTCATTTAAAGCGGTAAAGATAGGCATTTCTGGCGCCAAGATAATACTGTTAAATAATGTTCGGATAGCTTTTCCATACTCCTCAGCATTGCTAAAGCTTAAATTCTTTTCACCTAATTTTTTAATCGCAACTGATCCAAACCCACGCCGAGATCGGCTACCTAATCCACCTAATAAGCCCCAAATTAATAGCGTATTATTGAGCTGTTCGGTTTGTTCACTACTGATGCCTTTCTTTAGTATTAAACAGACTGTGAAATTTCCTTTATTGATGGCTTTACGGTGCGGGTCACCCCCTTGTGTTTTATCTAGGCCATACCCTAAAAATCCTGCACCGGCATCGTTATTAGAAGGCCAGCTCTCTTCTACTCCTTTAGTCACAACGTTTTTTAATTTTAAAGTGCATAAGCCTTGTCCATATTTATCATCTTTAAACGCAGCGCCAAATAATTCTGCTTCTTGTTTGTGTAGTAACTGTAAGGCTTGATCTTCGCTTGCTGCTGCTTTTAAACAAGCACCCCACTGCAGTGCTCGCCACCAAAAACGTAATGCGCCTTTTATTGAAGGAGGGCGAATTTCAGGCGGTTCTTGTTTGTCAGCCCCACCGATAAACATCGGTGTGACAATTTCAAATTGTGCTTCTATTTTTTGCATACTCTAAAATCCTAATTTTCTGGGAGCATTTCTGTAAATAACTCAGTTAATTTTTTCT
>Ga0209494_1001188_pt1 | contig 11633 bp, 16 predicted proteins | sample EN1Hudseemescosm_FD_184628 | JGI IMG/M metagenome (GOLD analysis project Ga0209494, IMG submission 184628) | Methane-oxidizing microbial communities from mesocosms in the Hudson Canyon - EN1B Hudson Canyon (SPAdes) (version 2) | ecosystem: Environmental > Aquatic > Marine > Cold seeps | place... | reverse complement strand
CGCTTCAGCTAGGTACCTACTTAAGGCTGACTCAGCGCTATCGCTACCCACAGTAGCCGTATAATCTGCACTGTTGTAAGTAAAGGAGGCTGTATCTGTAGCGTTGATTAAATGCTCGATAGTCCGCGTGACCCCATGGTTAAACGTCAATTTAACTGTACGAGAGTCAACTACCGTACCACTATACGTTACCTGAGTCACGTCAGACGGGAGTACAGTATAGGACGTGTCCGAACCGACCCTATACAACCTACGTACAGTTGTGGGGTCGAGAGACCACTCCGTTGTCCCGCTCCCGTTGACCATAGACTGAGGAGGGAACTGAACAGGTACATCGTCCCCAGTTAAGACTGATATAGACGTAGTTGGTCGGGATAGAGCTGTCTCCTTCCCTTCGGAGGTCACAAACGAGTAAGCATAATGCCGTACCCACGGATCGGTTCCCGCGGCCCCTGTCGGGTCCGAATGGTACTCCACCCTAGCTGAACTTTTCGGAGCCGGTATACCTAACCGTAACCCTCTGGCATCATTGTTTGCTAATTCAACCCGCCCGTGATATGTGATCTTAGGGTAGCCGTCCCCGCTATAATATAAACGGTCTTCAGCATCATTTAGTACCGGTGATGTAGTTACGTCGACTCCGGCACTATCCCAGAATAACCACCCCGCTTTATACGGATATAACGACCTGGTAGTAACGGAGGGCCTGAATGTATTATCAGCAACGCCTAGCTCCTTCCACCCTTCTAAATGCCCACGGTCTAGTCGGGCTTCGTTAGATTCGAACGCCTCAGTGTCTTTAAGTAAGTGCGGGGATTTCTTAGGTGTTAAACCCTCGAAAAATGGTACGTGTATTTTAGCCATCGGCACATTTTATCTCAATGGAATTTGGAGACACAGCCCTGCCGACAGCCTTTCGGACAGCCTTACGTCCTGCTTCAGGGACCTCACAATACTTAGACACGGCGAAAGATGCGCTCTTGCTAATTACTGTACCTGCCGAACAGCCTGACAATAGACCGATACACAGTGTAATAACGAGTGCGTTATTAAACCACCTGGGGAATATAATTCTATCGTACTTCATAATTGGATCCTCCGAACAATCTCAGGATGTAGTAGATGAGAGCCGCTTTGGATCGGCGCATGCCTAATCCGACCATCGCCTCGAACAGGATACCGTCCGCTTCTTTGCGGTCATAACCTAGGGCCTTGGACTCGGCGCTATATAAGAAATCGTGGATGACCGATGGCTCACGTATCTGCCAGTCATTGTCATCAACGTAAAATTTAGCTAGACGAGGCACGCTAGCGAAGTTGGTTTTGAACCCTTTAGGCACCGTTACGATGTACCCATTATACGTGGTGTACACGAACGGGGCTGTGAGTTTAAACGCATTCTCCCCTGCCACCGCTTCTATTTTCAGTCCTTCTTTAAACATAAAATATACCCCAGAGGTTGTGTAAAATCCATGTGGCGATACTCGCACCAATCGCCGCCAGAAATACGTAAACGACGAGTTCGAGTATCATCTTCATGACCCTAGCTTGAGGGCTTCTACGATACCCATCTGTGTTGCTAAAGCGTATCCGCAGGCCCCGTACGCGCAGGCTTTAATCTGCGTCAACTGGGTGTGGATGCTATCTAGTAGTTTCTCTAACTCATCGATGCGTTGCTTGTGTACCTTTAATATCGTGTCCATCTCGCTGCATTTAGCCTCGTTCATCAGTTACCCCTAATTAAATCATCAAGCTGACGCTGGTAGCGATCTAGCTTTGCCTTGTCTAAGTTGGTCGGAGTCTCCAATAACTGGAGTTCAAAAACCTTGTCCTCAAGATCGTTCTTCCTGATGTTGCTAAACTCCCGATGCGTCTGGTCTTGAGCGTCTTCAAACGTCTCGGCAGAAACGTATCTTGAGTCTGCCCACAACAACGCACCAACCGACATCGTTATTACGGAAACGGTAGCTGACATAATAACCCCTATCGTGGTGGTGGTTTTTCCCATGCAGACTACTCTGCTTTCAGACTAGCGATCTCTTCTTCTAGACTCGCGATCTTTGTTAATGTTGGGTCAACCCAACCCTCAACTTCTGCCCAAGTCGTACCGTCAAACGTGTACTTACCGCCTTGCCAATCTGCTGGAGAGGTTACGTTCTTATAGATGGTTGCGTTTGTGCTGTTCAAGTCTCCGATAATGAAGTCTGGACCAGTGATATTTTGCGGTGTTGCCGTCCATACATCTGAATCTTCAAACTTGTATGCTGAAATATTAGTGTCGTTGAAAGTTATAGTTTGCATAGCTTCTCCTATTTATTCGTTTCTTTGCCCCAGTTACCTTGAGGGCACTGGGATTGTTTTATTAAGGTTTTCCATTTGATTACACAGCCACAATCAACACAAGTTTCTATACCTAACCTAATCCTTTTTGATTCGCATTTACTACATAAGACCCGTCTATCGGCTACCCAACTACTCGAATCTTTAGGGATATTAGACTCCACCCCATACGCCATAAATAGGTGAAACCAACTCTCAGCCGAAAACAAGCTACTGCCATATGTAGAAGACAACAAACTGTTATCTAACAAACGGTCGACATCTTGATAAGCGTCTAACAACTTCATCACATTGTCACTAACCTCCACGTTTCTGTACGCTCTCCAAAACTCGGAGTCAGTCCTTTCAGTCAGAATATAATGGTGACTAACGTAGTCATATATACTGTCGCACCTATTGTTTACTCTGGTGTTGTAACGCTCTCTTCGTGTATTAATATCTAGGTGGGTTGCTTCAAGTAACGGCAACAACTCCATCAAAGATTCTTGGGTCAAGCCTATTGCTGTACTCTCAAGGGGTTCAAGAAAGGATTGGTTGAATCCTAAGTTTAGGACATTGCCGTGCCAAGGGTTTTCTACACGCCCTGTTTTAAATATCAGCGAGTTTGTTTCTATATCTTCTTCGTACCCATAAGTTGTCTGTAGATGCTCCACGAACTCTTTAGTGGCTTCTTCTTTAGACATATACTTGGACGAATACACATACCCTGCGCCTACACGACTCTGTAGGGGTACATTCCATACCCAACCACTACTTAACGCATGGCAATAGGTGGTGTTCTTTTGTTGAACCTCTTTGTTAATGTAAGGTACTTGAGTTGTTATAGCAGAGTCGCACAGTAGCTTCTCTGAGTAGCTGACCCACCCTGATTGTCCTAGAACGGAACGGAAACCTGTAGCATCAACGTATGTGTCACCACTTATCTCAGAACCATCCTCTAATACCAAGGAGGTAATTTCATCTTCTTGTCTATTAACAGAGATTACCGTTCCTGTAACGAGGGTGACATTACTACTTTCTAAAGCTAAACCCTTTAGTAACGCACCATACTTCAGAGCGTCCATGTGGTATGCCGCAGTGAGTACCGAGACCTCTTTGGTATCCCTAAAGCCACGCTCCCTTACCCGACCTAGATAGCTATATTTCTTTACCCAATCCTGTTGTCCCTCTTCTAGGTATTCATGGGGTATTCGTTCCATCGCTAGTTTAGCGGTAGCATCCGTCTCGCCACCATCTGGGTAATTAAAGGGGTGTATCCACTTATGGTCTTTCCGTCTAAAATTAGCAAACTCTATGGTGTATTTACCTGTGCCATCCACCTCGTCTAGCCAAGCTATTGGGTTTGCCAACTTTGGTATCTTAGTTTTCTGATGAAAGGTGTCTATAATAGGTACGGTAGACTCCCCCACCCCGATTGCCTTACTATCGCAAGGTTCAATCAAAGTTATTTTGAGGGATTTGGAACGACTCAGGTAGACAGTTGCCAGACCTGCTGTAGTACCACCACCGACTATTACGATATGTTGCATCAGGGTAGTAAGGTTTCTACATCCACAATAGCTTCCCTTGATGCTTGTCTTTGTGCTGTCACTTCAGCAGGTACGGGTGTTCCGGTTTCTGCGAACCTTACGACATACCAATCGGTAGCTGTAAGGTATCCCATACTGTCTCTATTTAACTTCAAGGCATCGCTTATTACAGGGTTTTCCTCTACAGTATTAAGGAAGGTAACCACCTCGGCAACCTGTGCCTCATTTAAACCGTGAGTCTGTCCTCCGAGATTGTATTCTTTGGTTGAGGTACTGAAAGAAATTGTGTCATATTCAAAACTGAATACTGGTTTGAAATTTCTTGTCAATGCTCTTTCTGAGCCGACCTTCACAACAACAGAACTATTTGTCGTGGACTCGTACATGAATTGGTCATGTTCGTTATTAGTTGGAGTTTCCATATCGTCCTTGCTTAATAAAAGTATTCATAATGGTCATTGTTCACCGTTGTAGTTGTCCAGTAGCCGGGTGTTGATATATATTGATAAGAAGTGTAATAACCACAATTCCTGTTCATCGTCCACGGGCATTTCCCTACATCTCCCCAAGAATAATTACCCACACCACCCGCGCAGTCAGGGAAAGCTCCGGGCAATGCTGCAGCAACAGCCGAACTGCTACTCGCCCAGTATCCACAAGGTGACCCTGCGGCAGTCCAAGCAGCGGTTCCTACGGCAACACCATTAGAACCGTGAGTGGCAGTACAGGGGTCCCGGGGCATTGGTTCACACCCAGCTCCCCAAAAGCCTTTAGTTGTTGCGTAGGAAACATTGAATTGCTGACCAGTAGACCAAACATCGTCTGTCCAGTAAGTGGAGGTAGTCGTATCAACCACCCACACCCTTCTCCACATTTCCCTTTCGGCTATAGCGGTACCAGACGATGATTGTGCGGCAGGTGTTTCTGCAAGAACAAACCTGTCTAAATCTGCCCCATTAAAATTAACAATGGTAATCCCAGAGAAGTCAATTTGCTGTGTTGACATGGACCCCTCCCTTTAGCTAGTTATTGTGAGCGTAGACCCTGAATGGGTAAACGTAGCAGAACTTGGTCCAACATGACTCCATTGCGACCCTGTACTAAGGTATAAAGCACCATCAGAAGTGTTAAAGAATAGCGAACCTGATGACCCTACAGCAGGGAAACTAGACCCCGTAGTAAACGTCATACCGTCTAGCTTCGCCTTATCTGCCCCAGACATAAAACCTGATGCGGAGGTGGTAGCATCATCGAAAGATATCCCATCTATTGTGCCCTGTAAACTACTTATACTTGCATTAATAGCCGCAGGATTAGTTAGACGAATAGCAATGTCAGTTGCGGAGGTTGCTATACCCGTATAGACCTCGTAAGCTGGGTCTGGTGTAAGTCCTAGTGAACCGTCACTTTGTACATAATAATCCTCACCTATAGTTAGCCCTGATTGATTAGTGGCTACAGAGGAAAGACTTTGAATAGTCGCTGACGCTCCATCTGCGTAAGTCCCACTTGAGATACCTAGGTAGTTAGTAGCTGTTAGATTATTAGCAGGGGGATCAATGAATATGACGTTGTTACCACCGTCTGGGTATGACGAACCTGTGTTATAGAGATGCGCTATTCCAGAACCAGTATCTAGGAATACACCACTTCCACCGCCTCCGTTGCTTGTGAGACTAATATCAAGATATGAACCCGCCAAAGAGACGCTAGTTCCGCTAATGGATACCGCTTGAATCTCTCCATGCTCATGGACTACTCCATGCGTATGGGGGTAAGTTGGGTCGGTGTGGCTTATATAAATAAGACCATTAAAATAACATAGGCGCCAATTAGTTGAATCATTCCAAGCTGTAGAGGTGAGTACCGTTGTAGTACCAACTGTGACTGATGATACCCCAATGGTTAGCACATTATATTGAGGGTATAAAGTATTATTACCTCCATTAGCAGTACTAGGGTCTTGCGTTAAGACTAACGCTTTACCGCTAGTGCTATCGTATACGGTAGCAGGGGTAGAATTTAGAGAGTTTACATTCGTTCCTACCCCCACAGTAAACCCTGTTCCAGAGACAGTACCTACATAAGCGGTTGGTTGGTATGTACCACCATTATCTGTCTTGACTACTACTAGGAATTTTCCATACCCTACATAATTCAGATGTCCGTAGCGATTTGATACGGAAACATTTATAGAAGTAGTGACATCCCCAATCGTACCAATGGTTGCTACACCTGCTTCAGAGGTAGGTACGGCACCCAAAACTGTCCCAACAACTACCTTATAATCTGTTTTCTTATAGCCGATAATGAATTTAGAATTAACGGTGTCATAGACAATTAATGCACGACAAGAATAAGCACCTGTATCAATTGTGTTTGCTCCTCCCCACCCTGTATAAGAAGGTGCTGAGATTGTTGTTCCGGAGACGGTAAAGAGCCTCATGTCCAGCGTCCCAGAGTGCTCAAATGCCATAAGGATACTAACCGAATCTGGGTCATAGCATATTGAAACGCTATCGACCGTAGAACTATAAAAAATGTAAGGTGTACCAAATGTAATCTGCCCTCCGCTCACAGAGCCTGCGACTATCTTACCGTAGTGGGCATTGCCGAAATCTCGATAAGCAACCACTACTTTATCTTCAACTGAGTGGTAGGCGGCGGATGGGTAGAATATTCTATCCCCAGTGGAACTTAATATGCCACCCGTGGTACTTGATATGCTAGGGGAAGTAGCCCCCGTGCTACTTACTGTTCCATCTGAGTTGAGAATAACAGTATCACCATTCTCTAACGCACCTGATGCGACTGCGACTACTGCTCCACCGGATGGAGTATCCAGAGCGGTCTGTAAACCATCAATGTAGCTTATAGGTTCTGAGGATGGTTTAGTGTAAGCGGTATCTGTAAACACCGCACCACTTGGCACATTTGTTAGCACCTGAGAATCGTCTACTTTCCCATCCAGAGCGGGCTGTAAACCATCAATGTAGCTTATAGGTTCTGAGGATGGTTTAGTGTAAGTGGTATCTGTAAACACAGCTCCACTTGGCACATCTGTTAGCACCTGAGAATCGTCTACTTTCCCATCTAAAGACGTCTGTAAGTTAGTAATATAACTTATAGGTTCGGCAGAGGGTTTGGTATACTGGAGTTCCGTCAGTAACGCCGCGGTTATACGTAACTCGCACGTACTCCCTGAGTCAAACGACTGAGCTGTAGTACTGTCTTGGGCGCGCGCTACGGTGAATGTATTACCGCTAAGCGCCGTCGCTTTAACTATTTCTACCTTAGAATTATCCGAAGATACGATAGTCAAATAACCGTAGTCACCCGTAGCTAAAGACGGGAAGTCTGACGCGTCTACAACCTGTATAGATGTATCTGATGACCCTATAGCACCGCTGAGGGTCGTTGATGCATTGTTCGTAAATTTTAGGGCCATGTTATCTCTCTATGAAATGCTGATAGTCCAAGTTATAGTAACCGTATCAGAGGCGCCTTTATTAACTACAGGGAATACTGTACGAGCCACCATATCACCACCGGTAGCAGCGTCGAATAGACCCGCTTCAGTCAGCGAGCCCGTAGCTGAACCAGCGGCCCATTGAGCGCTAAATACTACAGTTGTACCAACCACGGTACCTCCCGAAACTGTCACGCTTTCTCGGCCTAGTTCTGCAACTAAAGCGGTATCACCGATCACGGCCGCCGTAGTACCCGTCCCTACAGCCATGTGTGAAAGTGTTTCGTTCGCGTTCGCTATTGCTCTGGCTACCCATGTCTTACCTGTAGTAACTATCAAATTACGCGTTTCACATATCGTGGTGCCATTCTTCTCTATAGATAATGCACCTGTTAATTTAAAATCGTCATTAATCATTTTTATCGTGTCCTTTAATTCAATGTTGAGTGATTGAGAGGGTCCGCATTAATAGGCCCTACCCGATCGTGTGTTATCGTTATCGATTCTTGTAATGCTAAACTGTTAGTGTCCCCAGGAACGAAGTCGTGGTTAAGGCCTAGAGAAGGTGTGGCGGTATCCGTCAGGCTAACGGAATCGCTAATACTCCGAACGTATACTATTTCTGACTGTACAGAGTCCCCGATATTGGCTTGATCAGAGTGGTCATGGATGTTGTTGGTAGCGTTATAGAAGCTATCAGCGGTGTTGACCGTGTCGGCGAGATATCGCGTGAAAAGACGATTCGCTGTGACGTTATCACCTACGTCGCACGTGTCATAGAATGTTAAGTCGAATGATTTCAGTACATCGATTTCGTCACCCAACGAGATAGATTCGATTCCCGTATCTATCCCGACGCCTAATATTGGGGCGTCTATTAGTCCTACTGATTCTGGTACAACGGTACTCCAACCGGTATAGACTATGTCCGCCGTTATTAAATCACTAGAGGGCAATTCCGTAGCGACGCTTATGCCTAGCTCATCCAGAACGACCGCGGAATCCCTAGGTTGCGTATAGTTAGGGCGCACCCCAATATATATCGGGTGTACAGATATACGAGATGTGGAAAGTGTGACCGTTCTACCGAACTTCAGCCCGGTTAAGGATATAGCCACTAGAAGTCTGCTCTGATCTTAAACTTAAGCTTATCAAACACCGTGTAGATTCCCCCATTAGAGTCCTCTACCTCTATCTCCGCTTCATACGTGCCTGCATCCACATCCAACGTTGCCTCATTCCAGTTCATAACGCAGTCTCCATTGATGTACGGAGGTATGGTGTCGCAAATTATTACGTTGACAGAGGGGTTTTCTAGGACACCACCTAGCGGCCGGAATTTAAATCTCACAGTCTTACCTGTAAGATCTAGAGGTCCCCAAGTGCTAGGGTCCTCTTTGTCTAGTACCTGCCCCGTCGCCGCGGTAGTCGAATCTCTTACAGTGAAGTTTAGATCAGGTTTGGTATCCCCTGATACAAGTTGTATCGTTTCAAAATATGCCACTTTTTAACTCCTCTGGAGGTTATTCTCAGCATTGGCAATGCGATTATATTTAACTAGTTGGACCTGGGACTACTGCGTCCTGTTGGTTAGGGTCTATCATTTTATCGACCTGGTATTTAAGGCCTAGGGTGGAGGTAAACGCTTCGTAATGTTTTAATGCCCGTTGAGCGTTACCCGCGAAATCTGCGTCCTTACTGTAGGCTCTATACAACACGTAATCTAGGACCGCGTTGCGGTAAACTCCAGGTATATTAAGGTTTCCGCTACTGGTAGTATCGGCGGGCACAGAAGAATACACTATCTCCGTCTGTGTACCAGCGGCGACTCCAGGATATACGTAGAACATCTTAGGGTTTCTAAGATCGAACATATAGTGCTTAACCGTACTCGCTGTCTTGCCTGCTTGCCACGAGGGTAGCTGGGCATCTAATACGTCTCTGTCCACTACCGTGATCGCATCGCCCGCGACTCCTCCGGTTGTGTTCCTAATAACGTCTATCAATCTAATACCTTCTGGAAGGGTTGCACCTGTGCCGTCCGGTAATGACTGTTTCGTACCCTCGCTCAGATCAATAACCGCGGAGTTGATACTTGCATCTGGTCGAAATAGTACAACCTCGTTCTGGGCATCATTGACCCATTTAAGTAACTCCGCTTCCTGCCATCTAACCTTAGTAGTATCGTGTAATATGATACCTGCGCGGGTTATAATACTATTTACTGTAGTGCTCATTTCATATCACCATATTGGGGCTATTTCTGGGTTAGCCGAATCTTTAAATGAATATTCCTTACGCCCCTCAGTCTGAGCTCGGGCGGTCGATTGGTTGTATAAACTAAAGTGATAGGCCCCTAGATCTACGTTACTCCAAGCTACGCCTGGTTGCATATAGAGGAGGCATTTAGCCTTCATCACTATTGGCTCGTACCACCTATCTAATAGAGACGAGTCTATACCTGCATTCTTAATATCTTTTTGGGGCATCAATGACGCCTCTACAACTAACCCTCTCGAGATTTTAGTTTCAGGTGCGGTACCTAAGCGCACCACATTACGCGCGTCGTCGTTGAATACAAAAGTATAGGTACCGTGCGCTTTGCCCCATGATTCTGAAAAGGGGTTATGGTATAAATTAGCACCTAAGTTCTGTAGGTACTGGCCGTCTACCATTACGTTGAGTATCCTGACTATATCTACGCCCGTAGGTAATGACCCTGTAAGTTCGTAGTCAGATACCCCTGCAGATAAAATTTGAGTGTCCTTGACTCTCCACACGTCTGTCCTTCTACAGAAATCCCGAATGGCGTCTATCACCGCCCGATCTATCGTCATTGTAGGACACCCTAATACCTCGGGTGCTATCAGTTCTGGAAAGTCATCTAATTTCATCCGACTACACTATATGGGTAAGTTAATACTTCATTAATAGGTGTTGAGTGGTTGTCCGGATCGTACCCCATCTCATACTGAAGTGCATGCCGTAGCGCTTCTTCTATATAATCTGGAACTCGAACCTCAAGCCCTCTCTTAATTAGCCAAGTCTTACCGTTCACACCTACAGGTACATCGTACGATCCGGTATCGCCGGACTGCTTGTGCACGATAAGTGTTACATAGTTGGTGCCTTTGGTAACTTCCTTAACTGGAATTTCCTTTTCCTTTTTTACCACTTCTTTCTTTGTAGCCATTACTGCTCCTTGTACTAATTAAGAGAGGGCCCCCGAAGGGACCCTCCACTTCCATTTTAGATGTCAGTGACACCAACTTCTAATCTTGCCATCCACGTTTGGTTCAAGATGACTGAAGCGAAATACGCTTTCCAGCCAACGAAACCGACCTGACCTAAAGGGTCAGACTTACTTGGAGTGCCAGGATTTAATACTGAAGGTACGATTGCTTTAGCGCCTTTCAAAGGAACCAAACCATACGCGCCTTTCGCGATTACCACGATCGGGTATACATCAACGTTAGTAGCACTAGTAACCATGCCTGTTGAAGCGACTGCCGCACCTGCATCAGCGATTGGCGTCAGTAGAGGGGTCATGATGAAGCGAATGCTTTCAACAGAACCGATCTCTTCAGGGCACAACGGTTTACGAGAACCGTAATCTGATAAGTGCGTAAAACCAGGTAGATCACGAACGTCTGCTTCACAATCGGTATGACAGAAAGCGATGTAACCGCCCTCTACTGATTGAGTTGCGAAGTTAACAGATGAACCCATGATTTGAGTTACCGGCTTGCCGCGGTTAGATTTCAAATTACGAACGATCGCGCGTAAGCGATTCAATGTAATTTTACTATCTACAGATGAACGAGAAGTATGGGCCGCTGTATCAAAGAATACATTTGAGCCGCCTTTGATGGTGCCCCAAGTTAGCATCTCGATTGTTTCAGCCGCTTGCTCACCTGACAACATAGATGCGTCAGAAAGAACAGGATCTTCCGCTAAGTCTTGTACAACGTCAGTGATCTTAGTCACGCCACCATACTGCTTCAACTGAACGGCTACATCTTCATAGCTTAGTTGTTGCTCGGCAGGTGTAACACCCTCGACAAGTGGAGTCTGTGTAGTTAATACAGAGAAAGGCACTGGACGACGGAATTTGACCGTGTCCGCAGTGTTTTTAGGCAGTGGTTTAGACTGTCCGAATTTAGATAGAACCAAGATTGGTTCTGCGTGGGCAAGCATTTGTTTAGCCGCGTACGCTGCTGTACGCTGGTTAATGTGCCCGTAATTGGTTAGAGCCATGAGTTTCCCTCAATTTAAAAGATAAACGAATATACGTT
>Ga0209494_1001187_pt1 | contig 11637 bp, 10 predicted proteins | sample EN1Hudseemescosm_FD_184628 | JGI IMG/M metagenome (GOLD analysis project Ga0209494, IMG submission 184628) | Methane-oxidizing microbial communities from mesocosms in the Hudson Canyon - EN1B Hudson Canyon (SPAdes) (version 2) | ecosystem: Environmental > Aquatic > Marine > Cold seeps | place... | reverse complement strand
ATCTGCAACTCTTGGCATAGAAGGACAATTTGCTTTTGGTTATTTAAAAGCAGAAATAGGAGTTCATAGGCTTGTTAGAATATCACCATTTGATTCAGGTGCTAGAAGGCATACGTCTTTTGCTTCCATTTTTGCTTACCCAGAAGTTGATGAAACAATTGAAATAAATATAAATCCTGCAGATATTATATGGGAGACGTTTAGGTCTAGTGGTGCTGGTGGACAAAGTGTAAATAAAATTGAATCAGCAGTTAGACTTAAGCATGAAAAGTCAGGTTTAGTTATTGAATGTCAACAAGAAAGAAGTCAGTTATTAAATAAAGAAAAAGCTTTAAATATGTTAAAATCTAAACTTTATCAAATAGAAATAGAAAAGAAAAATAAGGAAAAAGCAAAAAGAGAAGACACTAAACTTAAAATAGATTTTGGTTCTCAAATTAGAAATTATGTTTTACATCCTTATAAATTAGTTAAAGATATAAGAACAAATATTGAAAGAAATGATGTTACAAAAGTTTTGGATGGTGATATTCAGCCTTTTATAAAAGAATTTTTATTACAGTCACAAAATGTATAATTTAAATTAAATGATTAGATTTTTTTTTATTTTCAACAAAAATTTGTTTTAAAAAATAAATAATGAAATATAAAACACCTTCATTGCTTCAGTCAATAACTCCTATCATTTTTTTGGTGGTAATGTTATCAATTAATGTTTTTATTTTTGGTGATTTATCTCTTGATGGTAGCAATCAAATTGTATTGATTCTTTCTGGAGGATTAGCATCAATAATTGCTTATTTTAATGGAGTTAAATGGAAAATATTACAAGAAGGTATGGTAAGTAATATAAATTCTGCTATACCTTCATTAATAATTTTATTACTTGTAGGAGCTCTTGCTGGTTCTTGGATGATTAGTGGGATAGTTCCTTCTATGATTTATTATGGAATTCAAATTTTAAGCCCTGATATTTTTCTTTTGGCTTCATGCATTATATGCATTATTGTTTCGTTGGCGACTGGTAGTTCTTGGACAACTTCAGCCACTATTGGAATAGCTTTGATGGGGGTAGGAAAATCATTAGGTGTAGATGATGGTTTTATAGCGGGTGCTGTTTTAAGTGGTGCTTATTTTGGAGATAAAATGTCTCCTTTATCTGATACAACAAATTTAGCTCCTGCAGTTTCAGGAACTACTTTATTTAAACATATAAGATATTTATCATATACTACTATACCATCAATAGTAATATGTCTTTTAATATTATTAATTTCAGGTTTTTTATTTGTTGAACCTTCTTCTTTTGAAAATTCATTAATCGTATCCGAATCTATAAAAGAAAAATTTTTCATATCTCCAATTTTATTTTTTCCACCGTCTGTTGTTATCTTATTGATTTATAAAAAGGTTTCTGCTATTCCAGCATTATTTTTTGGAATTGTATTAGGTGTATTGTTTGCAATAATTTTTCAATCAAATATTATTTATGAGATCTCTTTAGACGGTAGAAAAAATTGGATTTCTATTTTTTCTGGTGTTATGATTTCATTATATGGAAATGTTTCTATAGAAACATCAAATGAAATGGTTACAGATTTATTGACATCAAGTGGTATGTTTGGAATGTTGTCTACAATATGGTTGATTTTTTCTGCTATGATTTTTGGTGGGGCTATGGAAAAAGGTGGTTTTCTTTCAAAAATTGCCAATACTATTTTAAATCAGGTTAAGTCAACTGGATCATTAGTTACATCTACTGCTGGTTCATGTATTTTTTTTAATATTACTGCATCAGATCAATATTTATCAATTGTTATTCCTGGAAAGATGTATTCAAATTTTTATAAAGAAAAAGGTCTTGCTCCAGAAAATTTGAGTAGAACACTTGAAGATAGTGGAACAGTTACATCAGTTCTTGTACCGTGGAATACTTGCGGTGCTTATCATTCTAGTGTGTTGGGTGTTTCTACTTTAACTTATTTACCTTATTGTTTTTTTAATATTATAAGTCCATTTATGACAGTTCTTTTTGCATATTTAAAAATTAAAATTAAAAGGCTTTAAATTAAATATACTAATATGAAAAAACACGTATTATTTTGTTATTGTTATTTTTTTTTTATTTGTGTTCAAGCACAATGGAAGCCTGAAGGTAATAAAATTATAACAAAATGGGCTGAAAGTATAAATCCTGAATATGTTCATCAAGAATATCCGAGACCAAGACTAGTAAGAAATGAGTGGAAAAATTTAAATGGATTGTGGGATTATGAAATAACTAAACTTGGGGTTAATAAACCTAATTTTTATACGAATAAAATTTTGGTTCCTTTTCCTATAGAATCTAGTTTATCTGGTGTTCAAAAAAATGTAGGTAAGGACAATGAACTTTGGTATCATTCCACATTTATTATTCCTAAATTATGGAAAGGTAAAAATATTATTTTGCATTTTGGAGGTGTTGATTGGAAATCAGAGGTTTGGATAAATGATGTATATGTTGGTTCTCATCAAGGAGGATATGATCCTTTTTCATTTGATATTACTTCTTATTTAAATAACAAAAAAAATCAAAAGTTAGTTGTAAAAGTTTGGGATCCCACGGACGAAGGTTATCAACCTAGAGGAAAACAAACCATAAATCCACATGGTATTTGGTATACAGCTGTAACTGGTATTTGGCAAACTGTGTGGATTGAGCCGGTAAATTCAAATTACATAAAAACAGTTAATATAGTTTCAAATGTTGATGAAAGTAATATCTCAATTAAACTTATTAGTTCAGAAACATTAGAAAAGGATTATTTTGAGGTAATTATTAAAGATGGAAATACCATTGTCTCGTCAGTAAAATCACCTGTTAAATTTAACTTAGATGTATTAATTAATAATGCAAAACTTTGGAGTCCTGAATCACCATTTTTATATGATATGGAAATAAATTTAGTTAGTAATGGAAAAATTGTTGATTCTATAAAAAGTTATTTTGCTATGCGTAAAATATCAACTAGAAAAGATGAAAATGGAATTTTTCGTTTACAATTAAATAATGAAGATTATTTCCAATTTGGAACTCTTGATCAGGGATGGTGGCCTGATGGTTTATATACAGCCCCCTCTGATGATGCCTTAAAGTATGATATTATAAAAACTAAGGAATTAGGATTTAATATGATTAGAAAGCATGTAAAAGTTGAGTCTGCTAGGTGGTATTATCATGCAGATAAAATAGGAATGTTAGTTTGGCAAGATATGCCAAATGGTGAAAATTTTCGTTTTCCTAAATGGCAGAGAGATAAATTTTTTGATGGTGATGAATTTATTCCAAGTTCTGAATCTGAAGATAATTTTAGAAGTGAATGGAAAAAAATTATTGACTTTTTATATTCTAATCCATCAATTGTTTGTTGGGTTCCTTTTAATGAGGCATGGGGACAATTTAAAACCGTTGAAATTTCAGAATGGACTAAAATATATGATCCCAGTCGTTTAGTTAATTCTGCTAGCGGTGGAAATTATTATAGGACAGGTGATATCACAGATGTACATAATTATCCAGGTCCAAAAATGCTTTTTTTTGATAATGAAAGAGTAAATGTTTTAGGAGAATATGGTGGGATTGGTTTAGCAATAGATGGTCATGTTTGGCAACCTGATAAAAATTGGGGATATATAAAATTTAAAAATTCTATAGAAGCAACTGATCAATATGTTAGCCTTGCAAATCAACTTTATAAAATGATAGAATCTGGTTTTTCTGCAGCTATTTATACACAAATCACAGATGTGGAGATAGAAGTAAATGGACTTATGACTTATGATAGAAAAATTGTTAAACTTGATTTAGGAAGAGTAAGGGAAATTAATAGAAAAATTTGTAATGTATTTCAGTAACTAGTTTATTTTCTATTCAATAGACTTATTTTATGTAATTTATAAGCTTTTTATGATTGATAAATAGCTAGTATATCTTTTTTTCCATATAGTTTTATCTATATTTTTCTTGACATTGCAGTTTGGTTCATTTTCATGATTACAATTATTGAATTTACATTTATCTCTTAATTTATTGAATTCAGGAAAAGTATATTTTATTTCATTTTTTTCTATTCCATAAAATTGAAATTCTTTAAATCCTGGTGTATCAATAAGAAAACTATTTTTATTAATTTCAAACATTTCAGAAAAAGTTGTTGTTTGTTTTCCTTTTTTAGTCTTCTTAGAAATGGGATTAGTTTTTTGTTTTGATTTATTACATAATAAATTTATTAATGTAGATTTTCCTACTCCAGAATTTCCAATCATTAATGTTTTATTCTTTTTCATTATTTGAAGTAAATTATGGACATTAATATTATATTTAGCTGATATAATAAAAGAATCAAACCCTATAGTTAAATAATTTTTTAAAATAATATTTAGATTTTCTAATTCATTTTTGTTTAAAATATCTAATTTATTAAAAACTATTATAGGTTTAATATTGTAGTAATTTGCTGATACAAGACATCTATCTATAAAGCTAATTTTAGTATATGGTTCTTTAATATTACATAATATTAATAATTGGTCAATATTAGAAGCCATAATATGTCCTTTATCATTTCTATTTGATTTTCTAATTATACAATTTTTTCTTTTGTATATATTATTAATAATAATATCTTTATTTTTTATTAACTCCACATAATCTCCTGATGCAATTGGATTTGTTAATTGGTTATCAATTTTAAGCTTTCCTCTTAAAATAGTTTTATAGATTTTATTATTAATTTTTACATCATACCATTTACCAGTTGATTTAGTAATTAAACCTTTCATTTTAATTAATTATTAGGGATTTATATGTATTCATAATGTAATTTATAATGGTTTCTCTTCCAGTTTTTTTTATTGATGAAGTAATAAAAAATGTAGGTATTTCTTTCCAAGTTTTAAGGAGTTCTTTATTAAAATTATCTATATTTTTATTAATCTTTGAAGTATTAATTTTGTCACATTTAGTATAAATTAAATTAATAGGAATATTATTTTTTCCTAAAAAATTAATAAAATCAATATCAATTTTTTGAGGTTTTAATCTGCTATCAATTAAAATAAAAACTAAAGCTAATTTTTTTGATTTGAGCAAAAAATCCTTAGTCGTATTGTCCCATTTTTTTCTATCTTTTTTACTTGTTTTTGCCCAACCATATCCTGGTAGATCTACAAAATATATATTTTTATTAACTATAAAATGGTTTATTAATTTTGTTTTCCCAGGTTTAGAAGAAATTTTAGATAGGTTTTTATTATTTACTAGCATGTTTATTAATGATGATTTTCCAACGTTTGATCTTCCATAAAAAACAAATTCTGGTAATTTCTCTTTTGGACATTCCATTAAATTAGAACTACTTTTAATAAATTTAGCCTCAATATTTTTCATAATTATTTTTATCCTCTTTGCAATTTTAATTCAATTTTAAAGTTTAGGTATTATATTTAGATATAATAATGAGAAAGAATTTTTTAATTATTTTAATTATTTGTGGTTTTTCATATTCCTCAAAATCCCAAAGTAATACAATAAATTTAGGAAACTATGATGATAATCGTATTCATTATGGTTTTTTACTTGGCTTGCATTCTTCGTATTATAGGATGTATTATTCTAATAATTTTATAGATTCAAATTATAGTAATCTTCATAGCATTATTCCTTCTTCTAAACCTGGATTTAAGCTTGGTTTTATTTCTGATTTTAATCTAATCTATCCATTTGATTTTAGAACATTATTACAAGTTGCTTTTTATGAATTTAATATTGATTATTTGTATATAGATGGCACTATTTTTTCTGATACCAGATCTGCTACATTACTTGAATTTCCTCTATTAATTAAATATAAATCAAAAAGAAGGGGTAATCATAGAATGTATATGCTTGGAGGATTAAAACCAAGTTTAGAAATTGGAGCAAAAAATAAAGATGAAGCAGGAAAAGATATATTAAATTTAAAATCTTTTGATTTATCCTTAGAAATAGGTTTTGGCAGTGATATTTTTTTTCAGTTATTTAAACTGTCTCCAGAAATAAGATATTCTAGAGGACTAATAAATTTATTAAAAAATAATCCTGATAATTTTAATGAATATAATTTACCAATTGATAAATTGTTTGTTCATAATATTTCAGTTTTCTTTACTTTTGAAGGTGGGCCTAAATAAAAATAAAAAAATAGCTTTAATTACAGGTGCAACATCAGGAATTGGTGAGGCAACAGCTATATTATTGTCAAATTATTGTTCATTAATAATTTGTGGTAGAAGAAAAGATAAACTCGAAAAATTAGAAAAATCTTTATCTAAAAAAACTAATATATTATCTCTTTGCTTTGATGTTAGAGATAAGAAGGTTATTAAAGATAAAATCCAAGGATTAACTAATGATTGGAAATGTATTGATATATTAGTTAATAATGCTGGTAATGCTCATGGTTTTGATTTAATTCATGAAGGTAATTTAGAAGATTGGGACGCGATGATAGATATTAATGTTAAGGGTTTGTTGTATGTTACTAAATCAGTTGTTCCTCTTATGGTTAAAAGAAAAAGTGGAATAATAATTAATATTGGTTCAATAGCAGGAAAAGAAGTTTATACTAAGGGAAATGTTTATTGTGCATCAAAATTTGCAGTAGATGCAATTTCTAAAGGGATGAGATTGGATTTGAATAATTTTAATATAAAGGTTACATCTATTAATCCAGGATTAGTAGAAACAGAGTTTTCTATGGTTAGATTTAAAAATAATATAGATAAAGCAAGAAATGTTTACAAAGGTATGCAACCTTTAAAAGCAAATGATGTAGCTGAGATTATTGATTTCATAATAAAAAGACCTGATAATATTTGTATTAGTGATATAAGCATACTTCCTAAGTCTCAAGCATCTTCTACAGTTGTTAAAAGATCTGATTAATATTTTAAAATATACTAAACACAAGTTATGTTAAACAGGATATTAATAATAGGAGCTGGAAAATCATCTCCATTTTTAATTGAATACTTATATGAAAGAAGATTTAATTTAAATATTGATCTTACTGTATTGGCAGACAAAAAACCTGATTATTTTGAGAAAAATTTTAAAGATTTAAATTTTATAAAAATAAATATTAATGATTCAAATGTTTTAAAAGGTTTAGTTGATAAGTCTTACATTGTAATTAGTTTATTGCCACCAACACTTCATTTTAAAATTGCTCAAATTTGTTCGGAAGTAGGAGTCAATATGATAACAGCTTCTTACTTAGATGAAAATATTAAAAAATTAAATGATTCTTTTTTAAAAAATGATTCTTTTTTATTTATGGAAATGGGACTTGATCCAGGAATAGATCATATGTCTGCAATGAAAGTTATAGATGAACTAAAAATTACTTCTGAAATATTGGAATTTGAATCATACACTGGGGGTTTAATTGATTATGATAAAGAGGAAAATCCTTGGGGATATAAATTTACTTGGAATCCTATGAATGTAATTTTAGCGGGATCAGATGATGCTTATTATATTGAAAATTATAAGAAAGTTTTTGTTCCTTATAAAAAATTATTTAAAAACACAAAGGATATAAATATTTCTGGAATTGGACATTTTGAAGGTTATCCTAATAGAGATTCTCTAAAATATAAAGATTTATATAAACTTGATAATATAAAAAATTTGCGAAGAGGAACACTAAGAAATAAGAGTTTTTGTGGTTCTTGGAATATTTTTGTTCAATTAGGTTTAACAGATAATGATTTTGTTATAAATAATGCAAATAAGATGAGCCATTTCGATTTTTTTAGTATGACAAAATTTTCCAAAGACAAGTCTTCTTTTTTAAGGTTTATCCAAGATGAATATAATTTAGAAAATGATTGTGATGAAATTAAGAATTTGAAATGGATTGGTATGTTTTCTAATGAAAAAATATCTTTATCTAGTGGCACTTCAGCTGAAATATTGTTACATATTATAAATAAAAAGTGGACATTAAATGATAATGAGCTTGATTTAATAGTTATGTATCATAAATTTATATTTAAAGAAAATGGTATTAAAAAAGTGTTATTTTCTTATCTTAAAGTGAGAGGGGAAAATAAAATTAAAACTGCTATGGCTAAGACAGTTGGTCTTCCAATTGCAATTCTTGTTGAATATATAATAGAGAGTGGATTACAAATTAAGGGAATTAATTTACCATTTGATAAAAAAATTTATACTCCAGTTCTTAATAAATTAAAATATAATGGTATTTCTTTTGAAGAGAAAGTATTTAATATTTAAAAGTTTCTATAAAATTAGTTGTAAAAATTCCTGATTTGAATTTTTTATTGTTCATTAGTTTTATGTGAAAAGGTATTGTAGTTTTTATGCCTTCAATTATAAATTCTTCGAGTGCTCTTTTCATTCTAACAATAGCTTCTTCTCTTGTTTGATGACTTACAATTAATTTAGCAATCATTGAATCATAATTTGGAGGTACTTCATATCCAGAATAAATATGTGTGTCTACTCTTACTCCATGTCCTCCTGGTTTATGTAGTGCTGTTATTTTACCTGGTGATGGTCTAAAATTAGCTGATGGATCTTCAGCATTTATTCTGCATTCTATGGCGTGGAGTTTTGGATAATAGTGTTTTCCTGAAACTTTTACTCCATCAGCAACTTTAATTTGTTCTTTTATTAAATCATAATCTGTTACTGCCTCTGTTATTCCATGTTCTACTTGAATTCTGGTATTCATTTCCATAAAATAAAAATTTTTATATTTATCAACTAAAAATTCAATCGTACCAGCACCCTCATATTTAATGAATTTACCAGCCTTTACAGCAGCTTCTCCCATTTTATCTCTTAATTCTTTATCAACAATTGGTGAAGGTGTTTCTTCAACTAATTTTTGATGCCTTCTTTGTATAGTGCAATCTCTTTCAGATAAATGACTAACATTTCCATATTGATCACCTATAATTTGAATTTCTATATGGCGTGGTTCTTCAATAAATTTTTCTAAATACAAACCTGAATTAGAGAAAGATGCTTCTGACTCAGCTTTTGCTTTATTCCAAGCACTTTCAAATTCACTTTCTTTATTAACAATTCTCATTCCTTTTCCACCACCACCAGCTGTTGCTTTAAGAATAATAGGATAATTAATTTTTTTTGCAATTTTTTTACCTTCAGAAATGTCTTTGATCAGGCCATCTGAACCTGGTATAGTTGGTATACCAGCAGCTTCCATTGTTTTCTTAGCAGAAACTTTGTCACCCATTTTTTGAATCATATTGGAATCAGGTCCAATAAACTTTATTTTACTTTCATGACAAATTTTAGAAAATTCAGCATTTTCGGATAAAAAACCATATCCTGGATGTATTGCATCAGAATTTGTTATTTCTGCAGCTGCCATAATTTTTGATATACTTAGATATGATTCTTTAGATAATGCAGGACCTATGCAAACAGCTTCATCTGAAAATTTTACGTGTAAACTTTCTTTATCAATAGTTGAATAGACAGAAACAGTTTTTAAGCCCATTTCTTTACAGCTTCTTATAATTCTTAAAGCGATTTCTCCTCTATTTGCTATTAATACTTTATTTATCATATAAAATAAAATAATTTAACTAGGATCAATTATAAATAAAGGTTGGTCAAATTCAACTGGAGAAGTATCATCAATAAGTATTTTAATTACTTTTCCAGAAAATTCTGATTCAATTTCATTAAATAATTTCATTGCTTCAATTATACAAATGGTTTGCCCTGCATTAATTGTATCTCCTTCATTAATATATGGTTCACTTTCAGGATTTGGAGATCGGTAAAGGGTCCCAACCATAGGTGATTTGATAGTAATGTAATTAGTTTCAATTTCACTTTCTTTAGTAAGTTTTGTTTCATCATTTTCTATTTCAACAGGAATCTTTTTTTTATCTTTTAATTGTGTTACTTCAGCATTATTTTTCTTAACACGAATTTTATAGTTTTCTGTTTCAATGCTTACATCATCAAGATCAGTTTTTTTGATAAAATTTATAATGTCTTGAATTTCCTTAATATTCATAAATGTAAATTTAGTACTATTTATTTTACTCTTTCAATATATTTTCCTTGCTTAGTATCTACTTTGATTTTGTCATTTTCATTTATAAACAAAGGAACTTGTATTTCTTCTCCTGTTTCTATTTTAGCATTTTTTGTTGCATTTGTAGCAGTATCTCCTTTAACGCCCGGTTCTGCATAAATTATTTTAGTTTCAATACTAAGGGGTAATTCACAATTTAGAATATCTCCTTTTTCTGAATGGATTAAAATGTCAACTTCTAAACCATCTGTTAGAAATTTTGGATAATCAATTAAATTTTTTTGAATAGATATTTGTTCAAAATTAGATGAATCCATAAAATGGTAATCTTCTCCATCTTTATATAAAAATTGGTGTGTTCTTTTTTCTACTCGAGCAGTTATTATTTTGTGTCCTGATGGAAAAGTATTGTCAATAACTTTTCCAGTTCTAACATTCTTAAGTTTTGTTCTTACAAATGCAGGTCCTTTACCAGGTTTTACGTGTTGGAATTCAGTAACAAAAAATAAATTATCATTAAATTCTATACAAAGGCCATTCTTAATATCATTTGATGTTGCCATATTATCAGCTGTTATAAGACCATTTTAAATAAATGGAACCCCAAGTAAAACCTCCTCCAAATGCTGCTAGTATTAAATTATCACCTTTTTTAAATAATTTTTCAAAGTCCCAAAAACAAAGTGGTATTGTACCTGCAGTAGTATTTCCATATTTTTCAATATTTAATAGTACTTTTTCTGGACCTATTCCCATTCTATTTGCAGTTGCATCAATTATTCTTTTATTTGCTTGATGGGGAATTAAATAAGCAATTTTATCTGAAGTTAAATTATTATTAAGCATAATCTCTTCTGAAATATCTGCCATTTTTGTAACAGCAAATTTAAAAATTGATGAACCTTCTTGATAGATAAAATGTTCTTTATTTTTAACAGTTTCAATTGAAGCAGGTTTTTTACTTCCTCCAGCTTTTAAACATAACATTGATCCTCCTGATCCATCACTTTTTAATATAAAATCTTGTATTCCTGTATCATCTATAGATGGTTCTAGTAAAACAGCTCCACCACCATCTCCAAATAAAACACAATTTTTTCTATCTTCATAATTAACTATTGATGACATTTTATCTGCACCAATAACTATTACTTTTTTATGTGTTCCAGCTTCAATAAACTGTGAAGCTGTAGCTAAAGCATATAAAAATCCAGAACATGCTGCAGATATATCAAAACTGTATGAATTAGTTGCTCCAACTTCATTAGAAATTAAGTTAGCAGTAGATGGAAATGCCATATCAGGCGTAACTGTTGCACATATGATTAAATCAATTTCTTTAGCATCAGTATTTGTTTTTTCTAACAAACCATTTACACATTTTGTTCCTATAACAGAAGTTCCTTGTAAATTTCCTTTTAAAATTCTTCTCTCTTTGATTCCTGTTCTTGTAACTATCCATTCATCTGTTGTATTAACAAGCTTTTCAAGCTCTTTGTTAGTAAGAACA
>Ga0209494_1001183_pt1 | contig 11678 bp, 7 predicted proteins | sample EN1Hudseemescosm_FD_184628 | JGI IMG/M metagenome (GOLD analysis project Ga0209494, IMG submission 184628) | Methane-oxidizing microbial communities from mesocosms in the Hudson Canyon - EN1B Hudson Canyon (SPAdes) (version 2) | ecosystem: Environmental > Aquatic > Marine > Cold seeps | place... | reverse complement strand
TTTTAGGCTTTCAGGTATTTTGAAATACACATCTGCATCGGTTAAATCGCATAAAACCGTATCTTTCACATCGGCTATTAAAATTGATAGGCTCGGCTTGCCAGACAGTTTTTTGTGCTTAACTAATTCGGGAATAGTAACGTGAGGAATTATTTTGTCAGACTCATTAAGCAACAACGTCGCTTGGTTTTTAAGCGCGGTTATTTCTTTAAACGGAATAATTAAATTGTCTTCTAAGTCAGTGCAATTAAAATCGCTAATATCAAAGTGATTGAAAGCAACGTTTTTAAAACTTTTTTCTAAAACAGCTTGAGTAATCGGCGATTCTTGGGCCGCGTTTAGCGTAGATTCTGTTTCTAGGCTAACCGTTTTATCGTTGTCACCCACGATGATAGTTAAGGTTAATGGCTGGTTTAGTTTGCCCGTAAAAGACAAAGAAATTCTTTGTTTGGCAGTGCTAATGTCTTTAATTTTTTCCGCAAGTTCGTCACCCAGATTGTTTTTTTTCTGAAAATGATTTGTCTTAACTTGCTCGATATCTTTTACGAAAACAACCTTACTTTCTTTTACGGCATGTTTAAGGCTGTAATCACGCGGACTGTCGATAAACATATCCTTGTTGAGATCACCCTTTAAAAAAGAGTTGGTAAAGCTACGGTTAAAAACACGATGTAGGTTAGCATCATCATTTTGTAACTGGCCTGACTTTACAAAGGTGTCGATCTGTTTACGCCAAGTGTCAATGACGGTATAGACATAGTGTGCATTTTTGATTCGGCCTTCAACTTTCAGCGAGTCAACTCCTGCGTCAACGAGCGCTGGAAGATCAAAGTAGGCAGAATTATCTTTTAGGTTAAGTGGGTAGAGATTGCCCGTTTCTGTGACTTCATATTCATCGCGACAGGCTTGGCTACAGCTGCCGCGGTTGCCAGAGTTACCCACGCTTACCGAGCTAGAATAGCACTGACCAGAAAAAGCAATACACAAGGCGCCATGTACAAAAACTTCGGTTAACAGGTCATGTTTATGGGCAACTGAGCTTAATGATTTTATTTCATTGAGATTAAGTTCTCGTGAAAAGTTAAGCCGTGATGCACCTATTTTTGCAAGAAACTTTATTTGCCCTTCGTTATGTGTCGTTAATTGTGTTGATGCGTGAATATCTAACGTAGGGAAGTATTTTTTAACTAAATTGAAAACGCCCAAATCTTGCACGATAATACCGTCAATTTTGGTGTTAACGAGTTTATTGAGAACCTTAACTAAACTAGCAATTTCTTGCTCTAAAATCACCACATTTAACGTCAAAAACACTTCACAATTATGCTCGTGAGCTAAACGTAAAATCCCAGGTAAATCGTCAAAAGACAAATTAGAGGCTCTGTTGCGAGCATTGAAATTATCTAAACCACAATACACGGCATTAGCACCTGCAATAACGGCTGCTTTAATGGCTTCGACATCGCCACCGGGTGCTAATAATTCAATTTTTTTATTCATCTTGGAATTCAGTAATATAATTTAAGGGGGACAGATTGATTTTTCGAGCAGGCGAAAACACGCTATGCTCAAAATATGGCGGGAACATATTTTGACTGCGAAGCAAGCCGTAGCCTGACATACACTCGCCCACTTTAGCCGCAAAAACAATAACGTGATGGGCGCACAATATAATAAGAGCTTAACTGCTAAGAAATTAAAGGGGACGTTACCCCTTTAACTCTAATGTCAGTTTATTTTTGTGAATAGCGCTCAAAACGCGAAATATATTCATCCATGTTTTGCTCTAACATCTCTGTATAGCGTTGCGTGAAGTATTTTATCGCCTCTTGTTTTTCTGCTTGCATGTTCTCAGCATTCTCAACTGAAGAAGCCACACTAAAGGCATTAAAGCGCGCAGCAGAATATAGAATTGATGTATTAACATCATCTACCGAACTGTCCGGCACTTGCTGGTTTGCAACAGCAATAAACTCATCAGCACGTTGTTGAAATGTCATTTTAGCAGGTGAATTTTCACTCATTATTATTCTCTTAATGTTGTTATTTGATTTAAATTATATTTTTTATTGTTGGGGCAGCTGAGATCATATCAGGTGTGAGCCATTTTGGGGCTTCATGTTTTAGTGGTGTTATAGCTTACAGAATCTATGAGGTCAGATTTTGATTAATTAATTCTCGATTAGTCGCTCACCGCTAGGCATTCATTTATTTTATTAATAACACCTTATGTTTAAATAAACACTTCATATCGGTAATTTGGTGTATCAATGAAAACCATAAGCATATTGGGAAGCGGTTGGCTTGGACTTCCGTTAGCTCAACACTTCATTTTGAAGGGGTGTCATGTTAAAGCATCAACAACCTCAAAAAGTCGTTTATCTGAACTAAGGTATATTAATGCTGAACCGTTCATCATCGATATTGACCAGCTAACGGGGAACATTTTTGACTTCCTTCAAGCCGATATCTTAATTATTAACATTCCTTCAAAAAACATTGATGGTTTTCTCAAGCTGGCTGAAGAAGTTGAACATTCTACAATAGGAAATATTGTATTTATTAGCTCCACCTCTGTTTACAAAAATAGCAACAAAACTATTTCAGAATCCGACGGCCAAGAGAACGAGCTCAACCCATTGATTTCAATTGAAAATACATTCAAAAACAATAATCATATAAAAACCACAATCGTTAGGTTTGGAGGGTTGATAGGATATAATCGAAATCCAGGAAATTTCTTTAAAAAATCAACACTTATTAGTAATCCAGACTCATTTGTAAACCTTATACATCAAGACGATTGCATTGAGATAATTAGTCAAATAGTTAAGCAAGAAGCTTGGGGGAAGACATTCAATTGTTGTGCAGATACTCACCCCACTAAAAGAGAGTTTTACACTCAAGCCATCAAATCCATCGGAGGTACTGTACCTCAGTTCTGCCAATCAGAAACGAAGTCATATAAGATAATTAGCAATCAAAAAGTGAAGGCGTTTTTGAATTACGAGTTTTTGCACCCCGATTTACTGAAAATCAATTACTGAAAATCAAAAGGGCGTTACCCTTTTAATTCAGGCTTATTATTTGAAGTATTATTTCAATATCTTATCTACTTTTGACTAAAAAACACTTTCCAAAATATTACTTCCACAGCATGTGTGATGGGCCTTGATATTTCGGCAAAAAAAAAGGCATCCGAAGATGCCTTAATCTATTTAGAAATGCATGTAGTGCTTTTTCAATGTTTTAGTTACTTGCCAAACGCTTTTTAAACCGTCAGGAAAGATAACATAATCACCAGGAACGATAGTAACGGGCTTACCACCATCTGGAGTGACAACAATTTCACCTTCTAAGATGTATGAGCGTTCGCTTTTACTGTCAAAATCAAGACGAAACTCAGATACTGGGCAATCCCAAATATTCCAAGCTGAAACCCCTAATTCTTTTAAACGTTCTTCACTTAAGTTTTTTTCAATGATAATTTCTGGCATAACATCCCTACTCTGTATGTTGTTGATAAAATAGATACAAGATCCTAATCGCTGTTAAAGCGAGGCGTCACCACGAAATGCGAGACGCAAGGATAATAACAGAAACCTCATTAATAAAACGAGGTAATTGATTCAATTTTAGCCTAACTCTTTTCAATTATTACGATTTCGATTAGATGAGTTACCGCCACGGCTTCCACGCCTCTGAGATTGACCTCGACGCCTCGGCTTAGGATCTGGCTCAAAATTACCATACTCCTCATCATCTGATGAGTCTGCTGATACCCTCTCACTAGGCGCAAACCCTGGAATGATATCGCATTCAAACTTACGGCCAATGACACGTTCAATAGACTGTAACTGCTTAGATTCGTCCTTACTGAACAATGAAACGGCTAAACCAACGGTGCCAACACGACCAGTACGACCAATGCGATGCACATAGTCTTCTGCTACGTAGGGCAGATCAAAGTTAACCACACAAGGCAGTTGATTTACATCAATACCCCGAGAGGCAATATCAGTGGCGACCAATACCTCAACATTCCCGTTTCTAAAACCATCTAAGGCACGAGTACGCGCATGCTGGGTTCTATTCGCATGGATTGATTCGGCACTAATACCGGCATTTTTCAGCTGTAATACCAAACTATCTGCACCCTGCTTGGTACGACTAAATACCAACACTTGATGCCAATTGTTCTTTTTAATCAGGTGAATCAACAGCTCAGTCTTACGCTCTTTGTCTACCGGATGTACTTTCTGCTTAATTGTATCGACAATGCTGTTTTCGGCAGCCACTTCAATCAAAACGGGATTATTTAACATACCTTTAGCAAGTGACTTAATCTCTTTAGAAAATGTCGCTGAAAACATCAAGGTTTGACGTTTGATAGGCAGCAGCATTTGGATACGACGGATATCATCGATAAACCCTAAATCCAACATGCGGTCAGCCTCATCCAAGACCAGTATCTCAAGCTGATCAAAGTTAATCGCCTGTTGCTTATAAAGATCTATCAACCGACCAGGCGTAGCAACAAGCACATCCACGCCCTCTTGCAATTGGGATATCTGCGGCTCTATCCTCACACCACCAAACGCGGCTGCAGAGCGAATATTCATATGGCGGCTGTAATTTTGAACGCTCTCGGCAACCTGTGCAGCAAGCTCACGGGTTGGCGTAATGACTAACGCACGTACATATTGAGCCTGCGGACTAGGCCCACCAGACAATAGCTGCACCATAGGCAGCGTAAAGCCAGCAGTTTTGCCCGTACCAGTGTGTGCCACCGCCATAACATCACGCTGACTAAGCACCACCGGAATAGCTTCACTCTGTATCGATGATGGCGTTGTATAACCTTGTTCTGAAACGGCTTTCAATAACTCATCACATAAGCCTAACAAGCCAAATGACATGGATAAATATTCCTTTGATTGATTAATATTTTCTATATGGTGCCTGTTGGGGGTAGAGCAGAGAGTTATAGTCCGTAGGCTTACTTCCCTCTCTTCCAGAGTATATATTACTTAGTTCAAGATATTGAAATGCCATGTCTACTTCAGGCCGGAAGGCGATCTTTGAAAATGAAGTTGCATCGACCGGTTGAGTTCACAGCCAAAAGCAGTCACTACTCCGTTACAGGTATTGACAGCATGGCTTAGCTGATGTCATTGTATAAGCAACTAATAATATATAGGTACTCTGAACGAAAACGAGTTTATGCTATCAATTCATCTATTAAAATGACATGCCGTTAATACTGAAGTCTATCGCACTCATAATTGCTTATCTTGCAGCAGCTAAGATAGGCTTAGAGTTTGGCGTAATCAACAATAGTGCCACTATATTTTGGCCTCCAGGCGGTATTGCATTAGCAGCCGTATTACTCGGTGGTCCGCGTTATCTACCAGCCGTGTTCATAGCAGCCTATTTAGCCACCATAATGGTCAACGCACCATTCATCTTTGGTTTAGGTTCAGCCGTTGGTAATGTATTAGAAACCTATCTAGGTTACGCCCTGCTTAAAAGGGCCACTACATTTAATCCTAAGTTCTATCATGTTAATGATTTACTCATGCTCTTTATATTGGGGGCCATGATACCCGCTATTGCCAGTGCGACACTCGGGCCGCTCACCTTGCTGGCGTCAGGCATGATTGATACTGACATCTTACCTAATATCATGTGGCGTTGGTGGAGGGCTGATGTTCTGGGTATTGTTTTTTTCACCCCACTGATTTTGGTTTTTGTCACTCAATCCGCATTTTTTCGTGATTCAATACGGTTGTTAGAGATAATTATACTATGGGCTTTTGCTATCACTCTAGGCTCGATTATCTTTCTTGGCTGGGCTCCTGTCGTTATTTTTGAGCAAGCACCTAGCGTATCCTGGTTATTCCCCATCATTTTATGGGCTGGCTTACGTACAGGCAAAAGAAATACCGTATTGATACAGTTTTTGTTTCTTTCGCTGGCGTTAGCAAGTGCTTATTTGAATGTAGGTATCTTTGGTGATGATTTCACCCACTATGGTCTATCGAATTTCTGGGCATTTGCAATGTTGTTAGCATCTGTAGGCATGGCATTTTCCATCATGTCTACAACCGAACGTTACTCTGCACGCAAAAACAAACAACATGCCAAGGTATTTGAAATCAGCCATGAAGGTGTGTTGATGGTTGATGCACAAAACAACATTGTTTCAGTCAATACTGCCTTTACAGAAATCACAGGCTATACAGCTAGTGAGGTTATAGGCAAAAATCCACGACTATTATCCTCTGGCAGACAAAGTCGTGAGTTCTATGTAGATATGTGGAAAACCTTAATAGAACAGGGCCACTGGCAAGGCGAGGTCTGGAATAGGCGCAAAGATGGGACTGCTTACTTAGAAAGGCTGATAATTCATACCGTCACCGATGACCATAATAATGTCATTAGTCGTATCGGTAGCATCTCTGACATTACCGTGCAAAAAGCGACTCAGAAAGCCATAACACATCAAGCACAACATGACTTTCTCACTAACTTGCCTAACCGCTTACTGTTCAATGACCGTTTTGGGCAGCAACTCGCCCTTGCCAAAAGGCACAAAACTAAGTTTGCCGTGATTTACCTTGATTTAGATAAATTCAAACAGGTTAACGATATGCTAGGGCATCAGGTTGGCGACGACTTGTTGATAGCTGTCGCAGAACGTTTATCTGAACTTGTGCGTGAGATTGATACCGTTTCCAGGTTTGGTGGAGATGAGTTTGCCATTCTAGTTTCAGAGGTCGATAGCATCGATGATGTTACCACGCTGGCAAATAAGGTCATGTTTACATTAAGTCGACCATTTTTAATAGATACACATACCGTTACTGTGTCAGCGAGCCTTGGTATTACCCTTTATCCAGAGCATGGTGCGGATATGAAGTCACTATTGAATAATGCGGATAAGGCAATGTATCAGGCCAAGCGTGATGGACATAACCGCTATGTCATTGCAGGAATAAATTAACATGAAACTCATACGCAACGAGTAAATCAATAGTTGTAGGAATTTATACCCTATAAATTGAAATTCAAAAACCTAAATGACAGCTTCGGGTCGGTCGCGACCTTTGAATAATTGGTTACTACCTTGCCAAAGATGGGCATTTATTTTACGGTGACTTTATGATTTTAGTTGAAGTTCACATCAGTGTTTGGCTATAAATACAAAGTACTTAAAACTAGTGTTCATTGATAATGAAACCCGTCTTCTCAAAACATCTCGGTGCCTCTACGATAGTCATATTTTACAGCGTATTAATCTGTGACATGCACCGTACCCATCATCTTGGGATGCGGACCACAGTGGTAGGGAAAACTACCTGTGTTATTGAATTGTCTCTGGAAAGATTCTTCAGGGAAAAAATAATCAGCCTCTTCTTCACCTAATTCCTCGAACCAGACACTGTGGTACTGTATTTTTTCATTATTTTCCCAGCGAATAGTTTGACCACGTTTGATAGTAATTTCTTGTGGATTAAAGGAGTAGTCCTTGATCGTCACTATGTTGGTATCACCGCCAGCAATAGTGATATGGCTGAATGTAACTAGAATGAATAACAGCATGGTTGATTTGAGGTTCATTTAGAAGGCCTTTGTATAACATAGAAGGTTTATTAATTGTTTCGTGACTATTGTCATTGAAGTGATTATTTTAGTGTTTTCTGTCTATAATGTATTGCGTAAATAACGCCACCTCAAGAGGTACTTGTTATGTCTAAAATAGCATTGATTATTGTCGATTTACAGAATGACTACTTCCAAGGAGGGAAATGGGAGTTGGAAGGCACTGAAGCTGCCGCTGAAAAAGCGAGGGATTTACTCATGTGTTTCAGAGAAAACAGGCTTCCTATAGTTCATATTCGCCATGAATTCCCAACAACTGATGCACCATTTTTTGCGCCTAATTCAGACGGTGCCAAAGTTCATTTCTCAGTACAGGATAGAGATGGTGAGCCAGTTATAATTAAACATCAAATCAATAGCTTTAGAGATACTAATCTAAAAACTGTTTTGGATGACTTGGATGTTCATAGTGTATTAATTTGTGGTGCAATGAGTCATATGTGTATTGATGCGGTCACACGTTCGGCAAATGACTTTGGTTATGAGTGCACTATCGCACATGATGCATGTGCTACGTTAGCACTGGAGTTTAATGGCATTACGGTGCCAGCTAGTCAGGTTCATGCAGCGTTTATGGCTGCATTAAGTTTTGCTTACGCAAGGGTGGTATCCACTGATGAACTTTTAGCTGAAATGAATCAACAATGATAAAGTTCGTATAACAACTAAATATTGCTTACAGTTACCTCGATTTCACAGCTCAGGTCGACCCTAGAGACCATAATGAAAGGTGTTCAATTATTGATAGTCTAACTGACTGCTTTGGTCGAATACTGCTCTTTGTAACCAACTGTCGTTTATGTGCTAGAAGGCAGTCATTGATTTAACTGATCTGCTCTCATCGATTTAGTAATTGTACACGTTCTAGGCTATAAATTACTTCGCTTTTGTTAAACCATTACAGGGGTAGATCAGACAGATTGATATTACGATGTAATGGGGTTTAAGTAACATAAAATTCAATTGTTTTGTATTACATTATTTGTTCCGTTATAGTGTTTTTACTTAGATATTTTTCCTAATGTTAGGTGATGCTTTATCCTTATAAAAACAGCAATGAGAATTACTAAATACATACACTTCAATTTATCAATAGCATTGCCTCTTTTAACGCTATTGATCACGTTATTGATAACCTATCAGGCATTCAATACCGCCAATATTGAACTCGAGAAAAAAACGCAGACCTATTTTGATTCTCGTGTACGCGAAGCAACTAGCCTCATCAACAATCGCATGCATATTTACGAGCAAGTGCTGCAAGGTGCGAGAGGTTTATTCATGGCCTCAAAAAATATCACTCGTAATGAGTTCAAGCAATATGTAGCAACACTCAATTTAGCTAAGAACTACACTGGCATACAAGGTGTGGGATATTCCCTTATTGTACCGTCAGCTAACAAACCTCAGCACGTCGCATCCATTCGTAGCGAGGGTTTCCCTGAATACACTATTTGGCCTGAGGGTCAGCGCGACATTTATACCTCTATCACCTACCTAGAGCCATTCGATTATCGAAATCAGCGTGCATTTGGCTATGACATGTTCAGTGAGCCAATACGCCATGTCGCCATGCAAAAAGCCATTGATACTGGACATGCTCAACTGTCAGGAAAAATAAAGCTGGTACAGGAGACTGGCGAGCAAGATCAAGCAGGATTTTTGATGTATTTACCGATTTATCAAAATGGCACTAACAACGACACCCTATTAGAACGGCAAGAGCATATTCTTGGCTGGGTATATTCACCTTTTCGAATGAATGATTTAATGAACGGACTCTTTGGTGAGCAGGCTGACGATTTTGACATCCACATATATGATGGTGACAGCATCTCGAATGAGGCGTTAATGTATGATTCTGATGGTGTTCATCACACGACCACTCACGAGTTTGAAGCGACACTTAAACTACAGGTGGCAGACCATTCATGGACTGTTCTCATTCACCAGCTACCTTTAATGAATTCTCGCATTAACGAAGAACACCCAAATGTAGTCGCAGCTATTGGGATAACATTGAGTGTCCTGCTCTCATTATTAATCTGGTTCCTCGTGACTGGACGCAAACGTATTGAACAGGCGCTACTAAAAAGTAAATCTCAACTGAGAACGGTGGTGAACACCATTCCAGACTTGATATGGTTAAAAGATAAAGATGGTGTTTACCTTTCTTGTAACCCTTCATTTGAGAAATTCTTTGGTGCTAAAGAAGCGGATATTACAGGCAAAACAGATTACGATTTTGTAGGCAAAGAGCAAGCAGATTTATTTCGCAAGTATGATGAAAAAGTGATGTTAGCCAATAATCCTGCCATAAATGAGGAAGAGTTAACTTTTGCAAATGGTGGGTATCAAGGGCTATTCGAAACGATTAAAACCCCCATGCTAAATGAAGAAGGTAAGGTAGTGGGTGTGTTGGGTGTTGCTCGTGATATTACTAAGAGAAAAAAACTTGAAATCTCACTGGTAGAAAAAGAAGAGCGTTTACGGCTCTCCTTGATAACCTCAAAGCAAAGCTGGTTTGACCTGAACCTGCAAACAGGAGAGATACTTGTAGGTCCAAATTATCCAGAAATGTTGGGTTATGATCCTGCTGAATTTCATAGCAACTTACAGAACTGGAAAGATAACCTACACCCTGATGACTATGAAGCAGTGATGACGGCTTTCCGAGAAAGCCTCAGTAGTGACTCAGCAATGAGCATGGAATATCGTAGGCGCAAACAAGATGGTAGCTGGCTTTGGTTTAAGTCCACTGCTGAAGTGATTGATAGAGGGCCTCAGCAACAGCCGCTAAGGATGGTAGGTATTCATGCAGACATAACCGACCGAAAACTAACGGAAGATAAACTCAAACTAGCCGCCAGTGTATTCTCTCACGCCCGTGAAGGCATCACCATCACCGATGCTGCTGGCACTATACTTGAAGTTAACGATACCTTCACGCAAACAACAGGCTATAGTCGTGATGAAGCGATTGGACAGAATCCACGTATTCTTCAATCAGGCAGGCAATCACCCGAGTTTTATGCCGATATGTGGAAAACTCTGCTGGAAAAAGGCTACTGGTATGGTGAAGTCTGGAATCGTCGTAAAAATGGCGAAGTGTATGCTGAAATGAAAACCATCAGTGCTGTACGCGATGCTCATAATGTCACTACTCATTATGTTGCTTTGTGTACCGATATCACTCCGATGAAAGAACATCAAGAGCAGTTAGAGCGCATAGCCCACTATGACATACTCACTAACTTACCCAATCGTTCATTACTTGCCGACCGGTTATCTCAAGCCACGTTACAGTGCAGCCGTCATGACAAATCATTGGCTGTTGTATTTCTAGATTTAGATGGTTTTAAAGACGTCAATGATGTCCATGGTCATGATGTAGGAGATAAACTGCTGATTGCACTCTCCGTCCGTATGAAAGAAGCATTACGTGAAGGTGATACCTTAGCCCGTATTGGTGGTGATGAATTTGTGGCTGTATTAACTGATTTAGCTAAAGTTGAAGATTGTGAGCCGGTATTAGAACGGTTTTTAGTGGCAGCATCTGAGCCTGTTACAATCGGTGAGGTGATATTAAATGTTTCAGCCAGCATTGGTGTCACCCTCTACCCGCAAGATAATGTGGATGCGGACCAGCTCATGCGTCATGCTGATCAAGCCATGTATGTAGCTAAAGAGTCAGGTAAGAACCGTTATCACCTGTTTGATACCGTTCAAGATGATGCGGTTAAAGTGCAACGAGAAAGCCTAGAAGCTATTCGAAGCGCATTAGATAATCATCAATTTGTACTCCATTATCAGCCTAAGGTAAATATGAAGACAGGCACAGTGATAGGTGTTGAGGCACTCATTCGCTGGCAACATCCGATGCGAGGCTTGTTAAATCCAATCGAGTTTTTGCCTGTCATTGAAAACCACGCCATGATGATTGAAATGGGTGAATGGGTTATTGATACCGCACTGACACAAATCAGCCAATGGCAAGACATCGGGCTCGATTT
>Ga0209494_1001181_pt1 | contig 11701 bp, 8 predicted proteins | sample EN1Hudseemescosm_FD_184628 | JGI IMG/M metagenome (GOLD analysis project Ga0209494, IMG submission 184628) | Methane-oxidizing microbial communities from mesocosms in the Hudson Canyon - EN1B Hudson Canyon (SPAdes) (version 2) | ecosystem: Environmental > Aquatic > Marine > Cold seeps | place... | reverse complement strand
AATCGGAAACAGAAATGATTGAAAGTTTAATAAGACACCATAATATTATTTCTATCGTAGGTAATATTATTACTGTTCATGTTTCTCAATCTAAGGGAAATCAAGATACTACAACCTGTTTTGGTGACTTAGCCAAAGTTGAGGATATTAATGGCTCTTATTCCTTAGCTCAAGTTATCAAGATAAAAGGGAATGAAGTCTCCTTACAAATTTTTTCAGGTGCTCAGGGTATCTCCACCCACGCTTCCGTTAGTTTTTTAGGTCATTCAATGCGAGTGACTTATTCAAATAATATTCTAGGTCGTATTTTTAATGCAACGGGTGAGCCAATGGATGGTGGTTCAACTTTAGAACCTGATGCTAAAGTCTCGATTGAAAGCGCTTCAGTCAATCCTATGAAACGTGTATTAGCTTCTAAAATGATTCGGACCAATGTACCGATGATTGATTTGTTTAATTGTTTAGTGGAAAGCCAGAAAATACCTATCTTTTCAGTTTCAGGTGAATCTTATAATCAATTTTTAGCACGTATTGGTATTCAAGCCGATGCTGATATTGTAGTTTTTGCCGGATTAGGCTTAATTTTTGACGATTTTCATTTTTTTCGTAGTCAGTTTGAAGAAGCGGGAGTTTTTGCTAGAACCGTTATGTTTTGTAATCTCGCTTCAGACCCCATCGTTGAGCGTCTGTTAGTTCCTGATATGGCTTTAACGGTAGCAGAACGGTTTGCGGTAGAAGAAGGTAAACGGGTTTTAGTCTTAATGACTGATATGACCGCTTATGCTGATGCAATGAAAGAAGTTGGAATTTCTATGGAACATGTACCGTCAAATCGTGGCTATATGGGCGATTTGTATTCACAACTTGCCAAACGATATGAAAAAGCCTGTGATTATAATGGCGCAGGATCGGTCACTATTTTATCTGTAACAACAATGCCAGGAGGTGACGTAACTCACCCAGTCCCTGATAATACGGGATATATTACAGAAGGGCAGTTTTACTTACATGATGGAGTACTCGATCCATTTGGTTCCTTATCTCGATTAAAACAACATGTTATTGGTAAGGTGACACGTGATGATCATTCCCAAATTATGAATACCATGATCCGGTTTTATTCAGGCGCCAATGAGGCAGAACAAAAACAAGCTATGGCTTTTGAACTGTCTGCTTATGATGAAAAATTATTACAATTTGGCCAGCTATTTAGAGAACGGTTTATGGACATTAATGTTTCTTTAGCTTTGGAGGATGCACTTGATTTATGTTGGAAAACCTTAGCCGAATGTTTTGATGAAAGTGAATTATTAATGAAACAAACCTTAATTGATAAATACTTTCCAACCACTAACTCTGTAGAAAATGTCTAGGTTATCCTTTAGCAAGGCGGCATTACATAAAGAAGGTGATCAGTTAAAACGCTATAAACAATATTTACCATCGTTAGATTTAAAACGACAACAACTGGTTATGGAGCGTACTAAAGCGGTTAATCAATTAAATGATACGCAAGATAAAATAGATCAATGTTATGCCGTTGTTAAACAACAATTACCTATGTTATCTAGTGAGCATATTGATTTAAAAGGCTTAGTAACGGTTAAACAAGTAGATATTAGTGAAGAAAACAGAGTGGGTGTTAAATTACCTTATGTAAGCGAAGTTATAATTGATTTAAAACCTTATTCTTTATTATCCAAACCACATTGGGTGGATTTATTAGTTGTGCAGTTAAAGCAAGTATTGGCATTAGAAGTCCAATTACAGGTAGATAATAAACGCTTAGAAATTTTACAACAAGCTGTTAAGAAAGTGACTCAAAGAGTTAACCTGTTTGATAAAGTTTTAATCCCTCGCGCCCAACAAAACATTAGAAAGATTCGTATTTTCCTTTCTGATACGGAGCGAGCCGCTGTTGTTAGAGCGAAGATTACTAAACAAATTAGAATGAAGGAAGCACTTTAATGTCTATTGTAGCCCTTAATAAACTGACTTTATGTGGTTTAAAATCTGAAAAATTAGAAGTTCTAAAAAAACTTCAAATTTTAGGGGGCAGTCATTTAATTCCTTTTGAAAAACAAAATCTTTCCACAGACCTTATTAGTCAAAAATCAACTGACAATGTAGTTCATGCACTTAAATATTTATTGCAATGTGTAAAAAAACGTAAACAAATTACAGATACAGAGAATTTTGATAGAGATAGTATTGTGCAACAGGCATTGCAAATACAAACTGATTTAAGAACACTTGCTGATCAACGTGATTTTTTAATTAATCGAATTGAAGAAATTAAACCTTGGGGGAATTTTAATTTATCGACAGACGTTAGTTTAGGTGGAATAAAATTGTGGTTTTATATTATTCCAAAAAGATCAATGAAATTGTTAAAAGATGATCTGGTTTATCAGGTTGTACATATTAACAATATACATTGTTTTGTTGTTGTTCTTGCTAAAACAGAACCATCCACTTCTAGTATGCCGGTTCCAAGAACGCATACAGGAACAGTACCATTATCTGAATTAAAAAAACAATTACAGTTTATTGAATTAGCTTTAGAAGATAAACAAGCAGAAAGAGAGTCTTTAACAAGGTGGATTAGACTTATTACTTTAGACTTAATTGAAAATGAAGATATTAATGCTCTAAATGCAGCTGATAGCTTGTGCTTAACCGAGCAGAACCTGTTTTTAGTACAAGCCTGGGTACCAGAAAAGAGAGTAGCTGAATTTATCCAATTTGCAGATGATAATGCTCTAGTTTCTATGGTGGAAGATATAAACAACAATGATCGTCCGCCAACATTGCTAGAAAATCCCAAATTATTAGCAGGCGGGGAAGAGGTCGTTAAGTTCTATCAGACACCTGCTTATAATGGTTGGGATCCTTCTATTGTTTTGTTTTTTTCATTTGCATTGTTTTTTGCAATGATTTTATCGGATGCTGGTTATGCAAGTTTCTTTGGTTTACTGCTGAGTTTTAAATGGCAAAAACTGGGTAAAACTGAGCAGGGGCAAAGGTTACGTATATTAGCTTTAGTAACGATAATATTTTCAATAATCTGGGGTGTTTTGACAGGTGGTTATTTTGGTTTTAGTCCTCCGCAAAATACCTTTGTAGAATCATTGAAAATTCTTGATATGAATGACTTTGATAGCATGATGCGCTTATCAATAACGGTTGGTGTACTACATATTATATTGGCTAATACTATTAAAGCTTATCAGAATAAAACCAAGGCAGAGTTTATAGCTTCATTAGGCTGGATTAGCTTAGTCATGGGTGGGTTTATATTTTGGCTAGTAAGTAGTCAAGTATTAACAAGTACATTGAGCAATACATTCGCTTATAGTTTGATTGGCATAGGTTTTGGCTTGTTGTTATTTTTTAGTAGTGACAGAATTTTTCATAAACCCAGTGATCTTTTTTGGAAATTACTGGATGGTATTAAAAATGTCACGCAGGTAACAAAAATTTTTGGCGATATTCTGAGTTATATGCGTTTGTTTGCACTAGGTTTAGCCAGTGCATCACTGGCGCTAACGTTTAATCAATTAGCTGAACAAGCTTATTTATCAGAATCTGGCTTAGGGTTGTTATTTGGTATTTTAATACTGTTGTTAGGACACACTTTAAACCTAATGTTGTGTTTAATGAGTGGTGTTGTTCATGGCTTAAGGCTAAATTTTATTGAATTTTATAATTGGAGTGTTTCAGATGAAGGATATGCATTTAAAGCATTTACTAAAAAAGGCGGTCGATAATGGATGATTTTATATTGATATTAGGATGGGTAGGTTTATATGCGCCAATGGCTTTAGGTGCTATAGGCAGTATTATGGGATGCTCTGTTGCAGGTCAGGCTGCTATTGGAGCAATGTTAGATACCGAAAGTGGTTATGGCCGATATGTAGGGGTTTCTGCAATGCCATCATCACAGGTGATTTACGGTATTGTTGTAATGTTTACTCTTAATCGTACGATTACTTTAGATAATGCCCCTGGAATTTTTGCCATAGGTTTACTCTGTGGCTTTGCCTTATTGTTCAGTGCTGTTTATCAAGGACAATGTTGTGCATCAGCCATTCATGCATCAAAAGCAAAACCAGAGATTTTTGGCTTATCTGTTGCACCGGCAGCAATTGTAGAAGGCTTTGCTGTATTTGCCTTTATTTTTGCATTAGTGATTAGCGGTAATATTCCTCAGGTATAGCTATGACAGAGACACAACCACATATTGCTTCATCAGGTGTTGAATCGTTGATTGAACGTCTTAAAAATGAAGGTGTTGAAGCAGGGCAAAAAAAATCTGAAGATTTGGTGCTAAACGCACAAAAACGTGCTGAATGGATCATAGCAGAAGCTGAACTTGAAGCTAAAGGAGTAATAGATAATGCACGCCAGCAAGCTAATGCATTAAAGATAGCAGGAGAAGATGCCTTAAAACTAGCGAGGCGTGATGCTTTTTTAAAATTACGCGATACCTTATTAGGTAGTTTTGGTGATGAAGTCATGCGTGTTGTTGGCAAACAAATGACCGATCAATTATTTACTGAAAAGTTAATTCTTGCTTTAGCCGGTATTGTGCGTGACAAAACATCACTCGATGAGCATAAAGAAATAGTGATTACTTTACCTGAAGATATTATGGGTGTTGAGGAATTACGAAAAAACCCAGAAGAGCTTAATCAAGGGGTATTAAGTCATTATACTGCGTCAATTGCTGCCAATTTATTAAGAGATGGGGTGACTTTTAATGTGTCTGATGATGTGAGTGCCGGATTAACGGTTCAGCTGGTCGATGAAGCCGTCGAAATTGATTTTACTGATGAGGCTGTTGCTGCTTTATTACTAGAGCATATTCAACCTAGGTTTAGAGCTTTATTACAAGGCATAGTGAAGTAGCTTATGTCTTATCCCAATAATTGCAAATACACGCTTTTAGTCACTAGTTTACCCGCGCATAAAACGGTGTTGTTTGATGAGCAGCAAATGCCATTATCAAGAATCCAGCTTAATAAACGATTAAAGCTATTGGAAAAAAGTGATGCAGCTGATTTGTTGAAAATTGAGCAGTTATTACATTGGTCACAGATGAAAGAAGATATTAATCAGGCATTTGTTAATGAAACAATAGCATCGATTAATTCTATTAATAATGAATTTATAAAAGACATTATTATTTGGCGTTTAGAATTACGCATTATTTTAGCTGCTTTAAGAATGAGGCATCAGGGACAAAAAACTGCACCTACAAAAAAAATATTTGGATTCGATTATTGGTATTTTATGATAACTAAAAACTGGCATGAGCCAGATTTAGGGCTACGTAAACAATTACCGTGGATAGTAGAAGCCAATGAATTGTTAATTAGCAATAATAATTTACAATTAGAAAAGTTTTTGTTTGGCGTGGTATGGAACCATTATCGGCAGCTAAGTTTAGGCCATTATTTTAATTTTGAGGCTGTTATTATTTATGTTTTACGCTGGGACATTGTCAACCGATGGACTAGTTATGATAAAGAAATAGCCCTTCAACGATTTAATGATTTAATTAACATTGAATTACAAGACAAAGTGATATGGTAAATAAAAGCCAATTAACTGCCCGCGTAATTGCGGTTCAAGATGATATCGTCTCTATTGAACTAATAGAGGGCGCGCTCAAACCATTAACTAAAAATGAAGTTATTTATATTTTACCTTCACGATCTACTGCCGCACATACAGAACGCTTAAAGGCTGAGATATTGCGTATTCAAGGCAATACGGCAGACGCTCAAGTGTATGAAAGTACAGTGGGAGTAGGTGTTGGAGATTTAGTTGAGCAAACAGGGGAAATGCTAGCTGTAGAGTTAGGCCCTGGATTACTCGGCCAAGTCTATGATGGCTTACAAAACCCTTTGGATGTATTAGCTAGTGGATATGGCTTTTTCTTACCCAGAGGTGTTGATTTACCCGCATTAGATGAAAATAGAAAATGGGCTTTTACACCTATCGTACAAACGGGTGATACATTACAAGCAAGTTCAGTAATAGGGACTGTTATAGAAAGAGGTTTTGCACATAAAATAATGTTACCTTTTAATTTGAAAGGTTCAGTAGAAGTCAGCTGGATTCAAGAAGGTAATGTAACGGTTACAGAACCCGTTGCAAAAATAAAATCAAAACAGGGTGAAGAACAAGTCATTACTTTGCGGCAAAAGTGGCCTGTTCGTAAGCCTATTCCTCAGCAATTATTAAAGAATAATATTGTACAAAGACATTATCCTTATGAGCCTTTAATTACCCATTTACGTTTAATTGATACTTTTTTTCCTATTGCTAAAGGGGGTACGGCTTGTATTCCTGGCCCTTTTGGCGCGGGGAAAACTGTTTTACAGAATTTAATTTCAAGAAACTCAGATGTAGATATTGTAATTATTGTGGCTTGCGGGGAAAGGGCAGGGGAAGTTGTAGAAACTATTATAGAACTACCACAAATGAATGACCCGAAAACGGGCGGCTCATTAATGGATAGAACTATTATTATCTGTAATACCTCATCAATGCCGGTAGCTGCCAGAGAGGCATCAATTTACACAGGAATCACCTTAGGCGAATATTATCGTCAGATGGGGCTTAATGTTTTATTACTGGCTGATTCTACTTCTCGTTGGGCACAAGCCATGCGAGAAACTTCGGCCAGATTAGAAGAAATACCGGGAGAAGAAGCTTTCCCTGCTTATCTTGATTCTGCGATTAAGAGTATTTATGAGCGTGCAGGCATCATTAAAATAGAAGATGGAACTGAAGGTAGCTTAACCATGATTGGTACCGTTTCCCCAGCAGGAGGAAACTTTGAAGAACCTGTTACCCAATCGACCCTAGGTACGGTTAAAACCTTTTTAGGCTTAAGTGCGGATAGAGCCTATAAACGCTTTTATCCAGCGGTAGACCCTTTGCTCTCATGGTCTAGATATAATGAACAGCTGGGTGATTGGTTTGAAAAAGAACTCTATTCTGGCTGGAGTGATGATGTTAAAGCGATGCTTGGATTATTAAAGCGTGGTGAAGATATTTATCAAATGATTCAGGTAGCCGGAGAAGAGGGCATTTCCTTAGATGACTATGTCACTTATCAACAATCTTTATTTCTTGATATGGTTTATTTACAGCAGGATGCTTTTGACGAAGTAGATGTTTCTGTTTCAATTGATAGACAAAAAGATAATTTTAAAAGGATTGTTGAGCTGGTTAAAATTGAATATATATTTGATGATCAAGAACATGCCAGAGTATTTTTTACCAAATTAACGGGTTTATTTAAAAACCTAAATTATGCGCGATATGAGTCAACTGAATATATTGCACTAAATGAAAAAATAACTGCACTTATTTCAGGCTCTTCTTAAAGCCTTGTCAATAAAGGTAGGAGGGGCCTCTGGCCGCGATTAGAACAGGATCAAGAGCAATCGCGGCCAGAGGCCCCTCCTACCAATCAAAATAACTCAGGGACTTGTAGTTTCTTACTTGATTAGGTTTAAGCTTGCTTTTAGCATTAAGTTAAGACCATTATTAGCACATCCTATACTTCCGCTAAATTAAATTACATGGCTCTATACAAACCACAGGTTGAGTTAGGATAATTTATTGTAGGGCGGACTTCAGTCCGCTATAAATAAGACATTATTGCCTGCATAGCGGACTGAAGTCCGCCCTACAATTGCTTCAACCTGTGGTTTGTTAATAGCCATGTTAAATTAAATTTAACTTAATTTATTTAATAACCCGTTTAAAGTAGATAATGCCATTGGGTAATCAAAGGATTCAATCTGTTCACCCAATAATGTTACTGATGAACCCAGGGTATATTTAAGATTATCTTGATGCTCTAAGAATAAGTCATTGGCTGCAGTATTGTTTGTTGTTAAAAAGTCTTTAAGCTGGTCAAGGACTTCCTGTTTAATTTCTGTTGTAATTTTACTGCTTTGTTTATCTGTTGTTATTGTTTTTAGTGATTGCTGTAGATGATTTTGTTGTTGTTTTATGTCTGCGATTAGCTGAAAAACTTGTTCATTAGTTGAATTATCCTTTGGTTCTTTTAGAGTTTGCTCCAGTCTAGTTGCCGACTTTTGCAGGGATGTTAAACCTAATGTACCCGCTGCCCCTTTGATAGTATGCGCTATAAGACGTGCTTGATCAGTCTCTGTTTGTATAAAATAAGTTTTTAACTTATCCATATCCTCAGCATGAGAACTATCAAATTTCTGTAATAGGCGTAAATAGGCTTTAGAATCATTAAGCATATTCCGAAGCCCTATTTGTGTATCTATACCTTCAATAGTCGCAAGTTGCTCTGATAAAATGCTGTCATCTTCTAAAGCATCTTCAGTAGCGGGTTTTTCCTCCAGCAAACTATTAGGTTCATGTTTCGGTAGATATTTAATAATGGTTGAGTAAAGATTATCTGGGTCAACAGGTTTGGCAACAAAACCATTCATACCCGCAGTTTCACAAGCTTGCCGGTCTTCATCAAAGATATTTGCTGTCATTGCTAAAATAGGTAAAGACTGTCGATCAGGTAACAAACGAATTAAACGTGTTGCTTCTAAACCATCCATTACAGGCATCTGTATATCCATAAGCACCAAATCATATTGGTTTTGTATGACTTTATTGACCGCTTGTTGACCATTTTCTACAGACTCTACTATGAGGTTTATTGATTTTAGTAAAGATATTGCTACTTCTTGGTTAATCGCATTATCCTCAACGACTAAAATACGAGCACCAGAATAATGAGAGAATTCAATATCTTTTATAACTGCTTTAGGCGGAGAAAATTGCTTACATCTACTTAGTTTTGCAGTAAACCAAAAAGTGCTGCCTTGACCAATAGTGCTTTCAACTCCTATCTCCCCACCCATTAGCTCAGCAATACGGCAAGTAATTGTTAAACCTAAGCCTGTACCGCCGTATTTACGTGTGGTTGATGTATCTGCTTGCTCAAAAGCATTAAATAAAATAGATAATTTATCTTTTTCAATGCCTATACCCGTATCTTCTACTTCAAAACGTAATAAAATTTCATCATCTTGTTCTTCTACAATCTTTACACGTAATACGATTTTTCCTTGATGGGTAAATTTTATTGCATTATCCACTAGATTAATAAGAGCCTGACTCAATCTGGTTTCATCACCTTTTAGATAGAGTGGTGTATTGGGTAGTTGAGTACTAAATACAAATTCTTTCTGAGTAAGTTGTCTCTTATACATTGCTGAAATTTTATCTAACAAAGTATTCAGATCAAAATCAGACTGTTCTAGAATTAATTTACCCGCATCAATTTTTGATAGATCAAGAATATCACCGATGATAGAAAGCAAATGAGTTGAAGATGATTTAATCTTATTTAACCATTCTACTTGCTGTGGTTTTGGGTTATCGTGCAACAGTAAATGGGTAAAACCTACAATAGCATTCATAGGTGTACGAATTTCATGGCTCATATTGGCTAAAAATGAGCTCTTAGCTTGATTAGCTTTCTCGGCTCTAACTCTTGCATTATCTAGTTGCTTGGTACGTTCAACAATGGTTTTTTCAAGGTTATTCTTATAGTTTTCTAATTCTTCGTTTGCTTGCCTTATCTCAGTAATATCACGAGCAATACCAAACAAACCTATAATTTCTCCAAAATCATCTTTTATAGGATATTTACGATTATCGACCCAGCCGTGATTTCCATCAATATCGATAGTTTCTTGCACTTCATGAGCGACAGTTACCACTCCAGAAAAGACTTGTTTCTCTAATCGATAATAACCATCAGCAAGCTCTTCAGGAAACATATCATAATCCGATTGCCCAATTAAACCTTTCCAATTATCAGATACTTCTGTTAGTTGAATTAATGTTTGACTGGCTCCTGTCAATAAATGATTTCGGTCTTTAAAATAAATATAGTCATCAGTATTTTCCATCATTGCTGCGAAGTTTCTCGTCAGCAATTGATCATCAAAAGGTTTGGCTAAGGCTTTAGCACTAATAAAACTAATCTGTAATTTTAAGGTGTTTGAAGCTTTATCAAATGGTTTATGATAATTAGCCTGTAAACAGATGATCTTTCCATTAGCATGTCTAGATCGAAAGTTAATGCTTTTAAGTGTTTTTTGTGGTGATAAAGACAATAACTCAGTTAATATGTCTTGGTCATCAGAATGGAATAACTTAGAAAAGTCATGCTTTCCCTCAGTAAAATCAGATGCTTTATACCCTAATAATTTATCAATATCAGAATCTACAGAGACAACTTTTGTCTGCTTATTGTTGAGAGCTAGATGAAAACAAATACGATTAGAAAATATTTTTTCAACCATTGTAAATTCCTTTACCCTTCAAGATCAGTAATCTTATTAAGTGCAGTTAATGCTGCTGGGTAATCATAAGCTTCTATTTGTTGGCCTAGTTGCTCTGCCATTTCGCCAAACTGTTGAATCAATAGTGTTTCATTTTCTAAGAAAATAGAGTTGGATTCAGTGCTAGAACTATTTAAAAACAACTCTAATTGCTGCAATATTTTTTGTACTGTGCCTGAGTCAACTTCAGGTTTTTGTATTGAGGGGAGAGGTGCCTCAATGTTAGCTAAAGTGTGGTGAAAATTATTGAGCTTTAGTTTTATTGACTCTACAAGCAAAGGGTCAACAAGGGTTTTATTATCATTTAATTTCTCTCGTAGCGCCTCTTCTAATGCTTTAGCAGATGCCTGAATACCAATTAAGCCAAGAGTACCCGCAGCACCTTTAATGGTATGCGCTATACTTTTAGCTTCTGTAAATTGCTCTTGTTGTAGGCAATTATGTATTTTAATGTCATCTTTGCCATGGGTATTATCAAACTGATGCAGTACTTTAAGATAATGTAATGCATCATCACGCAAATTACGTAAACCAAACTCTGAATTTAATTCCTCAATATTACTGAGTTGTTCTCGTAGATTACTTAAGTCTGCTGTTTCTTTAGATGCTATAACTGTGACGGGAGTTAGCGCTTGTGGCTGTTTTTCAGGTAACCATTTAATCACCGTCGAATAAAGGTTCTCAGGGTCAACGGGTTTAGCTATAAAACCATTCATGCCTGTTTCAACACACTCTAAACGGTCATCAGCAAATACATTGGCAGTCATGGCCAGAATAGGGAGTTGCTCTTTAGTGTGCTGAACACGAATTAATTGAGTGGCTTCCAATCCACCCATTACAGGCATTTGTAAATCCATTAGAACTAAATCATATTGCTTGTTTTTAACCTTATTAACGGCTATTAACCCATTTTCAGCGGTATCAATTTGTAGCGCCATTCCACTCAAGAGGTCGTTAGCAACCTCAAGGTTAATAGCATTATCTTCAACTAATAGAATACGAGAACCCGCATAGTGTGTCGCTAGTTTTTGCTCTAACATTTCTAAACTGTATTCTATGCAATCAAGTTTAAGTTGTGTTCCTACTGTAAGCCAGGCGGTAAACCAAAAAGTGCTGCCTTTTCCTTCTTTACTATTAACACCAATTTCACCCTCCATTAATTTAGCCAGACGCTTGTTAATGGCTAGTCCTAAGCCTGTACCGCCATATTTACGTGTTATTGATGGGTCTGCTTGTTCAAAGGTTTGAAATAAACTGGGTATTTTATCTGTACTAATACCAATACCTGAGTC
>Ga0209494_1001173_pt1 | contig 11737 bp, 9 predicted proteins | sample EN1Hudseemescosm_FD_184628 | JGI IMG/M metagenome (GOLD analysis project Ga0209494, IMG submission 184628) | Methane-oxidizing microbial communities from mesocosms in the Hudson Canyon - EN1B Hudson Canyon (SPAdes) (version 2) | ecosystem: Environmental > Aquatic > Marine > Cold seeps | place... | reverse complement strand
ATACAGGGGTCATGTTTCGCTAGAATTTACTAACCCCTCCCTCACACATCAAACGAAATTTGGACTTTGGTTCAAGTTGATATACAATCATAGTATGAAGAAACTATTCCTACTTTTAATTCTATCCTTCATCTCAGCTCAAAGTTTCGCTGGGTCTTGTCCTGATGGCAGTGAGCCAGTTAAGAGCATTTCAGCGGATGGCACTTATTTTGTATACAACTGTGGTGGACAATCGTCTTCTTCGTCAGTTGCTAATTCAAACTCGAACCAAGCCTATGAATCTTTTCCAGTGCATGAATTTGCTAAATCACCATTGCGTGATTTAAAGGTGCCTGAAAACTAGGAACTATTTAAAGACCCCAAGGAGCTTGACCTGTTCCATGATAAATTTAAATATGCTTACGAAAATTATCAATGGTACCAGGTTCTGCCAGAGTATTTCGATGACTGTGAACGCGCAATAACTGAATGGGATCAAAGTTGGCTTTCTTATGGAGTTTATTATGGAATTCAAACGCGTTTTAAAAGATGCGCAGATGTTTATACACTTCAGCATTTCGAAAACCGTGATGAAGGGATTAAGGTATTTGAAAGAATTCTTTTATCTTGGGCTAAAAATAAGCCAGTTGAGTATCCTACTTCTAAGAATTTAAAGACATGGGAATGGGGCAGTCTAGCATATGCTGCTACGATGCTTGTAGGCGATTTTGCTTCATTCTATGCTGTTTATTATGATGATTTTGATTTCACTCTAGAGCAGCGTCAGTCAGTGGATGATTATTTGAGTGATTGGCTAATTAACCATGACCTAGACCCACCCCCAGGTTATGGACGCTGCGTTCTCCAAGAGCCCCAAAGATGGGAGCTCGTAAAAGATGACTTTAAAGCTGGTGGGGACTATTGTGGAAGTAACAGGTGGCGCATGGGTCTAGGCGCCGTCTATCTAGGACTTAGAACTAACAATCAGAGGCTTTTTACTGCCGGTAATAGACACATTGAAATCAACCTAGCAGCCATCGATAAAGACGGAATTTTTCTTCAATGGGCTAGAAAAGGCGCTTTTGCGCTGAGCTATCAAAGACAACTTCCAGAGGTTTTAACTCTTCTTGCTGTTGCATATGAGTCGATTGGCTATGACTTCTATGAGCATCAGCTTCCTCACGGAAAGAAGATACATGAAGTTTATGAGGCTTTTTTTGATTTTATTTATCATCCTGAAAAGCTCAACAAATACGCATTTGCAAGATGGGATTATGTAGGAGAGGATGCTTATGAGTTTGATAAGTTGCCACTGGCTGAAAAATGGCGTCGTGAGTATATTTATCCAGAAGTCTTGGCAGCGCAATCAAAAGGGTATGTTCTTAGGTATCGTCCTGATTTATTGGACAAGATTGATTACCATAAAACGTGGAATGAGCATTGGCGTGATCATATATCGGTTTTTGTAAATATCAGTGGTATAGCTATTTATGAAGCGTTTAATCAAAATGTTAGTAATTTACTAGAAAAACTGAAAGAGCAACAAGAAGAAAACAAGCTTCGATTAAAGAAAAATGCTGAAGAATTAAAGGTTAAAAAAGCTCTAGAGCAAGAACAACTTTTAGCAGAAATTCCAATTTATGATATGAATGAAGAGACCTTAACTTTAAACGTTAGTCTTGCAGAGTTTATTGAAAAAGAGCTTCCTCAAAAACAAAATAGGAATAATAATTCTGAGCTTTATAAAGCCTCAATAAATGGAGAATTAAAACTAAGTGAAAACAAAAAAGTCAGTTTCAGAACTTTGGTTTTTCAAAAAACTAAATTCCAAGAAAATCGACTATCAATCAATGTAAGTCAATTGACAGACCCTGAAATGAATCCGTTTAAACGTCACCGTGAAACTCTTCAAAAGGAATGTGGCTTTGAACTCATGGATCAATATGACTGGCTAAGTTTTATCAGTAAAACTAATGACATTAAGAATGCTAGTAATCAACAATGTCATTATGATTATTTCAAAAAAGCGAATGATAGTGAGGCTTTTGAGTTGTTCCAAGCTGTCTTGGGAGGCACGGATTCTATACTAGATTACTTGGAAACCAATGTTGAAAAATGACTTGTTAGCTGCCATATTTTTTTGGTAATATTTAGATACCCTACCTCACACATCAAACGAAATTTGGACTTTGGTTCAAGTTGATATACAATCATTTTATGAAAAAATACCTCTAGTCTATAAAAAAAGTATAGACTTCTGTTTATCCTCATTTAATTTCATGATTAAATTCCTCAAAAAACGCATTAAAAATAAATGGCTATTGATTGTATTGCCTTTTCTATTTTTTCTTATAAAAGGACTGATATGGCTTGCTATCTTTTATGGCTTATGGGATGTAATTAAAGGTTTAGATGGTTAATCGATTTACTGTTTAACTTGGGACAAGATTTCTTTCATTCCTTCTTTGTTTTCGAAGATCTCTTCTTCAGAAAGTCCGTCCATTTCATGAGGAAAAACGAGCCAATCATCTGTCTCATGAACAAAATAATCAGGTTCAACATCTATGATGTTTCTCTCAGGTTTGTACCAAGGCATAGCCATACGAATATCATGAGGAATATTTTTTCTTGATTTCTCATGAAGTGTGTCAAGTATTGCTTTAATGCTTCTTCCAGAGTCAAAAACGTCATCAACAATGAGTAATTTGTCTTCTGCATTCATGTTACTAATGAGATAGTCAATACCATGCACTCTAACCTCTTTTGATTGTTGGTTAATGCCATAATACGATGATGTTCTTATTGCGATATGATCAGAGTCGTTTCCTAGGTAAGCAAGTATCTCTTGGATAGCAATACCAACAGGCGTTCCACCTCTCCAGACACCTACAATAAAGTCAGGTTTAAATCCACTATTATGAATTTGAACTCCAAGCTTAAAGGAGTCATGAAGAAGCTCATCAGCTGTTATATATATTTTTGAAATAGACATTTTAAGATTCCATGAATTAATACATAAATTTTATAGGGTTTTTAACTTTTGATTTAGAAAATTCTTATTTAGAATTCTTTAATTTTATTCATTAGACTAGATTTTGTTTCAGGGTCTGCAAATGAAGCCTCCATGGCCATTAAGGAAATAGATTTAAGTGTTTTAATACTAATATGCATATGCTTTGCGCTATTGAGATACTCTAAGCCTATCGATGTATGAAAAAAGGGTGGGTCATCTGAATTAAGGCTAACACTAATTCCTTTTGCAATAAATGTTGGAAGGGGGTGACTATTCCAGTCAGTGAAAACGGATAAAGCTAAATTACTTCCTGGGCATATTTCTAAGTGAATATTACGGTTGACAAGTTCATCAAGTAATTTTTCATCATGAATACTTTTGACGCCATGACCCACCCGACTAATGGGTAAGAAGTTAATCGCATCCCAAACACTCTCTGGTCCGCAAAGCTCTCCAGCATGGACAGTACAAGGATACCCAGCATCTGCTGCTATATTAAATACGGGCGCAAAGTCATTAAGGGTAAATGCATTTTCATCACCTCCCATGCCAAAACCTACAATATAGGGGTGAGGATTATCAACCATTGTTTGAACTACATTTAATCCTTGCTGTGGCCCCAGGTGTCTTACACAAGTCACAATAATGCGTCCAACGATACCAAAATCATGCTCAGCATCATCAATACCCTTGGCAATACCTGAGATCATATCATCATAGCTAATCCCACATTCTGCAGCATGATCTGGCGAAATAAAGGTTTCAGCATAAATGACATTTTCACTGGCGCAATCTTTAAGATATTCATAAGTAATATCTCTATAGTCTTTGCCAAGCCTTAAACAAGAGCTTACGCTATCGTATGCCGTCAAAAAACTTGCAAAATCACTCCAAGCATAATCCCCATTATCATTAAATAGATTATTGCTAAGTGAAACAGCATTTCTCATAGAAATTTGTAGAGCAAGTTTTGGCTTAATAGTTCCTTCTAAATGGCTATGTAATTCTATTTTTGGAAGCTTGTTAATTCTATTTTGCATTTACTATAGTTCACAAACCTTGCCATTAGCAAGTGGTTTAATTTGAAGGTGATGTGCAATAGTCTGACCCATATCTGCAAAAGTATCTCTTTTCCCTAGATTATTATTCTTCACTGACTTGCCATAAAATACAACAGGAACATGTTCACGAGTATGGTCACTTCCAGGCCAGGTTGGGTCACAGCCATGATCAGCTGTGATGAGAACAAGGTCTTTATCTTGAAGGCTAGACTCTATTTCTGGAATTCTTTTATCAAACTCTTCCAGAGCTAGCGCATAACCTGGAACGTCTCTTCTATGACCAAAGTTAGTATCAAAGTCAACCAAATTAACAAAAATCAATCCTTCATCAATTTTTTGCATTTCCGAGAGTAGTTGGTCAACGAGTCCCATATTGTTAGGTGCTTTAACAGTATAGCTGACCCCTTGATTAGAAAAAATATCACCAATCTTTCCGACTGAGACAACCTTTCCGTTGCCATCTATAATGTGATCTAAAAGTGTGACATCATTTGGCGGGGTAGTTATATCTTTGCGATTAGAGGTTCTTATAAAGCCATCTTTAGTATTTCCAGTAAAAGGTCTCGCAATGACTCTTGTAATATTAAGTGGATCAACGAGGCGTTTGGCAACTTCACATAATTTATAAAGTCTTTCAAGGCCAAAGTGTTCTTCGTGAGCCGCAATTTGAAATACTGAGTCTGCAGAAGTGTAGCAAATAGGTAAACCAGAATGGATGTGCTCTTCACCAAACTCTTCTATAACTTTAGTCCCTGAGGCGTGCTTATTAGCCAGAGTGCCAAGGATTTCCCCCTCTTGTACAAGTGCATTAATTAGCGTTTCTGGAAAGCAGTTTTCAGTTTTTGGAAATACACCCCATTCAAATGGAACTGGTAAGCCACAAATTTCCCAATGTCCACTAGGCGTATCTTTTCCAGCACTAACTTCTTTGGCATATCCAAAAGAACCTTCAGGGTCGACCCTATCAATTGGGAGAGCTTCTTTTCGACTTGCTATAGCGGCCTCTCCAAGACCCCATCGAATTAAATTTGGAATGACTAGAGGGCCTTTTCGTTTATCGCTATTCGCATTTCCAGATTCACATGCCTCAATGATGTGCCCTAATGTATCTGATCCCTCATCGCCATAAAGGTGGGCATCATCACTTGAGCCTAACCCAAGTGAATCCAATACCAAAATGATTGCTCTATTCATGAGCTGACTCCATTGTTAGAGCTAAGTACTTCATGAATTAAAACAGGACTAGTGATTTGATTGTCGTTAAGGGTGATTAAGGGTGGAAGTGTTTTTTCAAGGTAGCTTATTTGATCTTTATCTCGACAATGCGCCATTGCAAGAGTGTCCCCTTTGCTAACCCATTGCCCGACACTGACAATTTCACTCAGACCAACTCCATGATCTATTGGATCAGTAGACTTTGTTCTTCCAGCTTTTAAATGAATCATACTCAAGCCAACAGCGCGAACATCAATCTCTGAGATGTAACCTGAAGCTTTAGATTTAACGGGACTGATAATTGGCATTGGATTCAGGTGTTTATTAGGTTTTTCTAATAGATCTATTGGCCCACCAAGCTCATAAATCATTTTTCCAAATATTGAGGCAGCTTGGCCTGAGTTAAGAGCATCTTGAGATTTTTTTCTGGCAATATCTAAATCTTTCTCTAGGCCACTCAATTGAAGCATATAGGCGGACAATTCAATAGTCAGAGTTATTAGTCTAGTGCTTGCATCTTTAGGGTTGACTAAAAAATCGAGACACTCAATCACCTCTGTTGCATTGCCAACACTATGGCCAAGAACCTGATTCATATCTGTAATTAGACAGCTAGTAGGGACTCCAGACTGATTAGATACATTAGCAATGCTTTGGGCTAATTCTTGAGCCATCTTATAGTCAGCTGCAAATGCACCATTACCCGTTTTAATGTCCATAACTAATGCATCAAGTCCAGAAGCTAGCTTTTTGGATAAAATTGATGCAGTAATTAAATCAATCGATTCAACTGTCGCTGTAACATCTCTGGTTGCATAAAATCGCTGGTCAGCAGGCGCTAAGTTGGCTGTTTGCCCAATAATAGCGCAGCCTACTTTTTTAACAAGAGATTGGAACTTTGAATTGTTAGGCGTGCCATCATAGCCAGGAATACTTTCCAGTTTGTCTAATGTTCCACCAGTATGACCTAGTCCTCGTCCTGAGATCATAGGCACATAGCCTCCACAAGCTGCAACAATTGGCGCAAGCATTAAGCTTATTTTATCTCCAACGCCACCGGTTGAGTGTTTGTCAACGACTGGACCATCCAACTCAAGCTGACTCCATTGAAGTGTATCCCCTGAATTCATCATGTGTCGGGTCAAATCAACTCGTTCATCCATAGACATGCCGCATTTAAATACAGCCATTGCGAAAGCACCTAGTTGAGCATCTGTTAAGCTTCCATCACTTATACCCTGAACAAGAAAACCGATTTCAGCATCATTTAGTGAGGCGCCGTCACGCTTTTTTCTGATCAATTCTTGGGGTAGGAATAATTCACTCATTGGTATAATTTTTTAGTCACCGTAAGGTGTCCAAATATTTTTTACTTCTGTTGCATTTCTAAGAAATTCTGAGCTTTCGCCTTGGTCTGGATCTAGCCAGTCTCTGTCTCCATCTTGATGAACCCATAGTCGTTTTAGATCTATTGCACTAATAGTCTCGACAGATGTAATCGTTTCTTGGTCCGCCCAGCACCACATTGCATTGACTTCAGCATGACCTGCAAGCTGCTCAGCGAGCTCTCGTTTGTTGCCGCTGACAATATTGATGACACCACCAGGAACATCTGAAGTTTCAAATATTTGAACTAACTCCAATGCAACGCTAGCGAACCTCTCGCTCGGTATAAGTACAACTCTATTGCCCATTGCCAAAGCTGGAGCAATTAATGATATTGTGGAAAGAAGGGGTGTTTCTTCTGGGGCAATTTGGGCAAGCACTCCAATTGGCTCAGGAAGCGCCATAGTCACTCCTCTATATGGAGCGCTATGAACAGCGCCATCATACTTATCAGCCCAAGCTGCGTAACTAAAAAGTCTACTCACGCTCTCATTAAATTCTACCTTTGCTTGTTTTTTTGAAACGCCACACAAAGTCTCCAGGCGCTGGATCCATTCAGACTCTCGAATTGATAAGTTTTCTGCAATGAAATAGATGATTTGAGCTCTGCCATGACCACTTTGAGAGCTCCATGACGATGCTTTAGAGGCCGAACTTATTGCATTGCGTATATCTTTTCTATTGCCAGATCCTACATAAGCCGCATGAGTTCCATCTGCATTGTAAGTAGAAAGACTATGTCCTCCATCAGGCCTAACTTGCTTGCCACCAATATAGAGCTTTAGAGTGCGATCAATCTCATTACTTTTTGATTGAACAGAAACTGAGCTCAAAGGGGATTTATCTGAAGACTTTAAGCCTTTAGGTTTAAGGTATTCGTAGAGTCCTTCTTTGCCGCCTTCTCTTCCAAATCCTGATTCTCTAACTCCACCAAATCCGCAAGATGCATCAAACTGGTTATGACAATTAATCCAGATAACACCAGCCTTGACTTTAGGTGCTACATCCATGGCTCGATTGATATTTTCACTCCAGACACTGGCTGCTAAACCATACCGACTGTTATTTGCTAGCTCTACGGCTTCAGATTGTGTTCGAAAAGTCATAGAAACAAGGACAGGGCCGAAAATTTCCTCTTGAACAAGAGGGTGGCTTGAGTCAACTTCAGTAATAAGGGTAGGGGGGTAGTAATTTCCATTGGAATCTATATCACAAGCCTGGTAGATTTCGCCGCCATGATTCAGGCCATCTTCTACCATTGCACTAACTCTATTAAATTGAGTTTTACTTACCAGACTTCCTAAATCTGTTGACTTGTCTAAAGGTTTGCCAAGTCGTAATTGTTTAATTCTTCGCTTGATTTTTAAATGAAGCTCTTCAGCCACTTCGGCCTGAACAAGTAGCCTTGAGCCAGCACAGCACACTTCACCCTGATTAAACCAAATCGAGTCAACTAATCCCTCAACAGCAGCATCGAGGTCAGCATCCTCAAACACAATAAAGGCTGATTTTCCACCAAGCTCTAGAGTGAGTTTTTTACCTTGACCAGCTGTACTCTTTCTGATGGACTGACCTACGGCGGTTGAGCCCGTAAATGCAACCTTATCAACACCCTTATGCGCAGCAAGTTCAGCACCAATAACTCCGTCTCCATTAATCATATTAATGACCCCAGGAGGTATCCCAGCCTCTTCACATAGATGCGCAAAAAACATGGCTGTAATCGGCGTTTGTTCGGCTGCCTTGAAGACAATTGTATTTCCCATAGCCAGTGCTGGGGCGATCTTCCAAGAGAGCATTAATAAGGGAAAATTCCAGGGCACGATTTGAGCAACAACACCGATCGACTCAAAACTAGAAAAATCTTTTTCTTGCAGCTGGGCCCATCCTGCATGGTGATAAAAGTGTCTGATTGCTAGAGGAATGTCAATATCTCGGCTTTCTCGGATAGGTTTACCATTGTCAAGCGTCTCAAGAACAGATATGAGTCTTGCGTGTTTTTGAATTAATCTTGCTAATGCGTAAAGAACTTTTGCACGTCCATGTCCTCCCAACTCTTCCCAAGCAGGTTGGGCTTTTCTAGCAGACTTAACAGCAGATTCTAGTTGGTCTGAGTTTGCAATTTCAATATGAGCCAATAAATCTCCATTAGAGGGATCTAGACTGTCAATCAGCTCTGAATTTTTATTAGTGACAAATTTGCCGTTAATCAGCTGACCAAATCGGCGATTTTTACTTTCAAGCCAATCCTGTGCCTCCTTATTGCTTTCAAGGGCTTCACTATAATCAAGGTTATCAAAAGATTTTAAAAGTGACATATTTAAGTCCTATGCTATTGGATGACGATAAGAGGCTGAATAAAAGCCAGACGAAAAGTGATCTAATTGGCGCTCAATATCACCCAGAAGGCTTGAAGCTCCAAATCTAAATAAATCAGGTTCCAGCCATCGACGACCCAGCTCCTCTTTAATCATCGTCATATATAAAAGTGCAGTCTTAGTATCACTAATTCCACCAGCAGCTTTAAAACCTATTTTGATACCCGTCTCAGTATAAAAATTTCTGATCATTCTAGTCATAACTAAACTTACAGGAAGAGTGGCATTGACAGGTTCTTTTCCAGTCGATGTTTTTATAAAGTCTGCTCCAGCCATCATACAAATTTGAGAAGCTTTTGCAATATTTGTGAGGTTACCCAGCTCTCCCGTAGCCAAGATAGTCTTCATATGAGCGTCGCCACACTTTTCCCTAAACGTTTTAACTTCTTCATACAGTGCTTCCCAGTTTCCCTCTAAAACATGCCTTCGACTAATAACGATGTCGATTTCATTGGCACCAGAATCTATAGAGTATTCGATTTCTTGAATTCTGATAGGAAGTGGAGAGAGACCTGCAGGGAATCCTGTAGAAACAGCTGCAAGATTAATTTGTGTATCTCTGATTGCATTTTTAGCGGCGCTTAGCATGTCATGATAAACACAAACCGCAGCAACACTAAGGTTTAAAGACTCAACGCCTAGCGCCTTTTCAAGATTCGTGCTAATGGGCTGCTTTGCTTTGCTACACAGGCGTTTTACGCGTGCCTCTGTGTCATCACCAGAAAGGGTGGTTAAGTCCATTAAACTGATTGCCTTAAGCAGCCAAGCAGCTTGCTTGTCTTTTTTGATGCTTCGTCGAGTACCATAATTACTGCAACGCCTCTCAACAGCGCTCTTATTAATTGATATGCTGGAGATTTCATCAAGCCTGAAGTCTAAACCAGGGTTTCTCGTATTGTCTTTGATCTCTTCTAATTGCGCAGAGTTGACCAAGTTGATTACTTTGTTGTCCTTTAAAGAATCAAGATTATTAGGTGAACTTGTTTTAGTATTCATATTCTTCATACTCAACTCATATTACTGGTTTTTAAGATACGAAATCAAGATTTTTTCTACTGTATCTGCTGCTTTATTTGCAAAAGCAATTGTTTGTTCATGGCTTATTTTAGTATCACCCATTCCTGCTGCATAATTTGTAATGACTGAGAGCGCACATAGTCGAATGCCTTGATGGCGCGCTAAAATTACCTCTGGAACAGTTGACATTCCTACGGCGTCTGCACCAAGCACTTTTACCGCTTTAATTTCAGCCGGGGTTTCAAATTGAGGCCCACTAAACCACGCATAAACTCCTTCATGAAGACTGATTTTGTTTTTAACTGCAGATGAGCGCATATCGTCATTCAATTTTGGATCATACGCATCAACCATGTCAACAAATCGCTCATTGCCATTAGCTCCGAATAGAGGAGATACTCCTGTCATATTAATATGGTCTGTTATCAGCATAACACTTCCAGGCCCAGCCTCCTTGATAGTACTTCCAGCAGCATTTGTTAAAACCAAGCTTTTACATCCAATCGCCTTTAATGTTTGGATTGCAACAGCCATAATATTAGCTTGACCTTGTTCATAATAATGAGCACGGCCTTGCATGATAACAACATTAGCACCTTCAATTTCACCAAACAAGAGTTTTCCAGCATGGCCTCCAACGCCTGCAACGGGAAATCCTGGCAAGTCATTGAAATCAAGACTCACTTGAGTTGTCATGTTGTCACAAAATTGACCTAAGCCCGAACCGAGAATAAGTCCAACTTGAGGTTTAAAATCTTTGACATGTTGATGAATAATATCAACACATTTTTGTACTTGACTCATTAGAGGTGCTCCGGTCCAAATGATTGAGGGAGAAGTTCAGATAGATTCATGCGATTTTGAATACCATCTGGAGAGCACATAATAATTTGCGTTTTTGAATTAGAAAACTCTCTTATTCTTTGTCTACAGCCACCACAAGGGATTCCACCTTCATCATTTTTGGTCATAATATAAATTTTATTAATCTTTTTCTCTCCGCCCATAACCATTGACGCAATTGCTGATGCCTCTGCACAATTTCCGAGTGGATAGCTTGCATTTTCAACATTACATCCACTATACAGATTACCCTTGTCGGTAATAATTAAAGCACCAACTGGATAGTTTGAATACGGCACGTATGCTTTGCTCATTGCATCTTTGGTAACTTCAATATGACTTTCTTCACTCATTTCTATAACTCCTTAATGTATGGTTGTGCAGAAGCTTTAGGTGGAACTGCTTTTCCAATAAATCCTGCTAACAAAATGATTGTCAGAATGTAAGGTGTTGCCTCTATTAGTTGAACTGGAATTTCACCAATGACTGGAATGGTAGTCCCTTGAAGTCTTATAGATATAGCATCTAAAAAGGCAAATAAAAAGCAAGCAGCCAATACCTTGTAGGGGTGCCATTTTCCAAAAATAAGTGCTGCAAGAGCAATAAAGCCACTTCCAGCAGTCATTTCTTTAACAAATTGCGCGTTATAGGCTGTCGCAATATAAACGCCGCCAATTCCACACAACATTCCACCAATAAGTAAAGCTTTGTAGCGAAGCGCTTCTACCGATAGTCCAGCCGTGTCAACGGCTTTAGGATTTTCGCCTACAGCTCTTAAGCGAAGACCAAATCGAGTCCGATAGACGACCCACCAAACCATAGGCACAATTGCAAAGGCAACATAA
>Ga0209494_1001167_pt1 | contig 11791 bp, 10 predicted proteins | sample EN1Hudseemescosm_FD_184628 | JGI IMG/M metagenome (GOLD analysis project Ga0209494, IMG submission 184628) | Methane-oxidizing microbial communities from mesocosms in the Hudson Canyon - EN1B Hudson Canyon (SPAdes) (version 2) | ecosystem: Environmental > Aquatic > Marine > Cold seeps | place... | reverse complement strand
GGCAACAAAAAATGATTGCTCAGTTTAACTGCACTGGGGATTGGGCCTTTTATATTGAAGGGGATGAGGTTTATCATGAAGATGATTTGGATAAAATTACGCAGGCAATGGATCAATATGTTGATGAGCCAAGGGTAGAGGCGCTTATTTTTGATTTTATTCATTTTTACGGTAATGCTAATAGTTATTTGGATTCCCCCGGGTGGTACCGCACAGAGGCGCGGATTATTAAGAATTCGATTAGAAGTTATGCGCCAGATGGGTTGTTTTGGTTGGTGCTTGACTCGAATAAAAAAGGTCGTTACCCAAGAGCAAAGCATACTGGAGCTAAATGTTATCATTACGGTTGGGTGCGGAGTGAAGAACAGATGAGTTTAAAGACGGAGAAAATCAGCCATCATTGGGGTGGTCAGGCCGTCAACATAGATTATTCTCAAATGGATCAATCTATTATTAAAGAATTTTTGGGTACTCATCCAAAAATAGTTCAAGCTTGGCTACCTAAAGATAAAGGAGTCTATCAAGTAGATGCTAACTATCAGCCCACAAAAAAACAAATAAAGCATAGATTGATACTTAAACTTGAAAAGTTATTTGGATGGGAATTAAGTAAAAAACATTATAGATTAATCAAGTAGTGAAAATTTAATTGCGCTACCTACTTGGCTGGAAATGATGGCCCCGTGCGTCTGATTGGCAGGCCTCGACAACTTTACGAAGGCAGTGAAAAACGCGGCTTTGGCCCATGGCACGGCGAGATAAATAGTGCCTTGAGTTATAAGAGTTTTTTAGGGTGTGTTGGATTTGAGTTATTATGATAGATGAAATAAAATGCTATTTTGTCCTACATACATTTTTGGTATGTTTAAGTAAAATATTAGGTCATGAGCTGTACCCCATTTAATGGACATGAATTTCTAAGTTAAACTAGATAGAAATGAGGTGTCAAAATGGGTAACAGAAAGTATACAACAGAATTTAAGCTTGATGCAGTACGCTTAGCTTTATCGAGTGAATCAAGCCAGGCTCAAGTCTGCTGGTTGAGGGGCTTTTTAAGGAATGTTTTGTCTTTTAAAGGTGATTTTAATCTAACGGTGAGCAACAGGGTTTGCATGCTGATGGCGGTAGCGTGCTTAAAGCTTTAGTTTTTTAAAAATTCTGTTAGGGGTTGTAAATTAAAGAAGCCAGTGTTCGCCAAAATTGTTAATTGAATCCACTTTGAAAAGCGAGCCCTAATGGTCCTGGTATCGTTGCTTTTGGTTTACGTACAGCGTATCTAAAACTAGAAAAGTTAATTCGTCCAAAACATTTGCTCAATATTATTAAGTAGTTTGTTAAATTTGATCGTTCAGAATAAGTTATTTTATGACTGATATTCCATATAGTTTTACATTAGCATGCTTAATGGCACTTGTTATTTCGTTGCTGGCAATTATTGTCTGCCGACCATTAGCGGTTAAGTTCAACTTAGTGGATGAGCCGAATAGCCGCAAGTTGCATAATGGGCCTATCCCTTTAATTGGTGGGGTAGCGGTTTTTATTGGCACTATAGTGCCTCTAGTGATTTTTTTTAATTTGTCCGAGAAGGTTTTTTATCTGTTTGCAACGGGATCATTTGTTTTTTTTATGGGTATGGTTGATGACCATACGGGTCTAGGTGTTAGGATTCGTCTTTTTGTTCAAGTGATGGCGTCAGTTGTCATGATAAAGAGTACGGGATTGTATGTAGAAAATTTGGGTGATTTGTTTGGTTGGGGCGATATACATCTAGGGCAATGGGGTATGGTGTTTACCGTTGTTGCCATTATAGGTTTAGTTAACGCCTATAACATGATAGATGGGATGGACGGTCTTTTGGCAACGATGGTTTTCGTCGCGTTAACAGGAGCTGTGTTATTTCAAATAAGCAGTGGCCAAATTTTATTGGCTGAGCAGATGGCCGTATTAGCTGCTGCCATACTGCCCTATTTGTGTGTGAACTTAGGTTTTTTTACTAAGCGGAAGGTTTTCATAGGTGATGCTGGGAGTATGCTTTTAGGTTATATTTTAGCGTGGTTTTTCATCTATCTTTCCCAGAGCCCAATAGAAGCAATAAAACCGGTAAGTGTTTTATGGTGTCTTGCAGTTCCGGTAGTGGATACCGTAGTCGTTATGGGTAGAAGGATTTTAAAGAAAAAGTCTATCTTTGCTGCAGATCGTGCGCATTTACATCATTTGTTTCAGTTAGCTAAGGTATCTGATAGGAAAGCACTTTTAATTATTGATGCGCTAGCTGTGTCTTTGTTGCTGATAGGGTTTGTGATGTCGCTCTTTAGTGAGCTCTATAGTTTTGTTGCTTTTTTAATTGTTTTCTGCGTTTACGCTTATGGGGCTTTACATCCGTGGCGACTACATAAGCTTCTCCGGCAGTTTGTTGGAGAGAGAGACTAAAAGAACTAATGAGTTGCGCTGGCTTTTGGCAAATGAGAAAGTTTGAAAAAAGAGTTAGAGCGGTAGTGTAGTGTAGTGTGGGAATAAACCCATTTCGTTTTGTAATGTCTTAGGGTTTTCAGGGTATGGAATACCTGTGTTCTCAAAACAATTTGAGTTAGGCGGGTCGGTAACGGTAACTCACACAGATTTACTCGTTTTCATGACGACTCTAAAGGCGGTGTAATAGTTATTCAAGATGGCATATGGGGTTGGGATTGTAACGTCTTAACGGCTTTGATACGTTAAGGCCAATTTTAGCCTCTCATTCTTGAGTGATAACGGTCCTTGAATGTACTTTTGGGGGGTTCAACATAGTCACTGGAATTCAAGTAGACAATTTAAGTAATGTGTAGTAATCGAAGGTAGTATGAAAAGTCAATCAATCACACCCTTACTAAAACGCCTTTGGCGCCATATTAGTCCGCATCGTCATGGGCAGTTCAAGTTACTGATGTTGCTGATGTTGCTCGCCTCGTTCGCAGAAGTTTTTAGCATTGGCGCCGTGGTGCCGTTTCTTGGAGTGTTAACGGCGCCTGAACTTGTTTTTGAGTTACCTATCCTGCAACCTATTTTTCAGGCGTTAAAGCTAACTGAGTCAAAGCAACTGTTATTGCCACTTACTATTGTCTTTGGTGGGGCAGTGTTAATCGCTGGTGCTATGCGTTTATTTTTGCTTTGGGCGAGTACTAGATTGGCTTTTGCCACTGGCTCTGATCTTAGTATTAGGATCTATCGCCGTACACTTTATCAGCCATATGCTGTACATTGCGGGCGCAATAGCAGTGAAGTGATTAATGGTATCTCGGTGAAAGCCAATGGAGTTATTTTTGGTATTATTATGCCTGCTCTAACACTCATTAGTTCCATCATTATGCTCACCTCTATTCTCATGACTCTGTTGATGGTACAACCTGTGGTTGCATTAGTCGCTTTTTCAGGGTTTGGTCTTATCTATGTAGTTATTATTCGCTTGACCCGTAAGCAACTATTGGCTAATAGTAAATGTGTGGCACGCGAATCTACTCAAGTTATAAAATCTTTGCAAGAAGGACTGGGCGGTATACGTGATGTACTAATTGATGGCAGTCAAGCTGTTTACTGCCAGATTTACCGTAATGCTGACATCCGTCTGCGTCGTGCACAGGGAAATAATGCATTTATTGGTAGTAGTCCTCGCTTTGGTATGGAGGCGTTAGGTATGCTCCTTATCGCCACGTTAGCGTATTTTATGGCTCAGCAGCCCAGTGGCGTTGCTAAGGCTATTCCCATTTTAGGCGCATTGGCGCTTGGTGCCCAGCGATTACTACCAGTGCTTCAACAAGCTTATGTTGCTTGGTCCGAAATAAATGGAGGATCGGCTTCATTAGAAGACACGCTTAAACTGTTAGACCAACCCTTGCCCTGTTACGCTAATCAGTCAGTTATACAGCCACTGCCATTCAATCACAGCATAAGGCTTAAGCAACTCGACTTTCGCTATAGCGAGCAAATGCCCTTTGTACTCAAGCAACTCAATCTTACTATTGCTAAAGGTAGTCGTGTTGGTTTTATTGGAACCACCGGTAGTGGGAAAAGCACCTTGCTTGATATTATTATGGGGTTGCTCCAACCTTCTGGTGGCGACTTGGAAATTGATGGCCAAACTATTACGCTAGGCAACAATATCGCTTGGCAATCCCATATTGCTCATGTGCCACAAGCAATCTTTTTGGCCGACAGTACTATTGAAGAAAACATCGCCTTTGGCATAGCCAAAGACCAGATTGATCATTCTCGAGTTAAATTGGCGGCTCAACAAGCGCAAATTGCTGAAATTATTGAAAGTTGGTCTAAGAAATACCAAACTATTGTTGGTGAGCAGGGTGTTCGACTGTCTGGCGGTCAGCGTCAGCGTATTGGGATTGCACGCGCTCTTTATAAGCAAGCTGATGTGATTATCTTTGATGAGGCTACGAGCGCGCTAGATAATGAAACCGAACAAGAGGTCATGCTGGCGATCGAGGGGCTCAGTAAAGAGCTTACTGTGCTCATTATAGCTCATCGCATCACCACCCTTAAAAATTGCACAGAGATTGTCGAGTTGGGTGGTAGTGGCATAAAGCGTATTGGCAGTTATCAAGATATTATGAATGATACTACCTTAACTAACACATGGTAGATAAAGTTGATGTGTTGATTGTAGGGGGCGGCATAGTTGGTCTAGCCACAGCTTTACGTATTATGCAAGAGAGACCACTGACCCGTCTGACTTTGATCGAAAAAGAGTTAGCTGTTGCACAGCACCAGACAGGTCATAACAGCGGGGTAATTCACTCTGGCCTCTATTATAAACCTGGCTCACTCAAGGCTATTAATTGCCGTGCTGGTTATCGACAAATGTTGGATTTTTGCCGAGAGCAATCTATACCACATGAGATATGTGGAAAGATTGTCGTGGCAACTTCACCTACAGAATTGCCGGGCTTGGAGGAGTTGTATCGCCGAGGTGTAGCTAATGGACTCACAGGTCTTCGATTTTTACAGCCTGCCGAGATTCGTGAAATTGAACCTCATTGTAGTGGTCTTCGTGGTTTGTTTGTGCCGCAAACAGGAATTGTTGATTACGGTGCAGTAGCGAGAAAATACGCGGAGTTACTGGCCGAGTTGGGTGCTGAGATTGTTCTTGGTGAGACGGTGGTTGATATTCAGCGACAAGGTGAGCAGGTTGAGGTTATAGGGGGTTCATGTACTTGGGTAGCGCGAGTTGCAGTAGTCTGCGCTGGTTTACAATCAGACCGATTAGCGCGCAAGTCAGAGCCAGATTTACCCTTACGTATCCTACCGTTTCGTGGCGAATATTTCCAATTTACCGCATCGGCCCCTAAGTTGGTCAATCATTTAATTTATCCTGTACCCGACCCCGCCTTCCCGTTTCTTGGCGTTCATTTTACCCGCATGATAGGCGGTGGCGTAGAGTGTGGGCCCAATGCGGTTTTTGCTTTTGGTCGCGAGGCCTATAAAAAAACAGATTTTAATTTGCGAGACCTTTCGGAATCTTTAACTTGGCCTGGGTTTAGAAAAGTGGCTACAAAATACTTTCGTACTGGGTTAGGAGAGTATCACAGGTCGTTCAGCAAGCAAGCCTTTGTCAAAGCATTGCAAAAGCTGATTCCAGAAGTACAAGCACAGCACCTTGAGCCTGGTGGCACGGGTGTTCGGGCACAGGCTTGTGATCGCCAAGGTAACTTATTGGATGATTTTTATATCCGTAAAGAGGGTAATATTATCCATGTTTGCAATGCCCCGTCACCCGCGGCAACTGCATCACTGGCTATAGGTAAGACCATTTCTGACAATGTATTATCACTACTTAACTAACATATAAGGTTTAATTCAGCATGAAAATTCTTGTAACAGGTGGTTGCGGCTATAAAGGCCATGTTCTTATCCCTAAATTGCTAGCAAGGGACTATGAAGTGATTGCCTTTGATCTTCAGTGGTTTGGTAATTTTCTGGCGCCGCATAAAAACTTATCAGTGGTTAAAGGCGACGTTCGCGAGATTGATACCATTCCACTTGATGGGATCGATTGTATTATTCATTTATCATCAATTGCAAATGACCCCTGTGCCGACCTAGATCCACAATTGACATGGGAAGTCAGTGCACTTGCTACCATGCAGTTGGCCGACAAAGCCAAGAGAATGGGTATTAGACGTTTTATCTACGCCTCATCGGGGAGCGTTTATGGTGTTAAAGAAGAGTTGCAAGTGACAGAAGAGCTCGAGCTTAAACCCATCTCCGAGTATAACAAGACAAAAATGGTGGGTGAACGTGTTCTACTTAGTTACCAAGATGACATGGTAGTACAAATCGTCAGACCCGCTACGGTCTGTGGTTATTCATCGCGGATGCGGCTTGATGTTGCGGTCAACCTGCTCACCATGCAAGCCTTGTCCAAGGGTAAGATTACGGTTTTTGGTGGCAATCAAGTTCGCCCCAATATCCATATTGACGACATTACAGACCTTTACTTGCATCTGATTGACCATCCAGAAATTACCGGTATTTTTAACGCAGGATTTGAAAATATCTCGATTTTGGATATCGCTAAGTTGGTAACCCAGCACGTGCCTGTGGAAATTTCGGTAACCCCCTCTAATGACCCGCGATCTTACCGCATTAATTCAGATAAGTTATTGGCAACCGGCTTTAGACCTAAGAAAACGGTAGACGATGCCATCCGTGAGATTATCGAAAAATATCGTTCCGGCGAACTCAAAGACGAAGACTGTTTTTATAATCTGCGCTGGATGGAACAAACTGTTTTGGCAAAGAAGGGCTAAAAATGCAATCGACACTAAGCGCTAAAGATCTTTTTTCTGATTACTCCAGTCGGCTGCAAACTACCCTTGCCACATCGGACTGGTCTGCCGTCGCAGAATTAGCTGCAGATATACAGCTGTGTTGGCAAGAAGGGCGCCGTGTGTTTCTATGTGGTAATGGCGGCAGTGCTGGCAATGCAATTCATCTTGCCAATGACTTCCTTTATGGCGTCGCTAAGCGCACGGGTGGTGGGCTGAAAGTTATGGCGCTTTCAGACAATCCAGCAGTTATAACTTGCCTAGCCAATGACTTGGGCTACGATCATGTTTTTTCAGAGCAACTGGCTGTACAGGGGCAAAAGGGCGACTTGTTAATTGCTTTGAGTGGCAGTGGCAACTCACCCAATATCGTGCGTGTTATTGAGCAGGCTAGGGCTATGGGTGTTAAATCTTATGCCGTATTGGGCTTTACTGGTGGCAAGTGCAAGGAGCTTGTTGATATCCCGATTCACTTTCCTGTGAATGACATGCAGATTGCTGAAGACTTACAACTTATTGTTGGCCATATGCTAATGCAGTGGTTGTATCACAATTCACAGGGGCTAAAATGAAATTTCAGCGCTATGCAGTTATAGGTTGTAACTCCTTTGCGGGTGCTGCTTTCATAGCAAGGCTAGTTGCTGATGGTGCTGATGTAATTGGATTTAATCGATCTGCTGAAACGTCACCTATATTTCTTCCTCATCGTAAAGTTGAAGGAGCTGGCCGTTACCGTTTTTTTCAAGCCGACATTAATCACGATCTTGAAGTTATCTTGGCTCGTTTAGATGAATTTAGCCCGCAAATCATTGTTGATTTTGCGGGGCAGGGAATGGTAGCCGAAAGCTGGAAAAACCCTGAGCAATGGTACACTACTAATGTGGTAGCCAAAGTTCGGTTTCACGACAAACTTCGACAACGTACTTGGCTCCATCGCTATATACGAATATCGACACCTGAAGTCTATGGCAGCCAGGACAATTTACTTGATGAAAATTGGCAATATAATCCTAGTACGCCCTATGCGGGGTCTCATGCTGCGATAGATATGAGTTTACGCACATTTCAGCAACAATACGATTTTCCAGTTATTTTTACCCGTTTTGCCAACTTCTATGGGCCAGGTCAGCAGCTTTATCGAATTGTGCCGCGGACCATTATCTATGCGCTGTCAGGGAAAAAATTACAACTCCATGGCGGTGGCACTTCGATACGGGCATTTATCTATGGATCTGATGTGGCTGATGGCATCATGCGTACGATAAATAAAGGTGTGGTTGGTGATGTATATCATTTCTCACCGGAGCGTTTTCTCACTATTCGTCAGGTAGTTGAAATCACTTGCCAGCAAATGGGTGTTGACTTTGATGCGGTGGTTGAGTTGGCGCCTGAGCGTCCTGGGAAGGATTTGGCGTATTTAATGAATTCCAGCAAGGCACGTACTGTGCTCGATTGGAAGGAATCTGTTAGTTTTGAGCAAGGACTCAATGAGACCATCGAATGGGTTAAAGCATCGTTTGATGAAATAAGAACCTTGCCGTTAGAGTACATTCACAAGATTTGAGAACATATTAATATGAACACCAAAAATTTTCTCCCAGAACAATATCAAAGCACCAACAAACTTGATATAAATCACAATTATCTCCAGCAACAGTTTTCAGACCACGATGCAATCTGGGCAAAGGTTCGTGAGGTGGTGGTGCGTGGTGATTTTACTCTTGGTTCCGAAGTCGATTTGCTTGAAGATGAATATGCGCAACTTTGCAACACACGATATGCTATTAGCGTTGGAAGTGGAACGGATGCTTTGTTATTGAGTTTGAAAGCGCTGGGCATTGATAAAGGCGACGAAGTTATTACCACTCCTTTCACCTTTTACGCCACTATTGGTGCCATTGTTACAGCTGGTGCGAAGCCAGTTTTTGTTGATGTCGATGCCGATTACAATATCAACTCGGCGCTGATAGAAGAAAAAATAACGGCTAAAACCAAAGCTATCATGCCTGTCCATTGGTCAGGCAATCCCTGTGATATGGACACCATAGAGAATATTGCAAGCAAGCATAAACTAGCCGTTGTGGGTGATGCATGTCACGCGATCAAGGCTATGTACAAAGGCCGATCAGCAGGCTCTTTAGGTACTATCGCTTGCTTCAGTTTTCACCCGCTTAAAAACCTTAATGTCTGGGGTGACGGAGGGATCATCGCAACAAATTCAGATGAATTGGCAGATAAATTGCGCCTGCTACGAAATCACGGGCTTGTTGGTCGCGATGAATGTGCTGTTTTCGCTTACAATTCACGCCTAGATACGGTACAGGCAGTTGTTGCCCGTCATCTGCTAGCTAAAATTAATCACATTACCGAATCTCGGGTCGCACACGCAGCTTATTTTGATGAAAACCTTCACGCTATTCCCCAAATAAAAATCCCGTTACGTAATGCCGATAAGTATCAGGTTTATCACATCTACTCGGTATGCTGTCAGCGACGCGATGAACTCGCGCGTTATTTGATTGACAATGGCGTTGATGCCAAGATACATTACCCTATTCCTATGCACTTGCAGCCTGCTGCAAGTTATCTTGGTTATAAGAAAGGTGACTTTCCAGTCGCCGAGAGTATTGCAGGCAGCACGCTATCGTTGCCAGTACATGAGTTCATTACCCTTGAACAGCAAGAGCGGGTTGTCAACTTAATAAGAGCCTTCTATGGATCATAAGAATATCCCCTTTGTTGATCTTGCCCGTCAATTCAGAGGTATTGAATTAGAACTTACTCAAGCCTTTCTTGATGTTGGGCACAGTGGCATTTACATCATGGGTGAAAGACTCGAATCTTTTGAGTGCAAAGCCGCCGAGTTTTGTGAAGTAAAGCATGCAATCGGTATTGCTAATGGATCAGATGCCTTGTTTTTGATTCTGAAAGCACTCGGTATTGGTCCGGGTGACGAAGTGATTACGGCAACAAATTCTTTCATTGCATCAGCAGGCGCTATTGTGGCGGCAGGTGCTAAACCTGTGCTGGTAGATGTGGCAGAAGATTTCAATATTGACCCGCAGAAGATAGAAGCAACTATAACACCTTGTACTAAGGCTATTATTCCTGTTCACCTTACAGGACGAACTGCAGCGATGGATGAAATCAATAGTATTGCCGAGCGGTACGGGCTCAAAGTAGTTGAAGATGCCGCTCAAGCTATCGGTGCAACTTATCGTGGTCGACGCGCGGGTAGTCTTGGCGATGCTGCCGGTTTCAGTCTTCACCCGCTTAAAAATCTTGGAGGTTATGGCGATGGCGGTCTTATTACTACTAATGACAGCACACTCAATGCTAGGCTGCGTTTACTGAGAAATCATGGCTTACGTAATCGTGATGAATGTGGAATATGGGGCTACAACATACGTCTTGATGCCTTACAGGCCGCTTTTTTAGAAATTAAGTTAGCCAAGTTGGATGCATGGAATCGTCGTTGTCGAGAAATTGCCAGCGCCTATCGTGAAGGTCTGAGTTCTTACGTGCAAGTACCTGTTGACCAGTCGTGGGAAGAGTGCGTCTATCACAATTTTGTTATTCGAACCGAACAGCGTGACCAGTTAATGGGCTACCTCAATAAAAAAGGGGTAGATACACGCATTCACTATCCAATTCCAATTCATTTACAAGGTGCTGCGAGTGGGTTGGGGTATCAGCAAGGTGATTTTCCTAATGCGGAGCGTTATGCATTAACGATGATTAGTTTGCCAATCTATCCGGAATTGAATGATGATGAAGTCTGTTATGTCATTGCGGCTACAAAAAGTTTCTTTAGGAGGAAGTCTTGAAACAGGAAATTGACTTGATGCATAATTATCCATGCTCAAAGCGAAATGTCGAGGGACGGGGCGCTACAAAAAAACCAGCTGGTTTGGATAAATGTATCGCTAGGGTGAAAGGTGATTTTGAGACACTTAATAATGGGCCTCACGACTATAGTCACAGGATTTGAAATGAATAATAAAATAGAACTTCAAAATATTGCATGCGAGTTGCGTGCTCGTATAATCGAAAATTCTCACAAAACGGGCACTCCGCATTTAGGATCGTGCTTGTCTTGCATAGATATATTAGTGGCTATTTATTTTTCGGTGCTACGTATAGATCCCAAGGCACCAAAGGCCTTGGGTCGAGATCGTTTCATACTGAGTAAAGGGCACGCTGCTCCAGCCTTGTTTCAAGTGCTTGCCATGAGGGGTTTTTTCCCTGAATCTTTGTTTGAAACCTACGGGCAAGATGGTTCAATGTTGGGTGAGCATCCGCCCACCCCAGATCATTTGGCGGGCATAGAAGCCGCAACAGGTTCTTTGGGGCACGGGTTGCCAATTGGTCTGGGAATGGCGTTGTCAGCATATATTCAGCATCAAGACTATAAGGTATATGCGCTTTTGGGTGATGGTGAGTGCAACGAGGGTACCGTTTGGGAAGCGGCTATGATGGCAGCCGCACAGAAGGTTGATAATCTGATGGTTTTTGTTGATTTTAATAAATGGCAAGCCACGGCCCGTAGTGAAGAAGTTTTAGCCCTATCGCCACTTGTTGAAAAATGGCGCGCTTTTGGCTGGGAAGCCTGTGAAGTTAATGGTAACGATATGGGGCAGCTGCTTGAAGTTTTATCTAGGAAAAATGTCACGGGAAAACCAGTTGCGGTTATTGCTCATACCGTTAAAGGGAAGGGTGTTTCATTTATGGAAGATGATAACAATTGGCATTATCGTATACCGACTGCGGATGAGGTCATTGCCGCCAAGAAGGAGTTAGGGGTAATGGTATGAGAAATGCATTTGCGGATGAGGCTACTAAGCTGGGGCAATCTGACCCTCGCGTCGTACTGTTATCAGGGGATATTGGTAACAGGTTGTTTGATAAATTCAAGGATAAAAATGAAGGGCGTTTTATCAATTGTGGAATTGCTGAAGCCAATATGATGGGTCTCG
>Ga0209494_1001159_pt1 | contig 11836 bp, 11 predicted proteins | sample EN1Hudseemescosm_FD_184628 | JGI IMG/M metagenome (GOLD analysis project Ga0209494, IMG submission 184628) | Methane-oxidizing microbial communities from mesocosms in the Hudson Canyon - EN1B Hudson Canyon (SPAdes) (version 2) | ecosystem: Environmental > Aquatic > Marine > Cold seeps | place... | reverse complement strand
TAGCTGTATGGCCTTATCAGTTTAAACTTGAGCTTGAAATCATTATCGGTTCAGAACTTGAACTCAAGCTGACTACGAAAAATACTGGCAGAGAAACGTTCGTTATTAGCCAAGCATTACATACCTATTTTAATATTAGTGATGTGGATAATATATCTATTAGTGGTCTTGATAGTAAAAATTACTTAGATAAGCTCGACGGTTTTCATTCAAAGTCGCAACGAGGTGACGTGGTTCTTACTGAAGAAACAGACCGTATCTATCAACAGGCACCAGAGAGCGTCTGGTTAAAAGATGCTGGTTTTAATCGTATAATAAATATTAAGTCTTCGGGTAGTAATACAACGGTCATTTGGAACCCTTGGTCAACATCCGTAACTGATATAGCAGATCTTGATGACAGTAAGTACCGAAATTTTGTTTGTGTTGAAACGGCCAATGCTATAAATGATATTGTAACTATTCAACCTAGTAATGAGCATACAATTACAGCACTCTACGCTATAAGCTAACAGTAACAAATATTCTGCCTTATTGAGAATATCGCGGATGGTTTGTTAGAGAACTAGTTTAGCTTTATTTTTCTCCCTCTGCTTTACCTGCTCCCATAGCAAATCTAATTCATTTAATGAGAGTGTGCTTAGATCTTTATTTTGCAGATGTGCTAATTGTTCTACTTGAGAAAAACGAGTGTAAAACTTCTGATTAGCAGCTGTTATAGCGTGTTCAGGATCAATATTTAGGTGGCGAGCTAAATTGGTACAGGCGAATAATAAATCACCAATCTCATCAAGCAAGCGATGTTGATTATTGGGAATACCTATTTCGGCTTTAACTTCATCAATCTCTTCATTGATTTTACTTATAATCTCGTCGGTATTTGTCCAATCAAATCCAAGCTGTGCAGCAAGTTTCTGTAGCGCCACTGCATAATTGAGCCTGCTTAGTGAAATATCAGCCTGCGTAAGTATGGATTTATTGATAGACATGTTTACTCTTGCCGAGTAAATTTAATGATGTGTCGTCTGTCACGTTTATTAGGGCGACCTTTGTCATGTCTAAAGCCTAAAGGCTGATCTTTGATTTGCTGTTTTAATAGTTCACGCTTAGCAATACTCTCTTCAGACTCAGTATAGAGTTGTTGTGCTTCAACAGCTGGTCGACGATTTTTGTTTAGACCTAACACGGTAATAATGTGTTCATATGGAGGTTTTGAAATAGTTAAAACATCACCAGATTTAACTGTACGGCTAGGTTTTACTCTATTGTTATTAAGATGAACTTTACCACCATTAACTGCTTCAACAGCAAGACTTCGTGTCTTATAAAAGCGAGCAGCCCAAAGCCATTTATCTAAACGCTGACTTGCATCTGAAACAATTTCTTTTTTTGCCATGACTATTTATCTTCTGAGTGAAAATCCGTTCGTCCTGAGCTTGTCGAAGGATGGGATGATTTATTTTTAGCTAACCGAGATACTTCATCCCAATCACCACGAATCATAGCTTCTTTTTTCTTTCGACTCCAGCCTTTGATTTGTCGTTCTGCAGATAAAGCTTCTTCTCTAGTTTTGCATTCTTGTGACCAAATGAGTTTCACAGGGAGTCGTCTAGAAGTATATCCATCATTATTCCCGAAAGTATGTTCAGCAATACGTGTTTCAAGGTTGTCTGTATGTCCTGTGTAATAGCTATTATCGGCACAATGGAGAACGTAAGCCCAGAACATGTTTAATTCCTTTTAATGTCTAAATATCTTTTCTCAATTCATCCTTCGACAAGCTCAGGACGAACGGATAAAAAAACGATTAAGTTTTACCCTGTAATTGCGGCAAGATAGATTCATTTTCTAAAGTAGATGTGTCAGAGGTGATTTCTTCACCTTTAGCAATGGTTCGTAATAAGCGACGCATAATCTTACCCGATCGCGTCTTTGGAAGATTATCAGCGTAACGAATATCATCAGGCTTTGCTATTGCACCAATTTGCTCGCCAACCCAAGCACGTAACTCTTGTGTGAGCGCTTCATCTACTCCACCTTCAGGTCGCTCTCCTCTGAGTACAACATAGGCAAATACGGCTTCACCTTTAACATCATGTGGTTGACCAACAACAGCAGCTTCAGCAACACGAGGATGCGCCGCTAAGGCCGATTCGATTTCCATTGTTCCAAGGCGATGGCCTGATACATTCAGCACGTCGTCGATTCGGCCCATAATCCAAAAATAACCATCAGCATCACGTCGGGCACTATCACCAGCAAGATAATACTTGCCATCAAACATCGGCCAATAGGTGTCTTTATAGCGCTGATCGTCGCCCCAAACTGTTTGGATCATTGAGGGCCAAGGTTTACGAATTACCAAGTAGCCACCTTCATCAGCTTGCGTTATTTCTTCACCTTTTTCATTGACCACTGCAGCATCAATACCTGGCAATGGCTCAGTACATGAACCTGGTTTGGTTACCGTTACACTTGGGATTGGAGCTAGGATATGAGCACCTGTTTCTGTTTGCCACCACGTATCGACAATAGGGCATTTAGCCTTGCCAATCACGCTGTGATACCACATCCAAGCTTCAGGGTTGATAGGTTCGCCTACAGTACCTAATAGTCGTAGTTTAGATAAGTCATAACTATTTGGAATCTCATCACCGACTTTCATTAAGGCTCGAATAGCGGTTGGAGCAGTATAAAAAATACTCACGCTATGACGAGCACACATATCCCAGAATCGTCCTGCATTTGGATAGGTAGGCACACCCTCAAATATGACCATTGTGGCGCCAGTAGCTAATGGACCATAGGCAACATAGGTATGCCCTGTTATCCAGCCGACATCAGCCGTACACCAAAAAACATCTGAGTCTTGAATATCAAATACCCAGCGCATTGTGGTAATAGCATTAAGTAAATACCCGCCAGTTGAGTGTTGAATGCCTTTGGGTTTACCTGTTGAGCCGGAAGTATATAAGATGAATAAAGGATGTGTTGCTTCAACCCATGTAGGTTCACAGTCAGATGATTGACCTTGCTCAGCATCAGACCACCATAGATCACGATCAGATTGCATTGAAATATCGTGACCAGTGCGCTTGTACACAATAACTGTTTCAACACTTGAACAGCCTTTTTCTAAGGCGCTATCAGTCGTTGACTTAAGTTCTATGATCTTTCCGCCTCGGTTACCACCATCAGCAGTAATAATCATTTTAGCTTGGGTATCTTCAATTCTGTCTCTTAATGATGAGGCAGAAAAACCACCAAAAACAACAGAGTGAATGGCCCCAATACGGGCACACGCTTGCATGGCAACGACAGCCTCAGCGATCATTGGCATATAAATAATCACGCGATCACCTTGGTTAATACCTTGTGCCTTTAAGGCATTGGCAAAAGTACAAACACGCTGATGAAGTTGCTTATAGGTAATATGTTGAACATCACCCGCATCACCTTCAAAAATAATGGCCGTTTTATAGGCATTTTTTTCAAGTTGACGATCTAGACAATTATAAGATGCGTTTAATTTACCATCTGGAAACCAGCGATAAAAAGGGGCATTAGATGAATCAAGAGTTGTCTCAAAAGGTGTGTGCCAATCAATTTCCGTGCGTGCTTGCTGCGCCCAGAACTCTTCATTATTATCTTGAGCTTGTCTATTTAACTCATTGACTTTACTTGAAGATAATACAGAACCATTTGTGAATTCTGTACTGGGTGTAAATAGGCGGTTTTCATGCAATGTTGATTGGATATTATCGTTAGACATGCTACTTCACCTTTGAAATTTCGTTGTCAGATAACCGACGATTATAACTGAGTAAACTACCAACAATGATGGCAACGCCGAATAAAATATCGCGGAATACTAATGTGCCAAAATAAATCCATCCTTGTTCACTGAGTAGCGCTTCTCGTAATGCTACTTCATTCCAAAGTGAAACAGTACCCATCACAGAGAATGCAAAAATGGCTAGACATAGAACCCCAAGCCACCAGCGAAAGTATCCAGCTAGAAATAGCGCCGTAGCTATCGTAATGCCCTGAGCTAAGATTTGGTCAACAGGAGGCATCTTATCAGATACCTCCGCGAACAATATTGTTGGAAATAGAAGTATTAATAGCAATGAAACTCTAACCATGAACAAATGCACCTACTGTTAAATGTTATCAGAAAAACCCAAGAGGACTTGTACTATAACTCACTAATAAATTTTTAGTTTGTTGATAGTGATCAAGCATCATTTTATGAGTTTCACGTCCAACACCAGATTTTTTATAACCACCAAAAGCGGCATGAGCAGGGTAGAGGTGGTAACAGTTTGTCCATACTCGACCAGCCTGAATTCCTCGTCCCATTCGATAAGCACGGTTCATATCACGTGTCCATAGACCTGAGCCAAGACCAAATTCAGTATCATTGGCAATGGCAAGTGCTTCAGCTTCATCTTTAAACGTTGTAACGGCAACAACAGGCCCAAAAATTTCTTCTTGGAAAATCCGCATATTGTTTGTCCCTTTCAATATGGTAGGTTCAATATAATAGCCACTGTTAAATTCTTCACCGACTTGAGCTATATCACCGCCAATCAACAATTCAGCACCTTCCTTTTTACCAATCTCAACATACTCGAGAATTTTTTCATATTGTTGCTGTGATGCTTGCGCACCTACTTGAACATCAGTATCAAGTGGATCACCGCGTTTAATATTTTTGGCACGTTCAATCACAATTGCCATAAATTCATCGTAGATACTTTCTTGAATTAATGCTCGCGAAGGGCAGGTACAAACTTCGCCTTGATTGAAAAAGGCTAAGACGAGGCCTTCAGCACATTTGCTTATATAATCATCTTCTTGTTGCATAATATCTTCAAAGAAAATATTAGGTGATTTACCGCCCAATTCAACCGTTGAAGGGATGATGTTTTCAGCCGCACGTTTCATAATGTGTGAGCCAACAGGTGTTGAGCCTGTAAAGGCAATTTTAGCAATACGTGTACTACTCGCTAATGCTTCACCAGCTTCTCTACCAAAACCATTAACAATGTTGAGTACGCCAGGTGGTAACAAATCACCGATTACTTCCATTAGTTTTAATATAGAAACAGGCGTTTGTTCAGCAGGCTTCATAACTATACAGTTACCCGTTACTAAAGCTGGGGCAAGTTTCCAAGCAGCCATTAATAATGGGAAGTTCCACGGAATTATTTGACCAACAACACCTAGTGGTTCGTGGAATTGATATGAAACAGTTGTTTCATCAATTTCACCCATAGTTCCTTCTTGAGCTCGCATACAACCGGCATAGTAGCGGAAGTGATCTGCGCATAATGGTACATCTGCATTGAGTGTTTCTCGTACTGCTTTACCGTTATCCCATGTTTCTGCAACGGCTAACATTTCAAGGTTTTCTTCAATGCGGTCAGCAATTTTTAATAAGATATTAGAACGATCAGTGACAGAAGTCTTTCCCCATGCATCTTTTGCAGCATGAGCAGCATCTAAAGCTAAATTGATATCTTCTTCTGTTGAACGGGGAATCTCACAAAACGCTTCACCAGTAACGGGTGTAACATTTGTGAAATAGTCACCTTTAACAGGTGCTGTCCACTCACCATTAATGTAATTTCCATAACGTTCTTTGAAAGAAACGACCGAGTTTTCTGTGCCTGGTTGTGCGTAGATCATGATCATTATCCTAATGTTTGCGTGAAGGTGTAGCATAAATCTGAAATGTCCTCGTGGCTAGTCTTATAGTCTTAATAACTTGACTTAGAGTCCAGATGAGACACAAAATACTCATATGAATAAGTTGTCACTAAATAAACGGCGTAATAATCGACAGTTATTAGTTGAGAATAAGCTTACGTTTGCAGGGCCTGACTCGGAGTTAAGTATTTATGATACTTATCGTGCTGTATCACGCGTTGGATTAGGTGCTGATCAACTTATGTATTGTGGCATGGTTAAAGGCAAAAAGATTATGCATAACTTTCATGGAGAGCAAGAAAAAATCTTCTTGCCACATGAGTCTTTTGTAATGCCACCGGGTGAATATGTAGAAATTGATTTTCCTGAGGCGAATGAACAACAACCAACCACCTGTTTGACTATTGAGATTCCTCAAGAACGTATTGAAGCCATTTCTGACAGAATGCGTGATTTAACAACATTAGACAGCTTAAATCACGATTGGCAATATCAACCTCATATCATTCATTCAAATCATACGAGTGATACGCAACAACTATTAGAGAAATTAGTCGCTTTATTCACCCAAAATCATCCTGATAAAGAAATAATGGTTGATCTAGGTGTATCTGAACTGATTATTAAATTACTGAGAGAGCAGGGTAGAGATGTACTGTTAAATTACAGTCAACATTCGCCAGATGCGACAGGTTTAATTGCCGTTATCCATTATCTTGATGTTAATAGTGATAAACCTCTAGATATAGAGTTACTTTGCAAAAAAGCGTGTATGAGTAGAAGCAAGCTCTATATAGAATTTAAAAAACAGTTAGGCTGTTCGCCAAGTGAGTATCTTCAACAGCTACGACTAAAGAATTCTGCACAAGCATTACGTGAAGGGAAAACCGTTACTCAAGCGTGTTATGACGCAGGATTCAATGACTTAAGTCATTTTAGTAGACGTTTTACGCAATTTTTCAGCTGTTCTCCTAGTCAATATCGTACTAAATATCAATAAGCCTAGAACGGAACACTACGCTCATCCTAACTCTATTAGACATTGCTAAAACTTATTGATAGCATAGCTGAGTGTTTTACTAGGTAATTCATTAAGTCATATTAAAAAGTGACTTCTCACTAGATTAAATTTAATAACGTAAGGAGATTTTATGAGCGTTTTAGTTACTCAACAAGCCCCAGATTTTACAGCAGCAGCAGTTATGCCTAACAATAGCATCAATGAAAATTTTTCATTGTCTGATTATAAAGGTCAGTATGTTGTTTTATTCTTTTACCCATTAGATTTCACATTTGTTTGCCCATCTGAAATTCTTGCTCATCACCACCGTGTTGCAGCATTTAAAGAACGTGGTGTTCAAGTTATTGGTATTTCAATTGATTCACAATTCACACATCTAGCATGGCGTAACACTGCTGTGAATGATGGTGGTATTGGTCAAATCGATTTCCCATTAGTTGCAGATACTGATCAATCTATCATGGCTAACTACGGTGTTAAGCATCCAGCAAGTGTTGCTTTACGTGGTTCATTCTTAATCGACAAAGAAGGCGTTGTTCGCCATCAAGTTGTGAATGACTTACCTTTAGGTCGTGAAGTAGATGAAATGGTTCGTTTGGTTGATGCACTTCAATTCCACGAAGAGCATGGCGAAGTTTGCCCAGCTGGTTGGAACAAAGGTGATGAAGGTATGAAAGCAGACGCAGAAGGTGTTGCTGAATATCTAGCAAAACATGGTGACGATCTATAAGTAAATACTCATCTTAGCCTTGAAGTTGTGCCTTTCTGTATTTGGAAGTGTGCGACTTCAAGGCTCAATCTGAGAGCTTACTTTGCTTTATAGTTAGAGCATAAAAAAGCCCCGATATTTCGGGGCTTTTTTGTGTCTGCTATTTTAGTTAATAGCTGAGAATAATAAACTCGTTTGTTTAAACGCGGTTCTTTTCTCTAATTTCAGCTAGTGTTTTACAGTCAATACATAAATTTGCTGTAGGACGTGCTTCAAGGCGACGAATACCAATGTCTGTACCACAAGCCTCACAAAAGCCGTAATCACCTTTATCTAAGTCTTCAATAGATTGTTTGATTTTCTTCACAAGTTTACGTTCGCGGTCACGTGTGCGTAACTCAAGTGTAAACTCTTCTTCTTGTGTCGCACGGTCGTTAGGATCGGGGAAGTTAGCTGCATCATCTTGCATGTGATGTACTGTACGATCGACTTCTTCCATCAGTTCAGATTTCCACGCTTCTAAAATAGTGCGGAAGTGAGCTGTTTGATCGTCGCTCATATATTCTTCACCCTTTTTTTCTACATAGGGTGTGAATTTAGACTCTGCCTGTGATGAACTCATCTTGAAACCTTCAACTTTTTTAAATCAAGGCGCATTCTATACCCATGATAAGAGGAAATGCAAGTTTAAACGGGATGTTAAATGCTTATGAATTTTCTTGAATAAATTAAGCAGTGCTAAACTCATTTAAAGCTATATAATCAAAGGAATCAGCACCTCACTTTGTTAATTCGCATCATTCATTCATTAAGCTTTGCTCATGCAAGCCTAGTCACGTAAATTAAATAATAAAGAAAGCCCGCAGCTATGAGGCAATATTTGCTATTATTTCATTCCTTATTCCAAACAAGAAAATGAATCATGAAGCAGTTAAAAGCACTAATCTTTGATGTTGATGGCACATTAGCGGAAACAGAGCGAGATGGCCACCGCGTCGCATTTAACCTTGCATTTGTAGATGCAGGATTAGATTGGAATTGGGATGAAGATTTATATGGTGAATTATTAGCCGTCACAGGCGGTAAAGAACGTATTCGTTATTTTCTTTCGCACTTCAATACAGAGTTTAAACATGATGATGTTGAAAACTTAATCATTGAGTTACATGCCAGTAAAACGAAACATTATGTAGAACTGCTAGAATCAAAAGCTATTACGCTAAGACCGGGCGTTGTAAGACTCATGGATGATGCACGCCAAGCAGGTTTGCGTCTTGCCATTGCAACAACAACAACGCCAGCTAATGTTACGGCATTAATAACAAGTACATTAGGTGAACACGCATTAAGTTGGTTTGACTGCGTTGCCGCGGGTGACATTGTGCCAGCGAAAAAACCTGCTCCTGATATTTTTGATTACTGCTTGCAAGAAATTGGCTTATCAGCAGATGAATGCTTAGTGTTTGAAGATTCTGCTAATGGGGTTCTCTCATCGTGTGGCGCTAATATTCCTACAATCGTAACTCAGAATAATTACACACATAATGATGATTTCACTGGAGCACTTAGCGTCTTAGACCATCTTGGTGAGCCAAACTTGGCTTGTACAGTGCTTTCTGGTCAAAAGGTTTCGGGTAGTTATGTAACAGTTGAAGATTTAAAACTGATTCATGCCAGTGCTTGATTATAAGGCTACACAACGTGCTGAAGATATAAATCCCTTCCATGTAATGGATATCTTGGCTCAGGCTAAACAGCTTGAAGCGCAAGGTAAGGACATTATTCATATGGAAGTAGGGGAGCCTGATTTTGATACACCTCAACCCATTATTGAAGCTGGCATTGCAGCATTACAACAAGGAAAGACACACTATACGCCCGCATTAGGGTTGCCAGAGCTACGCCAATCGATTGCAAACTGGTATCAATCCCACTATGGAATCAAGCTGTCATCCGATCGTATCGTTGTCACGCCGGGTGCGTCAGGTGCCTTATTATTGATAATGGGCGCCTTATTAGATCGTGACCAAAAAGTGTTATTAGCGGATCCTGGTTATCCTTGTAACCGAAACTTTGCCCGCTTTGTAGAAGGACAGGCTCAATCGGTAGCGGTTAATGCGAGTTCAAATTATCAATTAACAGCGCAACATATATATGACTATTGGGACGATGATACTGCACTTGCACTGGTTGCTTCGCCATCAAATCCAACAGGTACTGTATTATCACGACAAGACTTATCAGAACTCGCTACTGCAATAAAATCTAAACAGGGTCATCTTGTTGTTGATGAGATTTATCATGGTCTAACATATGATAATATTGAAACGCCTACCGCGTTATCAGTAAATGATAATGCCTTTGTAATTAATAGCTTTTCAAAGTTTTTTGGTATGACAGGCTGGCGCTTAGGTTGGTTAGTTGTACCCCAAAATTATGTCAATGTGATGGACAAATTAGCTCAAAATTTATATTTAGCAGCGCCAACCATGTCACAATATGCAGCATTAGCAGCATTTACACCTGAAACATTGGCAATCCTAGAGCAAAGAAGAGCGTTATTTGAGCAACGTAGAAATAGCTTAATTCCTGCACTAGAATCTTTAGGTTTAGAGATTAAGGCAACACCCCAAGGTGCTTTTTATATCTATGCTGATTGTAGACAATTACTCAGTGAACGCTTTCCTGATAGCATGGCACTCTGTAAACACTGGTTAGACCAAGCTGGCGTAGCTGTAACGCCCGGTGATGACTTCGGACATCATCTTGCAAAACAACATATTCGTTTTGCATATACAACAAATGAACAGCGACTTTTAGAAGCAGTAGAAAGAATTAAAAAGATTTAAGGACCAAAAAATGACAGCAAAGATTATCTACACAAAAACTGATGAGGCACCCGCTTTAGCTACTCAGTCTTTATTACCTATTATCAAATTATTCACACAATCTGCGGATATTAATGTTGAGACAAGTGATATTTCTTTAGCTGGTCGAGTTATTGCCAACTTTCCTAACTATCTAACAGCAGATCAGCAAATTCCTGATGCCTTAGCTGAATTGGGACAGCTAGCATTAAAGCCAGAAGCTAACATTATTAAGTTGCCTAATATCAGTGCTTCGATTCCACAACTTAAAGCCACCATTTTAGAGTTGCAAACTAAAGGGTATGCCTTACCTGATTACCCTGAAGCTCCTCAAGATGAACAAGAAAAAGAAATCAAAGCGACATACGATAAAATTAAGGGTAGTGCAGTAAACCCTGTTTTACGTGAAGGTAATTCAGATCGTCGAGCACCTGCAGCTGTAAAAAGCTATGTGCGAAAACATCCACATAGAATGGGGGCATGGTCAAGTGATTCTAAGTCACATGTAGCAAGTATGTCTGCAGATGATTTCTATGGCAGTGAGCAATCTACGACCATCGCGAATACGGGTAATGTCTCAATTGAATTAGAAGACGAATCAGGTAATAAAACCGTTTTAAAACAAACAACACCAGTCCTTGTCGGTGAGATTATTGATTCATCAGTGATCAATAAAAAAGCATTATGTGCCTTTATTGAAACAGAAATTGAAAGTGCTAAAAATGAAGGTGTACTTTTCTCATTACATTTAAAAGCAACTATGATGAAAGTGTCTGATCCGATCATCTTCGGTCATGTTGTTTCTGTATTTTATAAAGATGTATTTGAAAAACATGCTGAATTGTTTAAACAGCTTGGTGTTGATGTTAATAATGGTTTAGGTGATGTGTATGCCAAAATTAAATCACTCTCTGCTGAGCAACAAGCTGAGATTGAGGCTGATATTCAGGCCGTATATCTAACACGACCTGATCTTGCAATGGTTGATTCTGATCGAGGGATTACCAACCTACATGTACCTTCAGATGTGATTGTTGATGCCTCAATGCCAGCAATGATCCGTGCATCAGGTCAAATGTGGAATAAAGAGGGTCAGCAACAAGATACTAAGGCACTTATTCCAGATCGTTGTTATGCAGGTATTTATCAACAAACAATCGACTTTTGCAAAAAACATGGTGCATTTGATCCAACAACAATGGGTAGTGTGCCAAATGTAGGTCTGATGGCTCAAAAAGCAGAAGAATACGGCTCACATGATAAAACCTTTGAAATTCCAACAACAGGAACTGTGCGTGTTATGGATGATAATGGTAATACATTATTAGAACACGCTGTTGAACAAGGCGATATTTGGCGCATGTGTCAGGCTAAAGATGCACCAATCCAAGATTGGGTTAAATTAGCCGTTAATCGTGCACGTTTGAGCAATACACCAGCCATTTTCTGGTTAGATAAGAATAGAGCTCATGATGCTGAGCTTATTGCCAAAGTCGAAAAATACCTACCTGAACATGACACCAA
>Ga0209494_1001153_pt1 | contig 11871 bp, 12 predicted proteins | sample EN1Hudseemescosm_FD_184628 | JGI IMG/M metagenome (GOLD analysis project Ga0209494, IMG submission 184628) | Methane-oxidizing microbial communities from mesocosms in the Hudson Canyon - EN1B Hudson Canyon (SPAdes) (version 2) | ecosystem: Environmental > Aquatic > Marine > Cold seeps | place... | reverse complement strand
AATACGCTCAACCACAACAGCAATATGCGCCGCAACCACAGCAGCAAAATGCACCACAGCAGGGAAATCAACAACCCCCCATGCAACAGTATACTGGTGGCACACCTCCTGAATTTACAGTAGATGAATCCCCAACAGTTGTACTTGTTACTGCACTAGACATGATTGAAAAGTTTTTTGAGGACAAAGAGAGAAGTCATGGTTGGAGTCAGGGTCCTTTTACTACTAATAAGGGGAGTGAAGCCATCTCAGCATCTGGTATTGCAACAATAGGTGTGGATAGATCAAGACCAGGTTTCGTATTATCTAGAGAAATAGCTTTTCAAAAAGCATTGCTAAGAGCAAAACAAGAATTGATTGAGTATTTAGACACTACGATTTCGGCTGACTTAGAAACTGAATTCAATGAACCTAGTCAGAAACGACAAGAGGCCGCATTTGAGGATGCAAAAAATCAAGGTATACAACTCCAATCAGTTACTAATATTGGCCAAGCATTTGGTACTGACCTAGCAAATCAGGCTAATAAATTGACGGGCGGAGATTTTGACAAATCAGTTGCGGCTTTTACCGATAACGGTGATAAGTTGTTAAAACTTGAAGTAAATAAAAAACTTAGAGAAAAGGGATTGGACCCTAGTCAGCCCATAGATAAACAAGTTTTAAAAGAAATCATGGGTACTGATTCATTCAAAAGGGCTATTCGAGCAGTTTCAAAATCCCGAATATCAGGTGTTCAGGTTTATAAAACATTTGAAGCATTACCCCCAGGTAAGGACGGTGAAATTGGGGTAGTAATTTTACAAAGTAAAAGGCTGACCCAGTTAGCTGATTCGATTTTTACGGGGAGTTCTAAATTAGCTCCTGGTGCAGTTATGGGGAAACCTCTGAGCCAGCAAATACCTAGAGATAAGAAAATACTGATTGGCTCTTTCGGCGCGAAATTTGTTAAAGATAATAGAAATCAGTGGTGTTTACTGAGCTATGGTCAGGCTCAGCCCAAGAGTGAAAAAAGTCGTTATATTAATTCAGCAATTAAAAAAGCTAAGTTAAATGCTATGGCTATGATCAGACAATTTGCTGGTGAGATGGCGCAATCTGAAACTACCAAAGAAGACTCTGAAGATATTACCGATTTTGTTGATGGGACTCAAGAAATTGAGCTTAATGAGGATTATGTTGACAAGATGAAAACAAGCGCAGCTGCTAAAAGTATCTCTGGGATGTCGACAGTTAAAAAATGGACTCTTAAACATCCGCTAAGTGAGCATATGATTGCTGGCGCTATAGTGTCGTGGTGCCCAAGCTCAATGGATCATGCTAAAAAATTACAACGGAGTATGCTAGCACCACCTCCACCACCACAAGGAGTACCTGGGCAGGCACCTATGCAACAAGGACAACAAAGATATGCAGCACCACCACCTGCACAACGTAATCAAGGGGCTTATTATGGCTCTGGTGCCAGCGCTGATGATGATTTTTAGAAAGTTGTCATTTTGATAGCTATGATTTTCAAGATAGATGAGAGTATTTGGGGATATGTATAGACACTATTTTTTAATCTTACTTGGTGCATTCTCTTTTGATGAGAATGCTTTTGGGTGGGATGAAAAAGAAATTGTAGATATGTATTCCCCATTACAAATTTATAAGAATAATTCATTAAGGGTTAGTCAGATGGTCGTGGGCGTTGCAATAATAGAAGGTGTTTATTTCTCAAAAGTGCTTGCGCCCGAATATGTCGTAAAGCGCTCTTGGGGTCGTCTTAAACTTCATGCGCTAGAGCAACTCCAGAATTTTATTCTAAAAAATAAAATAAGTTCTTATAAACCAATTCAACAAACGCTGTTCAAAATATATTTCAAGCATCATTCAGTTTTAAACCTGAAAGGAGGAATGGTTGTTGAAAAAAATAAGATAAGAGATAAGGCGCAATTAATTTATGGCGTGCCGTTGACTGGTGTGACGTCTATGAATCCTTCAACTGAGGATGTGCATAGGAAATTAAAAAAATTATTGTTTAATGGCTCTCTTCATAATCCGTGTGATTATTTGCCATTTTCTGACAATGAATCCAGAGCCTTTATCTCGAAACAATACGCATGTTAGGTTTTAATTTTTCATGGAAAAGGCTGTTAGGAATAACACGTTTGAAAACTAAGCTGTCTCGAAAGACAGGCATTCCATTGAGCAAGGCCTCTCTTCAGAGGAAGCTTGGACGCATGGTGCTTAAATTAGGGTGGCGATTATTAATAGTGGCTGTTGTAGCATTGTTTGGTGGTTACCTATATTACGGAAATACTGTGAACAATATGGATTTACTAGATATATTTGGAAAAATAAAAGCATATTTTAATCTATGAAATAGATTAGATAAATAGTTTAAAAAATCAGGGGAGTTCTAATGCTAATTATAAAAACAAAGGATCGGTTTAGTTTATATAAATATTTAATCACACTGCTATTGGTTTTACTTATTTCTGGCTGTGGTGGTTCTAAAGTTAGAAAACAACTTGCGATGCCCATTATGCCAGCTGAACCTGTTGAAGTGTATTGGGCGGGTTTTGCTTTTTTAGGTGATTGGAATCAGAGAGAGACTAGGTACCCATATACTGCGGCTATTGCCACTGAAACAGCTAAAAAAGGTGTTTCAGTTATCGATGACACATTACGTGACAAGATAAAGGATTTCACGGCGCCAGGGTTCATCTTAAAACATGATCTGGGTGATTTAAGAACAGGAAAAGCATTATCAGTGGCTATTGCCTTGTCATATGAAGACATTTATGTCTTACCTTTTGATGGGGATTTTAAGGCTTCATATGATATTGCTATGAATGTAGTTGTTTTTGATTTTGAAGAGAAGAAAGTTATTGCAGTGTACCCATTACGATTCTTGCGTAATGAAATGTATAAGAGTCGTCCTACTAAAAAACAACATAAAGAAGTTATTAAAGCTTTGTTAACTTCAAACAATAGAGGTTTTAATCTATTTGATGAAACTATTAAACGAATGCAAGGCATGGTTATCAAATCTTCTTACGGTAATTACCTTGGAGTAAATAGTGTTGAGTTGGCGCCCAAAGCTATTGATAAAATTCCAAATAAGTTATTACAAAATAAAATCATTGAAACACAAATAGCACAACAATTTGAAGGGGCGCTCTCTAAGAGTGCTTATGTTCCTATGGTCCCATTTACCAAAGGTGAGGCTGTTGGGGGCACAATGGCAGCAAGATTTTCAAATGGTGATAGTTTCGAATTACAGCTCCCTGAAAAAGATTATTTAATAAATCTGAAATTGCGGGGATTTAAGAGGAAAACTAGTTCAGAGCATGATGGTTTTACCAGTTTAATCACCCTAACGGTAGAAAAGCCGAGCGGCAAAAAAACAGTTAATGCCAAGTTTAGTAATAACATCTGGGTGTTAAAAGAAATGACAGGAGAGAATTCTAAAGGGGGGCGCTGGACAATTTATGAAGAATCATTAGGAAAATTAATAAATGATTTAGCTAAACAAATCGTATCAACTGATTCTGACTGGTTAAAAAAACACAGCGCTACTAAAGATGTTGACGATCAGTTTGAAAACTTTAGAACCCTTTTAATTAAAAGCCAGTAAGTACTGGGAGGATTGATGGATATGGGATTTTTTATCAAAAAAATAGCTTTTGTTTTTATAGTCTTTGGTTTTACTTTGCAAATGTCGTTTGCAGCCTCAGTAACAGTCAAAGGACAAGCAACGGTTGATTATGAATCGGGCACTTTTTCTAGTGAACCGAATAAAAAAGATATTAATAAGGCCAAAAAGAAAGCGTTAAAAAAAGCCTGGAAAAAATATGTTTCCAAATTTGATGGTGCAAAGCGAAAAGCTTATCGATCACTGGAAGATGATTTTTTATCTAACATCAATGATTATGTTTTAGAAAGCAAAGTTGTGGACACAGAGATAGATGAAGATTCTGAAACGGTTACCGTATACATTAGGGCTGAAATTGATGACGATGATGTCCAGGCACAACTTAATGAGTCAATGCCACAATCTGTAGGTGGTGGTGAGGATTTTGCTTTTCTTTTTGTGACTCGACAACAAGGATCGATTAAGCAAAAAGACGATAAAGTTACTAGTATTGCGTCCGCTGAAACAATTCACTCTGCATCTGAAAAAGTTAAGGCTTCAGGAGGCAGCGTGGCTTCTTTGGATAAAGAAAAGGCTGTGGCTAAAACTGTAAAAGGGGGTAATACAGTACGCAGTAGTGAACAAGTTAAATGGATAATCAAAGGATCTAAGGAAGTAGACGCTGCTGTAACGGAAACACTCAAGAATGCAAGTTATGAGCCTTTTCCTTATGGTGACCTTGTTTATGATGACGAGTGTGGTGGTGGCCCAACAACAGAGAAAATTCGTAATGAATTCGCCACGAAAGTAAATATGAGTAGTAAAACTGAAGCAACTATGAAAAAAATTGCAAAAAGGTGCGATGTGCCTTTTTTAGGTGTTGGAACTTTAGACATTATGTTAGCTATACCAGATCCAGTCACAGGTAAAACATTAGTAACTGTTTCTGTTATTGCCAAAATATTTGATACTAAAAGGAGGAGAGCTAAAACAATTGGTAGTGTAGGCCCTGTTCAGTACAGAGGTTTAGGGCATGGTGAACAAGATGCGAGAAATAATGCATTAATTAAGGCTTCTGCTGATTTAGCTGAAAAATTAGTTAATCAACTTGGAATGAGATAGTCAACTAGGGAGTAATAAGTATGAAGTACATGATATTTTTTATAAGTTTTTCAATGGTTACGCCATCTCCTGTATACGCTTGGGGGATGCCAGAATTACCCGTCGAAATACCCGGAATTGGTGGGGGAGGTGGGGCTGACTTATCAAGCCTTGAATCAGCTCAGTCTAAACTTGCAGATAGGACAAATAAAGTTATGGGAGATTTTGTTGATGCACTAGATAAATTTCGTGAGGCTTTAGGTCTTGACAGAGATTCATCATTGAAAGAAAAATTTGCTAATTGTGGATCCGGAAAAGTATGTACTGAATCTGATGATATAAAAAGGATCGAGTCTCAAGCTAAGGAAGTTGAGGAGAAAGTTGTGCAAATGAAAAAGGATGGGGTTAAGTTATCTGCTGATGCATCCAAAACATTTTTGGAAGGGTTGTTCCCTTATGGCAAAGGTCTGCTTAAAGGCGGGTTCTTAGGAGCTGACATAGCGGCTTTTGCACCTAAAGTTACAAGTGCCGTTGCAGCAAACCCATTGAGTGCACCCTCACAATTATCAGTCGCCTTAACTATAATAGAGCAAATCCCTCCTATTATTTCTACATTCAGCGGTGCAAATGGTGGCATTTATGATTATGCAACGTATAACGGCATAGAGAAGCCTGAAGAAACTGGTCCTGAATAAGGATAATGTCGTAGTTGTTGGCTGTCAGTCTAGCCAGCAACTACGACTTATTTTAAATAAAATTAATAGTTTAGGAGGCTTTAATGTTTAAAAGTAAGTCATTCCGAGTAGTCTTATTAATCCTCTCGTTAGTTGCTTCGAGTAATACCTTTGCAAAAATGGAGTTTGTTACCGTGCCTTCTCAAGGTACGGGAACCTCACGTGCTGATGCGATTAAAGATGCATTACAGGAAGCAGTTGGTCAGGTAAATGGTGCACAAATTGCGGCAGAAACCTCAAAAACAGTTACTGAGTCCTATAAAGAAACTAATGGTCAAGAAGACCATAAGATGACCGAAGATTTTAAACAGGATATCGCTACTAAAACAAAAGGAGTTATTAGGAAATATGATGTGGTTTCCGAGCAAGGACCAACACCTGAGTTGGCGTTGTGGCAGGTAAGTTTAAATGTAACTGTTGCTAAATATAACCTTTCCAAACAAGCAGAACGCTTAAGAATGGCTGTTGTGCCTTTTACATTATCACCAACGATTAAGGATAAAAAACGAGCAGCAGATTTTGAACCGTCATTTGTGAATACCATCGTTTCATATTTAACTCAAACTCGGCGGTTCGCAATGCTAGATCGCCAGTTTATGGAAAAACAACAAGCAGAACTAAAATTGATTCAAGGCGAAAACTTTAGAACAGAAGAAATGGCAAGACTGGGTAATCAACTCGGCACAGACTACCTTATCTCAGGAACAATTGATGACGTTAACCAAACATCTAATACCATAACGATGAGGACTACGGGTAAAAAAATTACAACCGTAACTACTAGTGTAAATTTATCATATAGAATTTTTGATGTTGCTACAGGACTCATTAAGTTGGCTGGAACCTATACAGATACCATTGAGGATGGTGCGAATGTTATGACAATGGCTAAAAATGCTGGCGATAAAATTGGTCAAGATATTTTGAATGCAATTTACCCTATTACAGTTGTTAGTGTTAACGGCAAAAACCTCACTCTTGGGCAGGGCGGTGTCACAGTTAAACAAGGTATGCAATACAAATTAATCCAGTATGGTAATAAGATTTTCGACCCAAATACCAAAGAATCTCTTGGGTTTGAAGAGATAGAAATAGGGATAGTTAAAATAATTTCAGTTCAAGCAAAAACATCTGTGGCAGTTGTTGTGAAATCAACTATTAATTTAGCTCAGGTTAACAGCCGTATGATTGTTAGGCCAATTCCTGCTAAAAAGAAAGCAACAGCCAAGCAGGCGGTTATCGCGTTAGAAAAAGAAGCTGAGGAAGAGATGGACTCATTTGAGGAAGATAATGAAGATGAGTGGTGAGTGGTGAGTGGTGAGTGGTGAGTGGTGAGTGGTGAGTGGTGAGTTAGCGGTTTGTCAGCAGTAAATCCACAATAGTTGAATTGTACAGCTTAAAAAAGGAATATCTTGGAACTTAAAGCTGATGTAAGAGTTATCAAAAAGTCTAATAAAAAGCATTATGGCTTTATTTTTATTTCAGCACTCTTGATAGGAGGTGGGTTTTATCACGAGGATATTAGTGTTTTTTTAAAAGGGAAAGTGGATTTTAATAAAATATTAAACCCCAGCGTAGCTCCACCAACTGGCTTAGTTAATGATAATCTGCAATCGACTGCTGTTCTCGACTATGAAGGGGAAGGTGACACGGCAATAGAAGTTTTAATGGATGAAGCAAGTAGATCGTTAATGTTAGGTCATTATGATATTGCGGCATCTACAGTAGAAAGGGCAATGAGACTTGACCCAAATAATGCTAATTTAATTTATACGTTAGCTGATATTCGTCTAAAACAAGGGAAAGCAGAATTAGTTGAATCTCTTGCCATGAAAGTTATTTCACTATCCAAAGCTGATCCTTTTCTTAAGAGACGTAGTTGGCTATTAATTTCTCAATCTAGACGATTAAAAGGTGAACTTAGTCGTTCAGAAGAAGCAGAAATTGTTGCTCTAAAGGGTCTGCAAGAACAAGAAAAGAATAAGTTGAATGAAATAAAAAAAGAAAGAGAAAATGAGAAAAAAAAAGCAACTATACAGCATAAAAGATTACAAGAAAAGCTGCAGAAAATCCAATCAATATTGGGTGAGTTAGAAGAGGAAAAAATAATTGCTTTAAAAGAAAATGCTGCAATTAAACGGGTTAGGGAAGATAGGGAATCCAACCTTGTTAAGCATGAATTGCTAGCGTCTAACAAAGAGATTAGCAAACTTAAAGCTGAACAAATACAGGAAAAAAATAAGCTCATTTTTCTTAAAAACAAAAGAAAGAGGCTTAGTGAATATGCTCAATCTGAATACCATTTATTGAAAAACAAAGTTGCAAAGGAGAAAAAAAATTTAGCATCATTAGTTAATAAGAACAAACCAGTCCATAAAATAATAAGGCCCAAAGAAACGCTCAATATTTCTAGACAATTAAGTAAAGATTCATATATTGAGCTTTACTCTAATGGCTTTAAAAAAACTGAATTTCGATCGATTTCTAATAATAAATTCATCAAAATGGACTGGTATGCAAATGGTAATCAACATACTTCCAAGGAATATCTAAATGGAAAACGAAATGGAGTATGGATGGTGTGGGATAAGAAGGGTAAGGTTTTAGAAAAATCAACATACGATAGGGGGGAGCTGATCAATATGTTGCGACCTTTATAAAGTCACCATGAAAAATAATAGGTGGATATTTTTTGAGAGCGATTTAGGAGGTTATTGATGGATGACAAGTATTTGAAATTTATGCTTACAATTATTGCAATTGGAATAGTTGGTATAAATATTAATTTGTGGAAAGTCAGCTTATTTGACGAGGCGTATGCAGCCACTAATCAAATAGAAGTGACTGTTGTTAGTAACCGATACAATCCGATCTATGTTAAGGAAGTTAAATAGTAACTTAAGGAGTTATTGTATGGCGTCTGTCTGGTTTTTAACGATCATCACAATTAGTGTCACTGGTTTTTCAGCACACGCTTCAGAAATAAAGCGGCTAGACTACGAGGACTTTACTGTCTGGGTGGATTGTGACAAGCGTGGTGCTGTGAAATTTCAATACAATGCCCAGCATGATACGGGTAACTTTAAACGTCTTAAATCGTTTCACATTGACCCCGATGTTTCTTCATCATGCCAACAACTCTCAGCTAAAACGTACAAACAAAAAGGTCAGCGATATGACCGTGGTCATTTAGTACCTGCTAACCATCTGGATTACTCCAAAGTTGCCATCAGACAATCCAATTTCATGACTAATATTCTGCCTCAAGCAGCAAATATGAATCGTGGTGCTTGGTTACTTACTGAAGAAATAACCGAATGCTATCGTGACATTGATGAACTGTTAATCATTGGTGGTGTCTTGTGGGGCGATAATCCAAATGATGATTTCTTCACAGATTCACATGGCGTAAAAACGCCCGATGCTTTTTGGAAAGTCATTATTCGTAATGACCGAGCCATTGCGTGGATTATTCCCAATAGTGCAGATGCTAAAAGGGATAAACTTGATGATTACATTGTGACCATTCAAGAATTAGAATTAGTGACAGGTGAGTCAATACCTGTTGAAGAATATCTTAAACATGAAAAACCTGAGCATTCGTGGTTGATTCCTAGGGGCTGTAATAAAGGTTAAGTCGTTTTAATTTTAGTCTGTGTCTCGGAATAGTTTTAGTAATGTGCTAGAGGTTTATAAATTTAGAGGTGATGAATGATCAATCGAAATTGTTGTGTGAATTTTTTGTGAAGAATAATGAAAAACAGCGAAGGTTAGTTCGTAGACTGGTGACCTTCGGTCTGTCGATAATAATCTATGCTGTATTACTAACGATGTTGGTCCAACTCGAGTCGGCTGGAGAAGACAGCAATATTCACAATTTCCCTGACGCTATCTGGTATTCATTGGTTACGCTGACAACGGTAGGCTATGGAGATTACTATCCCAGCACCCCTGGTGGCCGGATTATTGGTTATGTTTTTGTGTTCGCCAGTCTGGGTGTCCTTGGTTTCTTGATCAGCAAGATAAACACATTTTTCGCCGAAATGTCGGAGAATACAAAGCTTGGCTATCGGGGCACCACGTTTACAGGCCACGTCGTTATCGTGGGGTGGGACCGGTTCTCACAAACGGTGGCAGAACAGATGTTGGCAGCAGGTGTACGAGTGGCAATTATCACGGATTCCCGCGACGACATCGATTTTCTGGCGGAAGAATTCGACAAACGCGAGGTGTACACGCTGTTCAGTAACTTCAGATCAATGGAGGTCCTTGAAAATGCCAATCTTGTGGAAGCGAAGGCTGTGTTCGTCAATCTGTCGGATGATGCCGCGTCATTGGTGTTTTTGTTAAATAGCATTGCTCACTTTGGCGACGGGCTCAATTTGGGCGCGGTGCTGGATGACCAGGCCCTCGTTCCTACATTCAAACGAGCGGGGGCAGGAATCGTATTTTGTAAGACCGAGCTTTCGTCAAAGTTGATTGCCAGCTATGTCTTTGAACCCCAGGTTGCAATATTCGTTGAAGATCTCATCGCCAGCGCCGTTCACTCCGACGATTTCGATATCCAGCAGTTCATGGTTTTGGAAAGCAATCCGTACTGTGGGAAGGATTACGATTCGACATTCTTTGACTTGAAAGCGAAGTTCGACGGAATCCTGATTGGGCTGGTAACCTGGGAAAACGGTGAACGAGTTATTCTCAAGAACCCAGACTCCCCAGAATTGATCATACGAAAGGGTGAATATCTAATCATTGTGGTGAACGGCTCAAACGCGGACCTGATTGCTGACGAATTTGGCATAAATGAAGGAACCCATTCGGACCTTGAACCCATGACTCGTGAGGCAGTGTGAGACAAATGACGACACCTGAACGCTTTCTCGTGGTGATGATTGGTTGGGATCACTTTGCTGCATCGGTGGCAGGAGAGTTGCTCTCTGCTTTCACCCAGAATAGTTCGATGCTCATAGTTGTGGCCAGCGAGGAGATTGCTTCTTCAATCGAATGTCGGGGGCATAAGGCTGTGGATGTGGTTGTCACATCCTATACGGATTTCGAGACGATAGAAGAGCGGGGAGCCAGAGATGCCACCGCGGTGGTTGTCAACATGACCGACGACCGTGAGAAATTGATCTACGTGGTCAACTGGCGCAAAGTGTTTCCCAATGCCAGGCTGATTGTACCGATCGACAACACAAGTCTCACCAAAACCTTCATTACTGCTGCTGAGGTCCTACCGCTATCAAGAGACGAGGTAAGTGCGAAGATCTTTGCCAGCTACCTGTTTGAGTTTGATGTTGCGACCTATCTATTTGATCTGCTTACCCCGGCACAGGCTGATGATGATTACGACATTCAACAGCATCTCTTACCTGCGGGGAATGGTTTTTGTGGAATGGCTTATAGCGACGTATTTGTCGCGCTGAAAAAGCAGTACAATGCCATTCTCATCGGCGTTAGTAGCATTGGGCCCGATGGTGAGTATCAGCTCTCGAAAAATCCCGCAGACAATAGGCTCATCGAAAGTAACGATTATCTCATCCTCATTCTGTCAGGGGGGAGCTCTAATCGTCTGAATGAGGCTCTTCAGGCATCAATCGGCTGAGCAAAAAGAGGCAATCATCCTGTACTTCATTCTCTTGTGTCAGGGACTCGATTTCTAGGTTTCCTTGCTCGCCATCTGCAAGATGAGAATAAGGTTTTATTTTAAGAAGGTGTACGTCGTCAAAACATATTGGACTATTAGCTGCCTTTTTTAAGAGACAGATTAGTTCATTGGGTTGTGTTGTTTATAGTAATGTAATTGCTTACGCATAGCCAACGTGTTTTGTTTAATTATTTCCCGTTGATTGAGTATTTCCGTATCACGGCCATAAAATACATCAGCGGGCGTTAGATTGTTCAAGGATTCATGATAACGCTCATGATTATAATAACGAACAAAGCGCTGTAATTGCTGCTCAAGATCGCAGGGGAAATAATAGTTATTCAACAAGATTTTATTTTTCATGGAACGATGCCAACGCTCAATCTTACCTTGTGTCTGGGGGTGATACGGACGCCCACGCGTATGATCCCATTCTCTTCCAAATAGCCAGTTAACTCACCGGAAATATAGTAAGCGTCCGCGCAAGTACACCTAGATTTTTTGCTCGAGTTCTACATTCCATGGCAGCAGAGGTTCCAAGTAGTCAGGCTCTTTAGGTAATTCTTCGAGTAGATGCATCAGATAATTGAAAGGAGTCAGTCCATTGGCTTTTGCTGTTTCGATAACACTATAAAGTACTGCACTCGCAATGGCGCCACTGGCACTATTAGAAAAAAGCCAGTTTTTTCGGCCAATGACGAAGGGCTTTATTGCTCGCTCTGCTCGATTATTGTCGATATTGAGATCACCATTTTCTACATAGCGAA
>Ga0209494_1001149_pt1 | contig 11882 bp, 9 predicted proteins | sample EN1Hudseemescosm_FD_184628 | JGI IMG/M metagenome (GOLD analysis project Ga0209494, IMG submission 184628) | Methane-oxidizing microbial communities from mesocosms in the Hudson Canyon - EN1B Hudson Canyon (SPAdes) (version 2) | ecosystem: Environmental > Aquatic > Marine > Cold seeps | place... | reverse complement strand
TCGCTCACTCTGACAATGTGGGCACTGATGTACATGGTTACACTCTAATTCATCTATAATAGCGTCTCGTGATTCCACTGAATTCAATTCGTTGAGTACAGATTTTCGTTGACTCCTAGTCAAGCATTCAAGCTCATGAAACCACTCACGATAGGCTTTTGTGTTCATGATTCTACCCCCTTCATACTTAAATAAGACTGCCTGGGAAATCAAAAGTTCAAATTCAACTACTAACGCAAACATAGCCTTTGTATTGGGGTTACAAATCTAATTCTGCTATGTCGATGCTCATAGTTCAGCAATTCTCGCTCAAACCCAAAAGCACACAAATCTAATCGTTAATCCCATTACAGTTTAAAAAACCAGCATATTTCAATCGCTCCCCCCTTAGCAAACAAGCCCCAATCTTTTATTACGGGCAGGAGTTATTCTACATTTTTCAATGCAAGGTTAGCCTGTAACTAATGACTATTTATTTTTTTGACGCACCTTAGCATTCGCCCTGCCTTCTAGTAATTTGTTGAAAGCTTCATTCCAGGAGTCAAAGATAAAATAGATAATCAAGGTTCTAAAGGTTTCCCACAAAGCCAGTTTGTTCACATACCTTTTGCGACACAATTGGTAATCTGGGTCTGACAATTCAAAAATCTGATGAAAGAAAAACGCCAGTAACGTGAGCAAGTACATATTGTGACTGAGATTCTTTTTTCCGTGACCAAAGTTATGGTTTAAATGATATCCCTGGTTTTTTAAGGTATTAAAGCATTCATTTTCTATTTTCCATCGGCAGCGTCCGGCTTTAGCAAGCCTGGCAACATTATGCCTATCAATAGTGATATCGGTAACCCAGCTATTTTTGTAGGTTACCTTGCCTTTTTCATTAATCAATTCATAGTGAATATAATTCACCAGGGGTGCGTCTTTTTTGCCACTTAGTGGCACCTTGTTTTGATAGGTATACCGATGATTTCTTCCCTGTATATCACTTATAGACAATTCGGGTAACACATCATAATCTGCAAGCCATTGCATCATATACTCATGGTCATCTGGCTTTGCCACAAAAACAAAATGCATTTTATGCTCAAGCACCAGGTTTACCATAGGGGCTTTAGAAAACAAACCATCCCCGGTAATCAAAATACCGAGTCTTGGGTGGTCTTTTTTCAAATGTGCAATAAAGCGTTTAGCCGCATTGATCTCACAGTCTTGTTTTTGATACCCTGCTTCACTGTTAGCAATCGGTTCGGGCATCACAGGAATTACTTGGCGTTGCTCAGGATGCATGAAAGCCCCCTGTAGCACGCCATGACTGTAGGTAATTGAGCCGTTTCCATGTTTTTTAGTTAAGCATCGTTCACAGTGCACCTGTTCAGAGGAATGATGGTAAACCCCATCAATGGCACACATATAAAGGTTTGGTAGCACCTGAAAAGGTTCCAGTTGTTTCGCCCGTTGAAGCTGATGAAAAAAGGCTTTAAAGACAGGCCGTAAAGCCTCACTGCTTACATTATCAACCACATCACGTAACTGGGTATCTTTAGGGATTGTTTGAACATCAAACAAGGTATGCAAATTATTATTGTTTTCACCTTCCTCTACCTGGCGCTGAAATTCTGCAATTGAAGGGTCCTGAAAGAACATGCAGGCAAATGCGCTCATCAAGGCATCATGTAGGCTATGCTGGCACCGACCCTGAACCCGATAATCGGGAATGGATGCAAAGCAATCTGACAATGAAGATCTTAATTCGTCGAAGTTCAGGTGTTTTTTTTGTGCATGAGCAGTGCGTATTTTTCTCATGTAATATTACCGGTTATTAACGATAACCTTATAATAACATTGGTTTTTTTGGTGTCTTTAAAACACCCTTAAGAGCTAAAAAACACTTATTTTATGGCACACGAAGGAATAGGTTGTGATCGTGGGTTTACTGACGAAATAGGCTCGAAGAGTCGCACATTAGAAGCCCTATCAAAAATTGTTAAAAAATAACGAAAAAAACTGTCAAGCATTATTTTATATTTTTGTATTATTTTGTACGAATACTTTATTTTTTAACCCGCTAGAAAGCAGTTGTAGCAAGATTTACATTTTGGGCGAGATTAGCTGCTTTTAACTCGGCTAGATCAGTAAGAAAGGGGTGTCGCCAGCGAAAGCTGGTGGTTTTAGCTACACCACAGCGAGCGGCAGAAGCACGAATGGTGAGCCCTTCGATTAATGCTTGACTATAGTCGAGCCAACACTCTTTACGTCGGAATCTAGCAAGAGGAGTCCCCGTTAAAGCATTAAAACATTTTCGCAATCTCGGCAACGAAACCGCTGTAATCCAGATTGTCTACCCCAGCGCCCTAAGTGCTCACTCTGACAGCGTGGTCACTGGTAAACATGATTGATCTCCAATTCATCAATAATAGCTTCTTGGGATTCCACCGTATTCAGTTGGCTGCGTACGGATTTTCGTTGGCTTCGAGTAAGACTTTTTATTTCATGAATCCACTCGCGATAGGCTTTTGTCTTCATATCCCCCCTCTCATTCCCTAAATAAGACCAGAAAGTTACTCCAAAAGTTCAGATTCAACTATTAACGCAAACATAGCCTTATTCAAGCAGGTGAGCCGTTTTAGCAGGAGTTGTAGGAGCTTCGTTTTTTTGTTGCTAAAAAAGTGTTAAACCAATAAAATTAAGTTATTAGAATTTATTTCCCCCCCGTTGGTAAAATTTGAATTATTTTGAACCGCTCCTAAAATTACTTTCAACTTATCTTTTTCGTCAAAAAAAAAGCGTATTGCTATATGATTTAAGTCTTAAATTATATAGGTGGAGTCTTCCTAGAAATTTTAAGCATAAGGCACAAACTGGTCCTGACTTTTCTTTAAGTGATGATGATAGCTTTGATTATGGTAAAGCCATCATTTGGAGAAAGCAAAAGATAGCACGGACACGTCCATTAAAAGAAATAATAAACAAGCAAGAAGGAAGTGTTTTTATTGTTGGTTCTGGGCCGTCAGTTAATGATATTGATTTCTCTGTGTTAAAGAATAAAACTTTGTTTGGGGTTAATGGATCAATCAATATTTTTAATTCAAACGAGTTAACCCCTGATTTTTATGCAGTAACTGACCCAGACTTTTTTGAGCACCGGTTTGACTTGGTGGAAGATATTATTCGCTCAAAAAACCCTTGCTTCTTTTCCTATTCTGGAATAAGTCGTATCTGTGAATATAATCCTGAGTTACTTCATTTAGGAAATATTTATTTAACAGAGATTATTAATCGGCAGTATTCAATTCCAAGGCTAGAGCACTCCCAATTTATTAGGCATATAAAATCAGATCCGAGTATCATTTTGCCATCTTCTCCTAGAGACGATGATAATGTAGTTGGTTTCAGTAAAGATATGACTAAGGGTATTTTTTGCTCTCGAACCATTCTATATAGAGCCATTCAAATAGCTTATTCTATGGGTTATAGGCGAATTTATCTTTTAGGTATGGATCTTGGCTATCAAGATAAGAATCCTCGTTTTTATGAAGAAGGCGGTTCATCGAGGCCGACAAAATTAGAAAAGGATTATGTACCCTATATACTTCCTTCATTTGAAGTAGCTGCTGGATTAATGAAAAAGCACGAAATTGAAATTTATAATGTCTCGGATAAGAGTAGGCTTCCTGCAAGTATCATCCCTAGAATTTCATTTTTTGATGCTATCAAAGAAAACACACCGACAGATTACTTTATCAAATAGTCTAACCATCCATCTTTGGAACATTATGAAAGCAATCCTGCTAAATGACACAAGAAGCAACCAACATGTTGGGTGCAATCTTGTTATTCAAAACACTTTACATAGTTGTAAGCAAGTTGGCATAGAAATTACATCTACAATTCAGAACAATATATCTGATCCTCTAGCCAAAATACAAAAACTAACCGATTACCAATGTCTTCTCATTAATGGAGAAGGGACAATGCATCATGATCGCCAGCTTGCAAAAGCATTTGGCAAATGTGCTGAGTGGTGTAAATCTCAGAATAAATTAGTAGTTTTATACAATACTGTTTGGCAAGGAAATGAAATCTTAAATCAATACTTACGTTATTTTGATGTGATTTATTGTAGAGAATCGTTTAGCGCTAGAGAGATACAACAATCAGGGTTTCAGGCTAAGGTAGTGCCCGATATGGTTTTTTCGACCCCTTGGGCTTTAGCTACAAAAAGCTCTAACCAAGATTCTGCAATTATAATTCTTGATGCTGTAAGGAAAAACCTTTGTTATAAGCTAGGTTGGCTAGCTGTACGAAAAAAGCTCCAGTTTTTTAGTATGTCACATAATAATGACGTATCGATAAATAAAAGATTTTTCCTATCGAATGCATTGCGGTTTTTTTCTGGTTATACAGAAAAATTATCAGATTCTAAGTTTATAAATCAAATTTCATTATCTGATAAAGTGATTTCTGGACGTTTCCATGGGACCTGCTTAGCGTTATTACATCTTAAACCAACAGCTTCTATTGCTTCAAATACTCATAAGCTTGAAGGTCTGTACTATGATATTGGTTTAGATTCAAACCTTATTATACAAAATAGTAAGCTAGATCAAAACACAATTGATGCTCAATGGGATGCCTGTATTAATGCGATGCCTCTCATTAAAGAATATACCTCTTCAGCACCACAAAAAATATTAACTATGTTCAAAGAAATAAAGGCACTTGATAGGTGTGTCCCAGAATGAGGGTGATACAAGTTAAGTGGTCTTGCGAAGCTCTTTGTACTGAAAGTTTTTAGGTGATTTTAAGGGGGATCTAATCAAGTCCATTTTTTAGCTTACTAAAACGGAGGCTATTTTCTGGGCTAAATTATAACCAGCTTAATCATAGGCTCCTTAAGTCTTGTTAGTTTTACCGCAAGGTTTCTCTTTAGTAGGTCACTATTTCATGCTTTTTCTACAGGCTAGTTAGACGATATATGGTAATAAACGACAAGTATAAATTCATATTTTTTCATGTTCCAAAAGCTGCTGGAACAAGTGTAATGCATGCACTTCAATCTCTTGAGGGAAATAACAATAGATTATTGGCTAAAACAAAGCATGAAACTTTAAGTGAGTTTAGTGTGAGTTGGAGAAAACGACGGGGTGTTTTTATTAACCAGAACCCAGAAAAATATTTCCGGTTTGCCTTTGTAAGAAATCCTTGGGTTCGTATGTACTCATTTTATACTTACTTAAAAGAAATGCGTCCAAGACATGAAATTGATTCAATTAACTCGTTTCAGCACTTTTTATTACAGTCTTGTGATTCTCAGTCTTGGGTCAATGAATTGCGATCTATGAAGCCCCAGCTTGATTATTTTATGACGATGGATGGTGCTTTTGATATGGATTTTGTTGGTCATTTCGAGTTTTTGCAGGAAGATTTAAAATGTATCGGGCAGGATATAGGTGTCGATATTAAAATACACCATCTAAATAGGACTAATAAAGTAATTAGTGATTATAGAGAGTGCTATGACCAGGAAATGATCAAAATTGTATCGTTACGATTTCAGAAGGATATTGAGACATTTGGTTATACTTTTGAGGAACCTAATCCAACAAGGCGGTTTAGTGGTCAGTTGAGGGGGAAGGGGTTTGGAAAATTTGGTCTATTAGGCTAAGGAAGGTTGAAAATTTTTGGTTTATGTGGAATAGAGCGAGTAATTAAATTTTAGTTTTCTACATAAACAAAGTAAATCATATTAATCAGGTTATTTGTATTTTATTATTAATACCATCTAAGATGGTACTGGTTATATACGCGTCAATGCAGTTTACTATGCCGATAAAGGTGGCTTTATGGCATAAAAGGCGCTTTTTTCTGCTCAACCTCTCCGCATCATTGCTCTACGAATGCCCTTGCTGCTTGCTTATCAGGTACCTCCCCCACGATCATTGAATAACGTTTCAACTGACAGGCTTCGCTTAAAGTTGGGGATAATGTAATCAGCTTGTTCAATAACTTGACGGTATGAACGCGATCAAAGGTGATTTCTGTTTGTGGAAACTGCTTTTTATGCCTGAAATAAAGGTAGGAGAAAGGTCTGTACTCGCTTGAGTAATCTGGTTATGTCGAAAAATGGTGATTGATATTTTTTGAGAGATCTAATCGCTTCATTAGCAGAGAAACAGACACTAACCCTGCTCTAGAGGTTAACTGTTCTTTTGTGGTTTGGAGTTTGTAAGGTAATATATTCATCAGTCTTGGTTGCAACCTTTGGGGGGTGGGGATCAAAGGAATTGAGACGCTATTAAAAATAGTTATAATTTAGGTGGAAGGCATTAAATGATAAATAACAACCGAGCTGAGGAGCTTCGTTTAAGAATATGGGTGGCTATTTTTGGGGCGTCTCTTAGTGGAGGGGCTCTTCTATCAGAGCAACTTATAAATAGAGATGCTGTTCTTTATTTGACGGTGGCTCAGATTTTTATTGATTCAGGTTTTGAGGCTGCCATTTCCCATTATAACTGGCCATTTTACTCTATTTTGATAGCTGCTTTTGATAGTATTACTACTCTTGGGCTAGAAAATTCAGCGCGATTAATTAATGCTACTTTACTGCTGGTGCTCGTTGATGCTTTTATTCGGGTCTATTGGGAGGTCAACTCAAAAGTAATATTTCGATGGATGCCAGCTTTAATCATATTATGTTATTCAGGAATAAATGATTATCGACTACTCATCGTAAGGGACTGGGGATATTGGGCTTTTTTATTATTAGCATCACTCTACCTTGTAAGAGCTTATAAATATAATAAGTTAGAATATTATGTTTGGTGGCAAGTTTTTATTTTGGGTGCTTTTTTATTTAGGATTGAGGCGATAGCTATTTTGTTTCTTGCTCCGCTGATATTCTTGATAAGAAAAGAGCCAGTAGTTAGATATTTAAAAGCATGTTCATTTGGCTTTGTTATCGGGCTAATAATGGTTTTTGTTGATTTGACTTTTTATGGAGAAAGTAAGTTTCAGCAAGTCTTTTCATATTTAGATTTTTATTCCTATTGGGTGCGTTTTGGGGGGTATGCTAGCCGGGTGGGAAAAATTGCTATTCAGTACTATGCGGAGGATTATTCAATTGTTTTTGCTATTGGAGGTCTGTTAAGTGTGATTCTAGGGAAGGTGTTAGCAAAAGTTGGCGGTATATATTTTCTTGTTTTTTTTATTGGGCTTGTCCGGCATAAAGTCAAAAATAGTTTTAATGGTTTTGCTGTAAATGTATTGATAGCCGTTTCTTTTATAATTGTTTTTGTGTTTTTTTTAAATTCTAGAGTAATTGCTGGGAGATATACAGTTCAGACAGTTTTGTTCTTATTGTTTTATGTTACTTATTACTCTGAGGCTATATTGGAGAGTATAAAAAAGACTAGCTACCGCTGGCTTGAAGGTGCTTTTTTTATGTTTTTTTTTATAAGCTTAGCAATGGGCATGCACCACTCGGCATCAAACAAAATATATTTAAAAGAGATGGGGGCGTGGGTTAAGCATAATAATACTTTGGAATCTGCATACATAACAACAAATGATAAGAGGCTTTTTTACTACAGTGGTGGGGTAGAAAAAGAAAGAGTGACCCTGATGTCAGTATTTGCAGGAAATGATTATGCCTTATTAAATATTGATAAAAATGACAAAAAATATAGCAGGCTAATTTCTGAAAATAAATTGATTCCTACGCACTCAATCGATGGTGGGGAAAAAGGCTCTGCTATTTTATTTAAAATAAATATGGCTCAATAATATGCGGTTAGCAATGTGTTTGTTTAAATTTTTTCCATACGGAGGGCTTGAGCGCGATTTTTTAAAAATTGCAAATGTTTGCTTGAGTAGGGGGCATTCTGTAACAGTGTATGTAATGGAATGGGACGGGGATATACCTAATGGCTTAGATGTCCAAGTACTGCCTGTAAGGGGGTGGCGAAACCACTCGCAAGTGGAAAGTTATGTCAATAAGCTTGTAGGTGAGTTGGATAGAAGTAGTTTTGATTTAGTTGTTGGTTTTAATAAAATGCCAAGACTTGATGTTTATTATGCGGCTGATGTTTGCTATGTTGATAGAATGCAAGGGTGGGGAAAAGCTTTAAGTAGAGTGGGGGCGAGGTTTAAGACGTATTCACTCTATGAAAAGGCTGTCTTTTCAAGGAACTCTAAAACGGTCTCTTTAATGATATCGGCCGACCAAATGAAGTTATTTAAAGGGTATTATAAAACGCCTGATGAAAGGATGATTTTATTGTCTCCAGGTATATCAAAAGATAGGCTAGCAAATAAGAACTCAGTTAATGTCAGGGCGAAATTTAGGGAAAAAAACAAGATTGCTGATGATGATATGTTGCTTTTGATGGTGGGATCTGGCTTTAAAACAAAAGGGGTTGATCGGGCTATTAAAGCGGTAGCCTTGTTAAAAAAGGACATAAAGAAAAGGGTTAAGTTATTTGTTGTTGGGGGGGATAAGCCGGAAAAATTCAAGAAAATGGCAAGAAAACTTGGGATAAGTGATCAAGTTTATTTTTGGGGAGGGCGAGATGATGTTCCAGCATTTTTGTTGGGGGCTGATTTGTTGCTTCAGCCTTCTAGGCATGAAAATACCGGAACTGCAATTATTGAAGGTATAGTATCAGGGCTTCCTGTATTGGTCTCGGATGTGTGTGGTTATGCTGTTCATGTTAAAAGAGCAAAGGCTGGTAAGATAATCCCAAGCCCTTTTTGTGTTGAGCAGTTTTCTACACTAATTGAAGAGATGTTAACTTCAAGTGAGCGGCAAATGTGGAAAGATAATGCCTTGCAGTATGCCAAAACAGAAGACCTTTATAGTATGCCGGAGCAAGCAGTGAATTCCCTGGAAAAAATAAGAAACGAAGCGGGGAAGACTGATGTTGGGTGAGAAATATACAAAGCTCTTTCCAAAGAATGTATCCTTTGACTGGTTTATGGCTAGGGCGGGTGATGTTTATAGGGAAATGGATGGGCGGACAACGCTTAGATTTAGAGAGAAGGGACGCTCCTACTTTATAAAAAAACATTTAGGAATTGGTTGGAGGGAGGTTTTTAAAAATTTAACACAATTGAAGCTGCCGGTGCTAAGTGCCAAAAATGAATTTGTTGCCATTAATCAGTTAACTGGGTTGGGTATAGATACTATGGCAATAGTTGCATATGGGTTGAGAGGGCGGAACCCAGCAAAGATTCAGTCCTTTGTTGTGACGGAAGATTTGATAGATACAATAAGTTTAGAGGACTATTGTGCTAGCTGGGGGGAAGGGGAAGCTCCATCATTTAGAGAAAAACAGCTGTTAATAAACAAAGTGGCGCATATTACAAAGATTATGCACCTTAGTGGAATGAATCATCGTGATTTGTATATATGTCATTTTTTATTAAGAGGAATGCCTAGTGTTTCAACTGATTTTAAGCTGTTTTTAATTGATTTACATAGAGCTCAGATAAGAAAAAAAGTTCCAGAGAGGTGGTTAGTAAAAGATTTGGCTGCGTTGTATTTTTCGGCTATGCACATTGGCTTAACAAAGCGGGATTTATTAAGGTATATAAAACAATACAAGGGAGAGTCTGTTAGAGATTTGCTGGAAAGAGACGGGCTGTTTTGGAAGAAAGTAGAAGCGAAAGCTTATGCGTTAAATAATCGGAATACTGATCAGTAAGCAGGGGCTAAGGTGGGGATGAAAAGAAGTAAAAAAAATAGAAAAGGCAATAAACCTCAGGAGGCAAAAAAATCAACCGGGATAAATGTTTATAAACGCTTAATAAAATATGTACTCCCCTATAAAAAATGGTTTTTTGTCAGTTTTATTGGTTATTTTATTGCTTCTGTAACACAACCGCTATTTGCGGAAATGATAAAAAAAATCATCGATACGCTACAGTCGGAGGGGCGCGAAGGGGCTTTAATGTTGCCATTAATATTTAGTGGGTTAATTATAACTAGAAGTATTGGTGTTTTTATTGGTAGTTATTTTGTTGCAAAAGTATCAACGAACATCGTACATGATTTGCGATGTGAAATATTTGATCATTATATCCACCTTCCTGCTAAATATTTTGATTCAAATAATAGTGGATATTTAATATCAAGATTGACTAATAATGTTCAGCAGGTCACGTTAGCTACAACAGACGCGATAAGAGTCATTATACGAGAAGGGATGACGGCAGTCGGGTTATTAGCTTATTTATTTTATATAAATTGGCAGCTGTCATTGGTTTTTTTAAGTATAGCGCCTCTTATTGTCATAGTTGTAACGGTTGTAGGTAAGAGGCTTAGGCGACTAAGTAAAAGATTGCAAGAATCGGTTGGAGATTTAACTCAAATTACATCTGAGGTGGTGGTGGGGCATAAGATTGTAAAAAGTTATGGGGGAGAGGAGTACGAAAGCAAACGATTTAAAAAGAAAAGTTCTTTTAATCGAAACCAGCAAATGAAATTGACAGTAACAACCTCGTTACAAAAGCCAATTATACAAATCATTGTCGCAATAGCATTGTCTGGACTTATGTATTTTGCATTGATGTTGATGGAAAAGTCATCGGCGGGAGAGTTTGTTGCCTATTTGACGGCTGCATTTATGTTGCCAAGAGCAATTAAATTTATTAGTAGTGCGAATGCAAAAATACAAAAGGGTGTAGCAGCTGCTGAATCATTATTCGAAGTAATGGATGAGTCCATAGAAAAAAATAAGGGATTGGAAGTATTTGAGAGTTGCCAAGGAGAAATAGAATTTAAAAATGTTTCATTTGCCTATGCCGGAGCCGATAGAACAGTTTTAAAAAATATATGTTTTAAAATAAGGACAGGTCAGACGATAGCATTGGTAGGGAGCTCGGGTAGTGGAAAAACAACACTAGTCAATATATTAATGCGATTCTATGAGTGTGAAAAAGGAAAAATATTTATTGATGGTTGTGATATTAATAGTATTGAAATAAAGAACTTTCGCGAAAAAATAGCTTTTGTGGATCAACATATCACTTTATTTGATGGGTCTATAAAAGAAAATATAGCCTATGGCAGTCAGGATATAGATAGTAAGCAAGTTAAAGCGGCTGCAACGGATGCATATGCAATGGAATTTATCCAAAAATTAGACAGTGGGTTGGATGAGCAAATAGGTGAGCATGGTGTAAAGCTTTCAGGAGGGCAAAGGCAAAGGCTGTCATTAGCTCGTGCAATATATAAAAGTGCTCCTATACTAATATTAGATGAGGCAACTTCAGCCTTAGATGTAAAGTCAGAAAAATTTATCCAAGGCGCTTTAGAAAGGGCTAGAGAAAATAGAACCTCCATCGTAATTGCTCATAGACTATCAACAATAGAAAGTGCCGATGTAATATTTGTGATGGATAAAGGGGAGATCGTGGAGAGGGGGACGCATAAAGAGCTGATTCATAAGGCTGGAGCTTATAAAAAAATATATGAGCTGCAGTTTCAAAAAATAATTAATAAAAACACAAACAAACCCTTGACGGCAGGGTAGGTTGCTGTAGAATACGTCATTCTTTCTGGGAGCAAGCGGTTCTGGAAGGGGCGCAGGATGCGGAATGGGTTGATTTTTAGGTGGTTCGGTTGGTTGTTTGGTTTTGTTGTCAAGCAGTTGATTTGAACTTTCTGAAAACAAACTTTGACAAAAGGATGTGAGGTTGTATAATGGCCAGCTCTTCGGGGTTGATTCATTAGCTTCCGAAAGGTTAATGCTTGTTGAGTTTGTTTTTGTTGGTGTTTTACTTCAAAAATAAATATCAAAACAAGGTTGACAACGGGTTTTGGCTCTGTATAATAGTCGGACTCAGCAGGGCAGCAACAAGCTGCTTCGCTAACTAAAGACTCC
>Ga0209494_1001148_pt1 | contig 11887 bp, 6 predicted proteins | sample EN1Hudseemescosm_FD_184628 | JGI IMG/M metagenome (GOLD analysis project Ga0209494, IMG submission 184628) | Methane-oxidizing microbial communities from mesocosms in the Hudson Canyon - EN1B Hudson Canyon (SPAdes) (version 2) | ecosystem: Environmental > Aquatic > Marine > Cold seeps | place... | reverse complement strand
ATATTCAACGAATTGAAAGATATTAATTGTTTTAAACAAGTAAAGGTAGCCTTTGGTGCAATTGAATGGCCTCACGAACAAGATTTTAGTAAAGACACTCTTTATTTATTGAGCATTCCTTTAGATAGTTAACTATTAAATAACTTGCTGTGCGCGCGCAGCGTCAGGACTACGCATAACGATGTGTTTTTTCAGCAAGATGAACTATGCATTAGACGAATAAAGGCAAGTTGATTGCCAAGATAGTTATCTAGTTTTGCTCTCTTTCTGCTATTTCAAGTTGGCTAACCCCATTATTTCTTAAGGGAGGGGTATAAATATCAGGTAACTTGATATTGCGAGCACAAAACTGTGAGTCTCAGGGAAGAGTAGCAGAAGATAACAAAACCCATATATCAAGCTGGCTGACCCCTATGGTTTTTCCCATTAAGTATAGTGAAAAGTAAAATGATCAATTCTCATGTTTTTGATAAATTAATAGTTTTATTAATACTTCTCAATGTTGTGGCCGTTATACTGGAGAGCATCGACTCTATATATTCAACTAATTCCCTGGCTTTTATTCTATTTCGAACGTTTTCTTATGCAATTTTTACCCTAGAATTTTCTGTCAGAATTTATCGTTGTATTATCAATAAAACGATAGAAGTGACAAAGCCTTGCACAAAGTTACGTTTGATATTTTCGCCAGTAATGGTAGTAGATGTCTTTATAATACTGTTTTTTTACCTCAACGTTAATATTGGCATTGATCTACGTTTATTGCGGTTGTTTCGGGTTTTGAGTATTTTACAAGTCATGCAAAATTCGAGGTCATTGCATATTTTGCAGGCTATTTTAGTGCGTGAGAAAAGAACCTTATTGTCGACATTACTGATTATGTTAGTACTAGTGATAATAGAGGCTGCCATCATCTACGCATTAGAACACCAGGTTCAGCCTGAAGTCTTTTCCAGTATTCCAGATGCGATTTGGTGGACAATGACCACCTTGACCACGGTTGGTTATGGAGATGCCGTCCCTATCACGCCATTTGGAAAATTCTTCGGAATAATTGTGATGCTTGTCGGAATTACAATGTTTGCGATTCCTACCGGGATTTTGATCTCGGCATTCTATCAGGAAGTCAAGCGAAAAGATTTTATTGCAACTTGGGACTTGGTCGCGCAGGTACCCTTCTTTTCAAAATTAACTGCTACCGAAATAGCTCGAATTACTGATTTGTTAACTCTTCATGTCGTTAGAGCGGGAGAAGTCATTTTCCACAAAGGGGATCACGCTGACTGTATGTATTTTATTGTTGACGGTGAAGTTGAAATAAAAAAACCAGGGAAAAAAGTCTGTATTAAAGGTGGGGATTTTTTTGGTGAAATTGGGATTTTATATGATATACCTAGAATTGCAGATGTCACGGCCATGACTTACACAGAACTCCTTATGTTAAATAGTAGAGATATTGAACTGTTTATGGAGTTTCACCCGCAGTTGCGTGAAAGAATTCTCGAGGCTTCTGAAACCAGACGACAATAAAAAACATTGGGTGACCCTGCTGATACAAAAACAAAGCAAACTTGCTTGTTGACCTCATTAATGGGAAAAGAGGAACAGTCTCTATCATTATATTTTGTGAAATCGATGATATTGAAGATCATATATTTGAATGGCTAAAATAGGTTTAGTAACGTCAGGTAATAATTCAAGAGCAAAATGTGATTTATTAAGCAATAATTGCACTGGGTCTAGTCTTTCTATGCAATATTATTCATTAGATTTGACTATTCTACTTATTGTCTAATAATGTTTACCAGAGTAATCACCTATTTATTTTAGTGTTTAACCACCAGAAAAATAAGCCTTTATACCCTTTCTTCTCCATTGGAAAGTGGTGTCATTCTATTCTCTATTAATTATTTCAATGTGAATTTACCTTTTACTTAATCATAAATCAAAGACCTCGCACGTTCTTTCACTTTTTTCAGCGCAAGAGTCAAGACTTGACCACCAGTGTTTTGTTGCAAGGAAAGACCCTGTGTGATGTTTTTTTCCATGAGTAAGCTCTGGTTTGGCAAACAGCTTTATTTTGTTTCATTAACTTAAAAATCCAGCCCTTAGCAGGTTTTGTTTTAAACAATTGATATAGAATTAGTAAGGTAGGGTGGAAAAGCGATAGCGCATTCCGCCATCAAAGCATAGGTTAAAAGATAATCATAAATCAAAGACCTGACCCTTAAGTTCTTTCTTAAGTTCTATAATGACAAAACGTGAAAAACAGGTGCAAGAGATAAAGCATACAATCTGATATTGATAGCGTGGTAACTATAAAATCAGCTTGTAGAACTTGCTAAAGGAATTGCTTTTGCCTATTGACACCAGCAGGCTAATGGGTAATCCCGTACGTGGAGAGCTGTTGATGGCGTAAACATAGGCATTAGTTTGACTCCTTAGGAAGGCTGTTGTCAGTTTCGTTATCTATTTATACCGATGTGGCGCACTAAAAACTTTTCCAATTCAACAAGAAATAGTACTGATGAGGCGACTAATATAATTCGTAACCATATATAGAATTCTATTGACGTACTACCAAATAATGACTGCATAAAAGGAAGATAGGTAAAACCTAACTGAAATATGAAGAGTATTGCAATAGCAATCAACAGGTAACGGTTTCCTGTTAGTCCAGACCAGTTAAATACCGATGCGGTAATATAACGTGAATTAAACAAATAAAAAATCTCGAACATAATCAGAGTATTTACCGCTACCGTTCGTGAATGTTCAATACTGGCTCCTTGATCCATTTCCCATAAAAAAAGCCCGAATGTACCCGTCATTAAAATAATTGAGACAAAAACTATTCTCCAGATCAGATAAGGGCTAAGTATCGATTCATAGGCGTCACGAGGAGGGCGCTGCATGACATGTTGTTCAGGTGGTTCAAAGGCTAATGATAGTGCTAATGTCACCGCTGTTACCATATTTACCCAGAGTATTTGTACGGGGGTTAACGGTAATTGATGGAAGCCAAACAGGATGGCAGCAAGGATAATTAATGCTTCACCCCCATTAGTCGGCAGGATAAAGAGGATGGCTTTTATAAGGTTGTCGTATACCGTTCGCCCTTCTTTTACTGCCTGCATGATCGAGGAGAAGTTATCATCAGCAAGCACCATTTCTGCTGCTTCCTTGGCAGCTTCTGTTCCATTTTGCCCCATGGCGGTACCAACATCAGCCCGTTTTAAAGCGGGTGCATCGTTTACACCATCACCGGTCATTGCGACGATTAGACCTTGCTCTTGCAATAACTTGACTAATAGCAGTTTATGTTCAGGGTTTACACGTGCATACACATCAATATTTAGTACTTGTTGACGCAATTCATCTTCATTCATTAACTCCAGTTCCTGACCGGTGAGGACATTATCTACATTTGTGAGATTGAGTTGCCTGGCTATAGCGAGAGCAGTAACGGCATGGTCGCCAGTAATCATTTTTACCCGTATACCTGCCTTTTCACAAACATGAATGGCCTCGATGGCTTCTTCTCTAGGAGGGTCTATCAATCCAAATATACCCAACATAATCAGATCATTTTCTACATCACTAAATTTTAGCTCGACTTGGTTATAGTCGACTGGTTTGATCGCTATTGCCAATATTCTCAGGCCTTGCTCTGCAATTTCCTCTATACGCGTTAACCAATAATGCCTATCTAATACTTGATTACCATCGATAGATCGTTGATGCCTACATATTTCCAACACTCGCTCAGGGGCTCCCTTAAGAAAGATAAATGCATCCCCCGTGTGGCTGTGATGAAGAGTTGCCATAAAGCGATGTTCGGATTCAAAAGGGATTAGATCAGTGCGAGGATATTGTTTTGCTTCTGTTTCTATATCCAGACTCGCCTTTAGCCCTGCTACCAGCAAGGCCCCTTCCATAGGGTCACCATGAACTAACCATTCATTATTCTTTTGTTCCAGTGATGCATCATTACAGAGGACTGCAGCACGAAGTAACTCAAGTAGGATGGCGTTTTCATTCGCACACTCCGCTTTGTTCATCTGTAATATCGAACCATGAGGGTCATAGCCAGTACCACTCAGTTCAAATAGGCTGCTGCTGGAAACTATCATTCGTACAGTCATTTCATTACGAGTTAAAGTTCCGGTTTTATCGGTACAAATCACCGATACAGCCCCTAAGGTCTCAACGGCAGGCAATCGACGAATAATGGCGTTACGTTTAGCCATTCCTTGTACACCGATAGCCAGTGTAATCGTCATGATCGCGGGCAGCCCTTCAGGAATAGCTGCTACCGCCAGGCTAACGGCTGCGAGAAACATTTCAGTTATCACATAATCTCGAACCAAGGTGCCGAAGCAGAAGGTAATAATGGCAATACTAAGTATAGCCAGAGTAAGCCAACGGGAAAACTGGGCCATTTGGCGTAGCAGCGGCGTTGTCACTGTTTTGACTTCTGACACCAGTATGCTAATGCGACCAAGCTCTGTGTGAGCACCCGTACTAACGACAACACCAGCACCTTGTCCATGAGTAACTAGCGTACCAGAATAAGCGATGCAGAGTCGGTCTCCAAGCACAGTCTCCAGCGGGACCGGTTCTATTATCTTTTCAACAGCAACTGATTCACCAGTTAAAATGGATTCCTGAATTTGCAAACCTTTGGTACGGAATAGTCGCAGGTCTGCCGGGACCTTATCGCCTGATTGCAATAACACAACATCACCTGGCACCAGTTTTTTAGCTTGAATCGTCAATTGTAGATCATCACGGATAACCATTGCATTTGAAGAAAGCATTTGCTGTATAGATTTTAAAGCATTTTCAGCCTTGCCTTCCTGAACGAATCCGGTAACTGCATTTATTATGACCACGCCAAGAATCACGCTGGCATCTATCCAGTGCCCGAGCAACGCGGTGACAGCGCTTGCAGACATTAATACATAGATCAAAACATTGTGGAATTGGTAGAAAAATCGTATCAGTGGGCCGCGTGCCTTTATTTTTGGGAGTTGGTTCGGGCCATATTGTTTAAGCCGGTTACTTGCTTCTTCATTTGAAAGTCCGCTACGCGATGTTTCGAGAGATTTGAAGACGACTTCCGTGGATTTAGTATGCCAGCTTTCAATTGCTGAAGCCGACATAACTGCCTGCTCATTAAGTTTTGTGAATGATTTGAATGACTGACGGGTAACTATAGTGCCCACAATTGCCAAAGAAACAAGTATGGTAAGGATAATTAACCATTCTATGACTGCAACATCAAATATCCATGTTAGATGGTCATTCATTTGATCCCCTTTTTGTATATGTAACTTTACAGTAAATTTTTCCTACGCGGTTACTCGGTATTTACAGCAAATCTTGAAGTCCATATAAATTAAAATCTAAAAAAGATAACTATTCAACCTATAACATGACAACCCCGGCATATCGTAAGGAAAATGCCTTCAGCAATTCGCTTTGTAGAACACTGTAGTTGGCTTGGCAGTAGTATTTCTACTACTGACACCAGTAAATCAAATCGCTGAAGCTATTATAATTGCAGAAAATTCATACAGGGTGTTTAATTATTTTAAAAGTAGTAAGGATTGAAGGTGAGTTAGAGCGCTTTTATATAGCTTTCCATCTCTTTCAAGCGTTCGGGTGTACCAATATCCATCCAAAAGCCATTAAACTCTTCTCCCGACACTTTATTTTGCGGCATAACTGCTCGTAATAAGGGGGCTAGTTTTAATTTTCCTGGTTTTGTATTTTGAAAAAGTTTGGGATGAAAAAGCGCGATCCCGCTATAAGTTAAGCGTGGCTCTGCTGTGTCTGAGATAATGCCATTTGAGGATAAATGAAAGTCGCCTTCAGGGTGGTGAGCCGGGTTGGGAATTAAAACTAGATGCGCTAGTTCTATCGCTTTGTTATGTAACAGGCGAAAATCATAGTCGTTAGCGATGTCGCCATTAACCACTAAAAAAGCCTCGTCACCTAATAACGGTAGGGCATTAATGATGCCGCCAGCTGTTTCTAATGCTGTCTCGCCTTCATCAGAAAAAACAATGGATGCGCCAAATTGTTTCCCTGAGCCCAATGCCTGTTTGATTTGTTGGCCTAAATGCGCAACATTAATCACTATTTCAGTGAAGCCTGCGGACACTAGTTGTTCAATGGTGTATTGAATAATGGGTTTTCCTGCCGCTAAAAGCAGTGGTTTGGGGGTTGTGTCCGTTAAAGGACGCATTCTTTCGCCGCGTCCAGCGGCTAAAATCATTGCTTTCATTTTTTGTTGTTATAGGCTGGTAAAATTGTTTCTACAAGATATTGATTAAATTCTGCAAGGTCTGGGTATTTATTACAAATATGACTGACGTAAGTTAAGGTTCTGGGAATATCAGCTAAATAATTCGACTTATTGTCACGTAAATTTAATCGAGAAAAAATTCCGATTGCTTTTAAGTGACGTTGTAAGCCCATTAAATCAAACCAGCGGGTAAATGTTTCAAGGTCAGTAGTGATTAACTCTGACTTATTCAGTCGTTGAAAATAAAGTGTCATCCAGCTTAAGGTCTTTTCTTCAGGCCAGGCAATATAGCAATCACGGAGTAAAGAAACCAGATCATATGTAATTGGGCCAATAACGGCATCTTGAAAATCGATAATGCCTGGTGAGTTTTCTGATAAATACATTAGGTTTCTGGAATGAAAGTCTCGGTGTACGAAGACTTGAGGTTGTTCCATGGCAGATGCGATTAAAAGCTGGTTAAGTGATGCTTTGATAGATGCAGGAACTGTAATTTCAAGGTATTGATCTAAAAACCAGTCATAAAAGATCGCCAGCTCTCTGCTTAGTAGGGCTTCATCATAACAAGGTAATTGACTGCTCGATAAGGTAGGATTCGATTGTAGCTGAAATAAACTTTCAAATGCAGATTGATATAGTTCTGTAACATTTTGACTATTTAGTTGATCTAGAAAACAGGTGTTTCCAAAATCTTCTAATAACAAAAAACCTTGAGAGAGCTCTTGTTGATAAATTTTAGGTGCATTTAAGCCCTCCGATTTCAATAAGGTAGCAAGGTGAATAAAAGGCTCGGTATTTTCTTTTTCAGGTGGCGCATCCATCACAATGTGCTGGCCTTGGTCATGAATGACCCTGAAATAACGTCTAAAGCTGGCATCACTGGAAGCAATCTCGAATTTAATGATGTTAAAGTTTAGGTTATTTGTTAACCAATGAATGATTGCATTTGCACGGGGGTCGGCTGTTGACATGATTTTTGAGTTTTAAAAGAAAGGTTCGCGGTTAAAGCGCTATACAATTTATTTCTATCGAATTTATAAACTAAGGTAAAATAAGCCGCTATTTTATTCGATTTTTGAGTTATTAAGCTAACTTTTACTGATAAGCATCTATGCATTGCAAATATTTTTTTGTTCTTTTCCTTTTTACATATGCAGAATTAAATATTGCAGCTAGTGGGGGATGGGATTGTGAAAAGGGAAAAGATGGCGAATGGTCTTGTCTGGTACAGCCTGAAACTCAACAAGCAACAGATCAAATTGTAGAGACGCAGCAAGTAAAATCTGAGAGGCAAGAGCCGCAGTTTATTTCTTTGCCAGCCCCCTTAGTTAGCAAAGTACCTAGCCCTGCTTATATCAAACCACCTGGTACTGTAGCAAAGCGTCCTGGCTGGACTTGTAAATCAAACGAAGAGGATGAAACCTGGAATTGTAGTTTAATTGGTGCTGATCCAAAAGGTATGGCACGAGTTGTAGGTAATCCTGAGTATTCTTCTGGATTATTAACTGCAGCATTCGATTATAAGCAGGAACAGGTTTTTGAAACCTTGCATTCCCAGTTGAAATTTGATCCCTGGGAAAATTGTACGGGTCCATCCGCCCCGCAAAATAATTATTTTTCAGACACTGATTTAAGAAATACGGCTCCGATGGATGTGACTGCTGATTATTCTGAAGTATTTGATAAGGAAGTCACTAGTTTTTTTGGTAATGTTGAAATTATTCGTGCAGATCAAAATGTGCTATCAGATATGGCCAGTTACGACACGGTTTCTGAAACCATGGATGCTCAGGGGCATGTGTTTTATAACGAAGATCAAATGTCGCTCTATAGTGAGACTGCTTTGTTAAATTTAGGGACTGATGAAGCAAGGCTTAGAGAGGCGCTGTTTATTTCACCTTCGGGACCTATTCGGGGGAGTGCAGATGTGGTTTATAGAGATAGTAAAGTCCTTTCCCGTTATACAGAAGCTGCTTTTACCAGTTGTCCACCAGGTAATCAAGACTGGATTGTTCATGCAGAAAGACTGAAAATGAATAAAAAAACGGGTAAGGCGGCAGCGAAACATGCCTGGCTGGAATTTAAAGGATTACCTGTCTTATATACACCTTATATATCATTTCCTCTGGATGACCGTCGCTTATCAGGTTTTTTACCGCCCACATTTGGTAGTAATGAGCGTAATGGTTTTGATACAGTTATCCCATATTACTGGAATATCGCCCCTAATTATGATTTAACTGTCTGGCCTAGATATATGTCAAAAAGAGGCGGGATGTTAGGCGGGCAATTTAGGTATTTAACCAAGATGACTTCAGGATCGTTAGGTCTGGAATATTTGCCTTATGATATCTTACGACAAGAACAGCGTTTTTCTGGCAAATTTAAAAATCAGACGCGGTTTACTAGTCAATTAACGAGTAATGTTGATTTAAATTATGTCTCCGATGATGAGTATTTCAATGAACTAAGTAATGCACTGGGACTCTCTAATGACAGGCATATAAGAAGTCAGGCAAATTTAAATTACAATGATGAAGGTATCGCATTTACTGCGCGTGCAGAAGCTTATCAAACAATAGATAAGGATATTGCTGATAGCGCAAGGCCATATCAACAACTACCTCAAGTCACTTTAAATCTAGATCATTCTTTTGAACAATGGCCTGTCGATTTAGCCATGGATAATGAATATATTCATTTTTATCGAGATGGGCGGGTGAGTGGTCATCGCTTTAATACTAAACCTTCTATTGCTTTTCCTTTAGAAACGGCGGGCTCATTTATTAAACCAAAATTTTCTTTGCAACATACTCAGTATGAGTTGAACAATCGGATTGATGGTAAAGCTGATAGTATTAGCAGGACATTGCCTATTGTTTCAGTGGATAGTGGTTTATTTTTCGAGAAAAATTTTAAATTTGCCGACTCAGGGTTTATGCACACTATAGAGCCTCGCTTATTCTATTTATATATACCAGAACAAGAGCAAGCAGATATTCCTGTGTTTGATTCATCCTTATATGACTTTGGATACAGTAGTTTATTTAGAGAAAACCGTTTCAGTAGTGTTGACAGGGTGCAGGATGCAAATCAGGTCACGGTTGCCATGACCACTCGATTGATTGATTCGGATACAGGGCAAGAGCGGTTAAATTTAAGTGTGGGTGAAATCTTTTACCTCCAGGACAGAACAGTGACATTGTCGGGTGCTCCGGAGACAAATAGTCGATCTAATATTGTCGCTGAATTAAGTGGGCAATTAACAAATGAGATATCATTTTCATCGGGAGTGCAGTGGAACCCTTATGCCGATGATATAAGCAGAGCTCAGGCTGAAATTAAATACAGGGATAAGGGGAATCGTTTAATAAACTTGGGTTACCGATATAGAAGAGATAACCCCGATGCTGTAGCCAGTATTATTCAAACAGATAGCTCCTTTAGATGGCCTATTTATGATGGCTGGAATGGTGTGGGGCGATGGCAGTATTCATTAAAATTTAATTCCACCAAAGAAAGTTTTATTGGCCTAGAAAAAGAAAGTTGTTGCTGGCGTTTTCGTATTATTTGGAGGCGATATGCAAATACCACAACAGGAACAGACGAGGATGAAATGGATGAAGGTTTATTCTTGCAGCTTGAATTAAAGGGCTTAACCAGTTTTGGTGATAAAGTGGATGATTTTCTTGAGACGAACCTGAAGGGATACCAAAGAGAAGAGTAAATGAAGAGTAAAAAACAGATGATCAGGGTTTTAATTTTAACGACATTATTCTCCAGCTTTGCTGTCAATGCTGAGCTGTTGGATCGCATTGTTGCCGTTGTTGAAGATGATGTTATTTTAGATAGAGAATTAACTTTTGAAACACAGAGTATTGTACAAAAATTAGAAGCTAATAAAGTGATGATACCGCCAGCTTTTATTCTTAGAAAGCAGGTGTTGGAAAGATTGGTGGTGGCGAAATTGCAGCGTCAACTGGCTGAGCGATCGGGGATCCGTGTAAGTGATGAAATGTTGCGTAGTTCTGTTGCTGATATTGCTAAAAGAAATGGATTGTCTGTTGATGAATTTAGAGTAGAGCTAAAAAGTCAGGGAATCGGCTTTCAAAGCTTTGAAGAAAATATTCGTAATGAGATTATTGTTAATCAATTAAGAGCTAGAGAAGTTGGTTCTCGAATTAAGGTGACGGATAGGGAGGTCAGTCATTATCTGGAAACTCAGGGCGAAGTGAGTAAAGAGCAGGTTCAGTATCATCTTGGACATATTTTGATAGCTATACCCGAAGCGGCTTCTTCTGCTGTCATTATAAAGGCAAAGGGAAAAGCGGAAAAAGTGATTGCAGATTTAACAAAAGGGGCTGATTTTAAACAAACAGCAGTTGCCGTTTCAGATGGAGGCAATGCTTTAAAAGGCGGTGATTTAGGCTGGCGCGGTACGGGGGAAATTCCGACTCTTTTTGTTGATGCAGTGATTAAAATGGATCAAGGGGATATAGCCGAGTTAATTCGTAGTCCTAGTGGCTTTCATATTATTAAAATGCTGGAATTGAAAGGTGTAAGCAAACATATAGTCACTAAAACCAGAGCACGGCATATTCTAATTAAAACCAATGAGCTGATAGATGATGCGGAAGCTAAGAAAAGATTGCTGTCACTAAGAGAAAGGATTCAGGATGGTGATGATTTTGCAGTGTTAGCTCGTTCAAATTCAGATGATAAAGGGTCTGCTATCAATGGTGGTGATCTTAGTTGGGTGGGACCTGGGGATTTGGTGCCGCCTTTTGAAGCGGCAATGAATAAATTAGACATTAATGGTATCAGTGATCCTGTGCAGACTCAGTTTGGTTGGCATATGATTCAAGTGCAGGAAAGAGAAGATAGAGATAATAGTGTTGAGCACAAGAAAAATCGAGTGAGAGAAGAGATACGTAAACGAAAAATAGAAGAAGAAACAGAGCTGTGGTTGCGTCGTTTGCGTGATGAGGCGTTTGTTGATATTAACCTGGATCGCTTGTAAAACATGCAGATACAACAAACGAATATTAAGGAAGAAGCGTTAAAAAACGAATTAAAGTTGCTTTTTGAAAAGCCAGAATTTGTTTTTCATCAGCAACTGATCAGGCGTTTATCCGCTCAGTTAAAAGTAACTGAATTAGATTGTGCAGCGGCTTTGTCTTTGTTAAATCATGCCGATTTAGTGAGTAGCGAGCAGCGTGAAATTATTCCGGCAATTGAAAAAAATGTTGTCGAAAAAATAAGGGTCGAAAAAAACCAGCCCGTGCAGCCAAAGCAAAAATCAGTGAGATACCGTCTGGATGTTGGGCGTAAGCATGCTGCTACTGTTGATGAAGTAAAAAAAGTTTTAATTGAGGTGTCTGGGGTAGATAAAAATCGGATTGGAAGATTAGATGTGCGAAATTATTATACCTTGGTCGACCTGCCCGTTGGCATGCCTGCCGATATATTTCAATTGCTTTCAGAGGTTGAAATTAATCAGCGTAAGTTAAATCTTAAGCGAGTGAAATATCAGCCTCGGTTTTATCGAAGAAATAACAAACCACAGTCTGCTTA
>Ga0209494_1001147_pt1 | contig 11891 bp, 12 predicted proteins | sample EN1Hudseemescosm_FD_184628 | JGI IMG/M metagenome (GOLD analysis project Ga0209494, IMG submission 184628) | Methane-oxidizing microbial communities from mesocosms in the Hudson Canyon - EN1B Hudson Canyon (SPAdes) (version 2) | ecosystem: Environmental > Aquatic > Marine > Cold seeps | place... | reverse complement strand
TAACCCTGAACTATCACTCACCAAAGAAACTAACTCTAAAACACTAGCAATCAACTGCGTATGTCGAGTAAAAATATCTTTTGCTTGCCCATTAAAGGCGTCAGATTCTAAGCGCTTCCAGACCGATTTAATTTCCTGCCATTTTACTGCCGCACCTAATTGTCCGCCTAACTGCTTATCGACCTTATTAATCGCCAGAATATCTTGATTAATTTGCTCTCGCTTAGCCAATAATTTACTTTTAAACGAGGTATTGCCGGATAAATAAGCATTAGTCATTCCGCGGTGCTCAGGGAAGTGCTGAATTAATTGGCGTAAAGGCACAATATACTGCAGGCCTGTTTGTTCTTTTTTTGCGACATCAAGAGCCGCTAACTGTCCTACTATTAATAAATAAAAAGTAATGATCAAGGGCACTAAAAATGCGATGGAAATCAATAGCATTTTTTTAGAGCAACTCATCTGGTTCATTAGTGCCGTAGCAGGTGCAGTTAACATAGAAAGTCTCTTAAATTATGGTTTGTTGAGATATGTATCGGCTAAACTTAGGTATTCTAAAATATACTCATCCGCTGTTCATGAACGGTATGCTTATCTACGGCTTCCAACGGAGTATCTGCAGCATGACTATCTACGCCCTCTAGTTGAATATCATGAGCAACGCCATGCAGTGAAACGATTAAAACAACGCCCGCTAAAATTAAAGCAATTTGCTGTAATGAGGTTTTAATATCCGTTTTCTTATGCAAGGTTGGAATCAAATCCGCAACCGCAATATAAATAAAACTAGATGAAGCAATCGCTAAAAAATAAGGCAGACTATCATGAAGGCCAGCTAAACTATAATATGCCAACACGCCGCCTAGCACAGTTGTTAAACTAGCGAGCACATTATAAATAAGCGCTTTCTTTTTGGAAAAACCACTGTGCAATAGAATCGCAAAATCGCCTACCTCTTGCGGAATCTCATGTGCGGCAACCGCCAAACTAGTGACAATACCCAACTGAACATCGGTTAAAAATGCCGCAGCAATCAACACACCATCAACAAAGTTATGAATACCATCACCAATAAGAATCATTGTTCCGGCTGATTTGTGCGAACCATGAGCATGGCCGTGCTCGTGGCTATCCTCTTGCTCATCGGTATCAACATGAACTTCACAACTACTAGAATGGCAATGTCGCCAAATCAATAGCTTTTCTAAAGTAAAGAACAACAACAAGCCCAGCATAATCGAGCCGGATAAGGCCTGTATCTCAGATGGCCCTACCTCTTCAAATGCATGAGGAATCAGTCCCCAAAAAGCTACAGCCAATAAAGCGCCGGTAGCAAAACTAATCCCGTGCGGCAAAACTTTAGCACGCATACTATCAGATAGCAGTAAAAAAACAGACGCAGCTAAAACGCTTAATACACCGCCGATAGCCGTAAAAATAATAATTAAAAAGAGTAAATTCATCGAAAAAATAATAAAGTGAGATTACCTGTGAGTGTATATACATTTTCCCAAACAAAGCTTGAGAACAAAATATCTACTCCATCCAGATTAAAGTAGCCATACGCCCTGTCTGGCCATCGCGTCGATAGGAAAAAAAACGTTCTGTCTCAGTTACTGTACAAAACTGGCCACCATAAATTTTCTGCACACCCGCGCTGTTTAAAATGATCCGCGCGATTTGATAAATATCCGCTAAATACTTATCGCCACTTTGCTGTGTAAATGCATCAGTAAATTGCCTAGACTTATCAATAAATAAATCATACACATCCTGGCCGACTTCAAAACAGTGTGGGCCGATAGCCGGCCCTAGCCATGCTAATAGCTCAGTATTTGGCATCTTCGCTACGGCATTTTCTACAATGCCATTAAGCAATCCACGCCAACCGCCATGAATCGCAGCGACAGTAGTTCCTTGTAAATCACAAAGCAGCAAAGGCAAACAGTCTGCCGTTAACACCGTACAAACCACATTTTTCTGATGTGTATAGCTAGCATCAGCAAGCAACGCCTGACCTGTTTGATCAGCACAAATCACATCCACACTATGCATTTGCTGCAACCAAACAGGATCACTAGGTAAATCCAACATTCGAGTAATTTGCTGCCTATTTTTGAATACATGCGCCGGATTATCCTGCACATGGTCAGCAGGGTTTAAACTACTAAATTCAGCTTGGCTAAATCCGCCTGTTCTTAGTGTCGTCGCCGCACGAATATTTAAAGGTACCGGCCAATCAGGAATGATCCAATGCGTCATTTTCCCTCAATGCTAGTAACAATGCCTGCATATCATCTGGCATGGGCAACTCCCACTCCATATATTCTTCTGTACGCGGATGTATTAAGCCCAATTTTTCAGCGTGTAAAGCTTGCCGTTTAAAGCTACGTAAAACAGTTTCCAATGCTGACCCGCAATCTTTAGGCATTTGGAAACGGCCACTATACATAGGATCACCCACAAGCGGCATTTTTATATGCGCCATATGCACCCGGATTTGGTGCGTACGTCCTGTTTCTAATTTAACTTGTATCAGTGTATTACGTAAAAATCGCTCAAGCACACGATAATGAGTAATCGCGCGTTTGCCACTGTAATTTACCGCAAATTTCTTACGGTCGGTAGGATGCCGACCAATAGGCTCATCTAAAGTACCGCCACCAGTCATTCGGCCTATGGTAATCGCTAAATATTCACGATGAATCTCACGCGCTTGTAATTGCTCAACCAAACTATGATGCGCAGCTAATGTTTTAGCAACCATCAATAAGCCACTGGTATCTTTATCAATACGATGCACAATCCCCGAGCGTGGAATCGTGACTGCATCTGGCAAATGAAATAACAAGGCATTTTGCAAGGTTCCCGTCCAATTACCTGCGCCAGGGTGTACGACAAGCCCCGCAGGTTTATTAACGATTAAAATATCATCATCTTCATAGATAATATCCAGCGGAATATCTTCCGCTAAATACTCCGTCACTTCCTCCGCTTCCGCATCAAGGACAATCGTCTCACCACCATCTAAACGATCTTTTGCTTTAATTTGTACACCATTCACGGTGACGCGTAGCGCTTTTATCCAAGTCTGTAGTTTATTCCTAGAATAATCTGGAAAAATCTCCACCAGAACCTGATCTAAACGCTTTCCCGCTAATTCTAAGGGTACTTCGGCCGTTAATATCGCCATATAAAATTTCTTTCCTAACAAACTGTATTTATCTACAACAAATTCTTTTACAATAAAGAATAAAGCAAAATGTTATCAATCTTACATCGTGTAGCCATCTCTATGCCATCATTTTTCAAAAAATTAACGTTTATTCTTTGTTTATCGTTTTTTCTGTCAGCCTGTAGTTATTTTTCCAGCGACAAAAACAACAAAGAAGACAATTACGCTGGCTGGACAGTAGAACAATTTATTGCCGAAGGTAAAGAAAACTTAGCCGATGAAAAATACAAAAAAGCCATTAAAGTGCTTGAGCAGCTTGATTCACGCTACCCCTTTGGAGCGCACTCTGCACAAACACAGCTCGACCTCACTTATGCTTATTACAAAAACAGCGATTCAGAAGCGGCACTAGCATCAGCAGACCGCTTTATAAAAACTAACCCACGGCATAAAAGTGTTGATTATGCCTATTATTTAAAAGCGCTGATTAACTTTAATCGTGACTTAGGTTTTTTAGATCGCTATATTCCATCCGACAGCACACAACGCGATTCTGTGTTCACTCAAAATGCTTACCTTAGTTTTGACGAGCTAATACGCCGCTTTCCAAACAGCCAATATTTACCTGACGCTAAGCAGCGCATGATTTCTTTAAAAAACTCACTAGCACGTCACGAATTACATATTGCCCGTTTCTATATGGATAGAGAGGCCTATTTGGCCGCCGCCAATCGAGCGAATTATATTTTACAACATTACCAACAAACACCCGCAGTTCCTTATGCTTTAGAACTGCAAATAGAAGCCTACAAAATACTAGGCTTACAAGATTTAGCGGATAATAGCGCGAAAGTCTATGCTTATAATTACCCTGATGGCCCACAATACCCTGAGGCCGACTCCAGCAATACCACCGTCGTTCCCTTTGTGTGGGACTTAATCGGTTTTGATGACTAAAAATCCATTTACCACAGCGTAGTCCGCATGAAGCTTGAGTAATACGGGGTTTACACACATAGACCTGTATTTTACTTTGCGCTCTACAAGTCGCAAGCTACTCATATAGACTACCCCCTCTCACTTATTAATACTCAAGCTATGTATTTTCGCCAAATTTTTCTTAGTGCAAGTTTAACTGCAATTATTGCCAGCGTGATTTTTAGCTTGTATCAATTTTATTTTATTAGCCCGCTTATTTTTGCGGCTGAAGTTTATGAAGTTGCCGAGCCTATAGCATCTGAACAAGTCGAACCTTGGGCCCCTGAAGATGGCATCGAGCGCTTCTTCTTTACTTGGTTGGCTAACTTCTTAATGAGTTTAGCCTATAGCTTATTATTAGCTTGCGCAATGGCTTATCGCGGCCCAAGCTCAGTATTAAAAGGTTTAGTTTGGGGCATAGGCGCTTATCTGGCCATTTTTGTTGCGCCTAGCTTAGGCTTACCCCCTGAAATACCGGGGATGGACGCAGCTGATTTGGGCTCACGACAAAATTGGTGGCTACTTACTGTAACACTTAGCGCTACCGGCCTAGCCGCCTTAGCTTTTAGCCCTCGCTATTACAAGGGCGCTGGATTCATTCTTATACTATTACCGCATTTAATCGGCGCGCCAACACCTGAACTTCATGGTTTTAGTCATCCAGACCCGAATGCAGTACAAGCATTAACAGACTTATGGCACCAATTTGTCCTGCAAACCAGTATTGCAAATGCCTTGTTGTGGCTTATAATTGGCTCAACTACCGGTTTTTTATGCCAGCGATTTATAGACGGCATTTCTCTCTTACAACCCACAGATTAATAAAGGTTCAGCTATGAATACTAATAATTCACTCGCTCAAGAACAAAATATTGCTATCGCAAGCAGCAAAAATTTACAACTTTTTGCCGCGGCAGCCCTAGGTCTCGTTATTTTATTCGGTGTTGGTTTTGCACCGATGGATATGGCACACAACGCCGCACATGACACACGCCATAGCGTTGCCTTTCCTTGTCATTAATTTGCGGACGGGGCTTTAGCCGCAGTTCCATACGTAGGGCGGACTTCAGTCCGCAAGTCACACTAAAAACTTAATTATTAACAACACAACCAACACGAGCGCATAATGATATTTGTCACAGGTGGAGCAGGATTTATCGGGGCTAACTTTGTCCTAGATTGGCTACAAGAACATGACGAACCCGTTGTTAATATTGATAAACTAACCTACGCAGGTAACTTAGAAAGTTTAGTCACTTTACAAGAGGATAGCCGACATATCTTTGCCCATGCGGATATTGGCGACACGGTACTGATACCTGAGCTATTAGCAAAATATCAACCCCGTGCAATTATTAATTTTGCCGCTGAATCACACGTTGACCGCTCTATTCATAGCCCAGAAGACTTCATACAAACTAATGTTGTCGGCACCTTTAATTTACTAGAGTCTGTTCGTGCCTACTGGTCTAAATTAGATGAGCAAGAAAAAGCAAACTTCCGATTTCTACACGTCTCAACTGATGAAGTTTACGGATCATTAGCTAAAAATGATCCTGCTTTCACTGAATTACATCAGTACGAACCCAATAGCCCTTACTCAGCTAGTAAAGCAGCTAGTGATCATTTGGTCCGCTCATATCACCATACTTATGGTTTACCTGTACTGACGACCAATTGCTCCAACAACTACGGCCCGTACCATTTTCCGGAAAAACTAATTCCATTAATGATTGTTAATGCTTTAGCTGGTAAATCATTGCCTATCTACGGTGACGGCCAGCAAATTCGCGACTGGCTGTATGTTAAAGATCACTGTAGCGCCATTCGCCACGTAGTAGAATCAGGCATTACTGGAGAAACCTATAATATCGGTGGCTGGAACGAAAAGCCTAATATAGAAATTGTTCATACAGTTTGCGCCTTACTCGATGAACTACGCCCACGCGAAGACAAAAAAAGCTACACTGAACAAATTACCTTCGTCACTGATCGCTTAGGGCATGACCGGCGCTATGCCATTGATGCACGTAAAATTGAACGTGAATTAGGCTGGAAACCTGCCGAAACTTTCGACACTGGCATACGCAAAACCGTACAGTGGTATTTAGATAATCAAGAGTGGGTAGCTAATGTGCAATCCGGCGCTTATCGTGATTGGGTTGAAACCAACTACGCTGACCGCAGCTAATGAAAATCCTATTATTCGGAAAAAATGGCCAAGTAGGCTGGGAACTGCAACGCAGCCTTGCCCCTTTAGGCGAAGTTATTGCACTCGGTTCTGATAGCCAAGACTATTGCGGCGATTTCACTAACCTACAAGGCTTAGCCGAGACCGTTCAAAAAATAAAGCCCGATATCATCGTTAATGCCGCGGCACATACCGCTGTCGATAAAGCGGAAAGTGAAGCTGAATTAGCGCAAACGATTAATGCTGATGCGCCTGCGCTATTAGCTCATGAAGCAAAAAACCTAAATGCGTGGCTAATCCATTACTCGACTGATTATGTCTTTGATGGCAGTGGAACCAAGCCATGGATTGAAACTGATCCTACTGCACCGTTAGGTGTTTATGGCGCTACTAAACTAGCTGGCGAACAAGCTATTCAAGCGTCAGGGGGCAATCATCTTATTTTTCGTACCAGCTGGGTTTATGGCGCGCGGGGTAATAACTTCGCAAAAACCATGCTACGTCTTGCTCAAGAACGCGACAGCTTAAGTGTTATCAATGACCAAATTGGCGCCCCAACAGGCGCAGATTTATTAGCTGATGTCACTGCGCATGCAATCCGCACAGTGCAATCTAAAAAAGAACTAAGCGGGCTTTACCACTTAGTCGCATCAGGCGAAACTTCATGGCATGGTTATGCACGCTACGTCATCGACAGGGCACAAAAAATGGGACAGGAACTAAAAACAAGTACAGAATCAATTAACCCCGTACCGACTAGTGCATTCCCAACGCCTGCAGAGCGCCCTAAAAATTCACGGCTAAATACCGATAAATTACAACGTAATTTTGGATTGAATTTACCAGAATGGCAAGGTGGTGTGACCCGAATGCTGTCTGAAGCACTGAACTAATTTAACTTTTTTGCAGGATGTAGAATGAAGCACCTGCTTTTTAGGTACGTAGTGAAACCCATCAACCCAGCCGAATTCATAGAGAAATAAGATGACCAAACGTAAAGGTATTATCCTAGCAGGCGGCTCAGGCACGCGCTTATACCCTGTTACAAAAGTAACCTCCAAACAACTACTGCCTATCTATGATAAGCCTATGATCTATTACCCGCTTAGCACCTTAATGCTAGCAGGAATAACAGATATTCTCATTATCAGCACCCCTCAGGACACACCACGTTTTCAAGAACTGCTCGGCGATGGTAGTGATTGGGGGCTTAACCTAGAATATGCTGTACAACCTAGCCCAGACGGCTTAGCGCAAGCTTTCACCATAGGCGCTGATTTTATTGGCAACTCGCCTTCAGCACTAGTCTTAGGTGACAACATTTTTTATGGCCATGATCTACAGTTATCACTCAATCATGCATCAGAACAAACGGAAGGCGCCAGCGTCTTTGCTTACCATGTGCATGACCCTGAACGTTACGGTGTTGTCGGTTTTAATAAACAAGGTATCGCAACATCAATAGAAGAAAAACCACTAATTCCTAAAAGTAATTATGCGATTACTGGTTTATATTTCTATGATAACCAAGTCATCGATATGGCTAAAACACTCAAGCCATCGGAACGCGGAGAGTTAGAAATCACCGACATCAATAAAATCTACCTAGAACAAAAACAACTTAGCGTAGAAAAAATGGGCCGTGGTTATGCATGGTTAGATACCGGAACGCACGAAAGCCTTAATGAAGCCAGCACCTTTATTGAAACCATCGAACGCCGCCAAGGCTTAAAGGTTGCCTGCCCCGAAGAAATCGCCTACCGTAATGATCTAATCAACGCAGAAAAATTAGCTGAATTGGCACAGCCACTCGCTAAAAATGGCTATGGTCAATACTTACTTAAATTATTAAAAGAAGACACTGCATTATGAAAGTGACCCCTACAAATATTCCAGACGTATTGATTATTGAGCCAAAAGTTTTTGGTGATAGCCGAGGATTTTTCTTTGAGAGCTTTAATCAACAAGCCTTTAATGAAGCCACAGGGCAAAATTGTCAGTTTGTACAAGACAATCACAGTCGCTCAACAAAAGGCGTATTGCGCGGCCTACATTATCAGATCCAACAACCCCAGGGTAAATTAGTCCGCGTTACTAGCGGCGCTGTATTCGATGTGGCTGTCGATATTCGCAAATCATCGCCTACTTTTGGCCAGTGGGTTGGCGTAGAATTAAATGCAGAAAATCATTGCCAACTTTGGGTACCTGCTGGCTTCGCTCATGGTTTTGTTGTTTTAAGTGAAACGGCAGATTTTCTGTATAAAACGACGGATTACTATGCGCCCGAATTTGAGCGTTGCATAGCGTGGAATGATCCCGCTATTGGCATAAATTGGCCAGTTGATGAGACACCGCAGCTTTCTGGGAAAGATCAACAAGGTACATTATTAAATGATGCTGAGATATTTTCTTAGCCCTAACTTCCTAACCGTTAATATCAACACAAATTTAAAGGCCTACAAGAAATTAATTTTAATATATATTTTCAATGACTTGCGTAGGATGGGTAGAGTGTCTTCTTGCGAAACCCATCACTTTATGCGCATTGTGATGGGTGTTTTTTCTCACCAAAAAATGTGTGGGTACCTATGCCTTGGTAAAGGGGAATGGGGGGTAAATACATTATTTTATTCTCCTCAGCACCAGAGCGCTTATGCATAATCTAAATCTAACGAAATGCAGGTAACGCGACCCAACATTTTATGAGTCGCCGCCTGCCTGACCCTATAATTTATTTTAAGTCCTGCCCTGCCGTCCACAACCAATCACTCACTTCACATTGCGGCACAAAACCAGAAACTGATTCCATTAATATAGCTCTCATTTCTAAGCAATCATCCTCCTCGATTGCCGTTTTTAAACGGTCCAAACGCATATTAAGCTCATCCCAAGGAATAACATCCTCTTCAGCTCGCATAATCCTACAGTGCGCCGTATCAGAAACATTATCACCAATGAGTAATTCCTCATACAGCTTTTCACCTGGCCTTAGCCCTGTAAAACTAATTTCAACCTCACCACTAGGGTGGTGCTCATCTTTTACTTCCAAACCGCTTAAATGAATCATCCGCTTTGCTAAATCAACAATTTTAATCGGTTCACCCATATCTAATACAAAAACATCACCGCCGTGTCCCATTGCCCCCGCCTGTATCACTAACTGAGCCGCCTCAGGTATGGTCATAAAATAACGAATAATCCGTGGATCCGTCACTGTCACAGGACCACCTCGCGCAATTTGCTCTCTAAATAAAGGAATAACAGAGCCTGAAGAGCCCAGCACATTACCAAAACGCACCATCGTAAAGCGGGTATGATGGCCCTCCTCTAAACTTAATCCCTGTAAAACCAACTCAGCAAAGCGCTTAGTCGCACCCATCGTATTCGTTGGCCTCACGGCTTTATCGGTAGAGATAAGAACAAAAGTTTCGACGTTGCAACTAATGGCAGCTTGAGCAAGGCATAATGTCCCTAATACGTTATTCTTAACCGCTTCCCCTGGATTATGTTCAACCATAGGCACATGTTTATAAGCCGCGGCATGATATATCGTTTGCACATTAAAGGTTTCACACACCCTATTGAGGCGTACTTCATCTGTGACGGAACCTAATATTGGAATAATTTCAAATTCACACATAGCCAATGCAACAACAGCACGCCTAAGCTCCTTATCAATAGAATAAAGCGCAAACTCATTAAGCTCAAAAAGTATGACTTTAGCAGGCTGTAAAATAATAATTTGCCGACACAATTCAGAAGCAATCGACCCGCCTGCACCCGTTACCATAACTACCTTATCTGTAATATTTGCACTCAATAAAGACTGGTCAGGAGCTACAGCATCACGCCCTAATAAATCCGCAATATCGACTTCTTGCACCTCATCGAATTTAATTTTACCTTGTGCTACATCACTCATTCCCGGCATAGTTCTCACATGCACAGGATAAGGCTCTAATAATCGAATAATCTCACTTCTACGCCCTCGGGATGCAGAAGGAATTGCCAATAAAACATCTGTTATCTGATGCTTTTCAATCAAATAAGCTAATGCAGTCATGGGATGAATTCTCAAACCATTGACCTTTTGCTTATGCAATAACTTGTCATCATCGATAAAAGCAAACGATTTAAACTCTTGCCCACACTCTAATGCAGAGGCCAACTGCACACCAGCACGGCCCGCACCATAAATAATCACTTTTTTGGTACAACATTCACTAACCTTATTGTTCACCAACCCTGAATAAACATCTGCTAACCACCAGCGAGCAATAAAACGACTTCCACCGATAAAAAATAAAAGCACCAGCCAATTTAAAGGCGTTACGGTTCTGGGAACAACGCCTAGTCTTGTTTGGAAAACGATAACAGTAAAAATAACTATATACAGTGAAATTGCCTGAAAAATAGCCCATATTGCCCGGCCACCAATGTAGCGAATAATGGCGCGATACAATCCGAATCGAATGAATATAGGAACCGCAAGAAAAGGGCTAAGGCAAAACAAAATCCAGATATCCCCTTTAGGTATATAAAACTCACCTAAGCGCAAGGAAAATGCTGCCCATAAAGCTGACACGACCAGCACACTATCTACAGCAATTAAGATCGCTGCTTTTGTACCCCGAGTAAGGCCAAGAAACCAGAAAGCTAATTTATTCATTTATAAATATAAAATAATAGGGAAAATTGATAAGTGCTCGCTTATTATATGTTTGAATTATCGCGCAGGAAGGGTAGGCTAAGCTGTCGAAATTAACCATTTTATACGTGTTTCACTTTCCCTCTTTATGGATATAAAGAATTTATAGGATGTGCCGACGTAGGAAGCGCATCAGCGGCTATTTATGCGCTTCGTTCCTCAGCACATCCTATGGATTCTATTTTTCTGTAGCTAATAATCAGGTTCATAATACTCTTAATAAACAGGTTTTTTCGACAGCCTAAGGCTATCCCATATTTGTCTTAATTATTTTAACCAGTCACCGCTTTGAATGTAGATTTAAATATTAAAACCTTAGATATCTTACAGCGTCTTTTCACCAGTACCCTTAACAACTAACAACTCATCCAAAGTAGGCAAGCCAAAGCTATTTTTACTTTTAAACGCGATCTCATACCCCAACACATCTAAAATTAGATCCATTGTTCTTAATGTAATAGAGCCTAACTGAGCTCTTTCCAACTTCCCCAAAGTGACTCTGCTTATTCCAGCAATATCTGCCAATTGCTTTTGCGTTAGCTTTTTATCCTTGCGCATTATTTTAATTTTTGGCCCAATTTCGTCTAATTTCAACGGGCACCTCCTTATGCGTTTCATTTTTAAGTGACAAATTCCAAGTATCAACCATTCTCTGCCCTATTGTTAAAAACCTTGGGTTTTTTACAATATAATCCTGCAAATCAACGATAGAAAGCTGCACCGCCTTCACACAGTCATCGTAAAATATATTTGCACTCTTCTCTGACATATAACAACTGTCAACACCAAATTTAATTAACTCTCTACGAGCAAACCACAACTTCTTACCAAACATGCTT
>Ga0209494_1001144_pt1 | contig 11902 bp, 10 predicted proteins | sample EN1Hudseemescosm_FD_184628 | JGI IMG/M metagenome (GOLD analysis project Ga0209494, IMG submission 184628) | Methane-oxidizing microbial communities from mesocosms in the Hudson Canyon - EN1B Hudson Canyon (SPAdes) (version 2) | ecosystem: Environmental > Aquatic > Marine > Cold seeps | place... | reverse complement strand
GCTTTATTTGTTATAGAAAGGGCCGTAACGGGATCAAGATTTCCTTTTAATGAAAATAGTTTTAAAGAAAAAGCAAAAATAAGGATCGACCAAGGTATTCATACGTCGAATGCGCAAACTGCAGCTGTAGGCGCCAGTCCTAATAGGTTTATTAGATTAAAAGAAATAGATATGCCAACCTTAATTATTCACGGAACAGAAGATCCTCTTATACCAATTGATCATGGAATGTCCTTAGTAGATAATATACCTGGCGCAACAAAATTAATTCTTTATGGTGTGGGACATGAAATACCAGATGAGTTACTTACTGAAATCATTCCTGTTATGTCAGCTCACTTTAAATTAAATTAAGATAAAGAAAAATAGAAGGTAAAAAATGACACAAGCTTATCCGGACCATCCAAACTTAAATGATAACTTTGCCCCCCTTAGAATGGAGTGTGAAGTAAATGATTTAATTGTAGAAGGTGAGATCCCTCAAGATCTATATGGCAGTTTCTACAGAAACGGTCCAGACCCTCAATTCCCTCCCTTGGGGCAATATCATTGGTTTGGTGGTGACGGCATGGTTCATGCCTTTCATTTTGAGAATGGAAAAGTCTCCTATTTAAATAGATGGTCAAAAACTTCTAAATGGCAGCAAGAGCGGAAAGCAGGCAGGTCTCTTATAGATGGTTTAAACCCAATGAACTCAGATCCGCAATGGGATCCAAAAGGTGAAGATGGCACAGCTAATACCAACATAATATTTCATGCAGGGAAATTGTTAGCTCTAGAAGAGGGTCATGTTCCTTTCGAGTTAGATCCCATAACTTTAGAATCAAAAGGTGCTTATGATTATGGAGGTAAATTAAAATCTCCAATGACAGCACATCCTAAGATTGATCCTATTTCAGGAGACATGTACGGATTTAGTTATACCGCAGAAAACTTCTTCAGTTCGAAAATGAGTTATTTTGTTATCAATTCTCAGGGTGAACTGAAAACCTATGAAGAATTTGAAGCACCCTTTGCAAGCATGGTTCATGATTTTATGGTCACTGACCAGCACATTATCTTTCCTATTTTTCCTCTGACTATTGATTTTGATAGAGTCGTGAAAGGTCAGTCACCAATTGCCTGGGATCCTGATAAAGGAACACATGTTGGTGTTATGCCAAGAAATGGCAGTGTTGATGACATTCAATGGTTCGATAATGACGCGAGATATGTTTTTCATCCAATGAATGCTTACACAAAAGACGGAAAGATTATCGCGGATGTGATGCAATTTGAAGAAGCACCTTTGTTTCCTCATGCTGATGGCGCTGAAGGCGACCCGAAGAATGCCGAGGCAAGATTGAATCGATGGGAAATAAATCTAGAATCTAATTCTAAATCCTTCAAATCAGATTACTTAGATGAAGATATGGGCGAATTCCCACGCCTCGATGAAAGACTAAGCATGCTTGAATACAGACACGGATATTACGCTTCAGGAATTGGTGAACGCCCTAATGGTTATAGTTTTAATTCCGTTGTTCATCGTGATCACTTAAAAGGAACGAAAGAATCCTATACGTTAAATAAGTATGACACTCTGGGTGAGCCGGTGTTTATTCCTAGAAACGAATCAGCAGAAGAAGGTGATGGCTATCTTTTAACCATTGCTCACCGAGGAATTGAAAATAGATCTGACTTATTAATTTTAAATGCCAATGATGTAAGTAAAGGGCCAATAGCAATTGCAAAGCTTCCTCATAGAATTCCTCATGGCTTTCACGGAAACTGGCGCCAGGGTAATTAAAAGATATGACTTTAAGAAACTACAAAAATAGGCAATGGCTGCTTGCTAACAGGCCTCAAGGAATGGTGTCAAAAGATAACTTTCAGTGGTTAGAAACTGAAGTAGCTGCTCCAAAAGAAAATGAATTTCTTGTAAAGAATCTTTATCTAAGTTTTGATCCTGCACAACGAGGATGGATGGAAGACAGAGAAAGCTACGTGCCTCCCGTAGGGCTCGGTGAAGTTATGAGAGCAGCTTCCATTGCTCAAGTTGTTGAATCAAATAATTCTGATTTCAAAGCCGGGGATATAATTCAAGGAACGTTTGGTTGGCAAGATTTTGCGATTAGTAATGGCAAAGGAATAATGAACGCCACCCATGTGCCTACCAACATTCCTATCACAGCCTCTCTGAGTGTGTTTGGTATTACCGGTCTTACTGCCTTTTTTGGTCTATTGGACATAGGTAAGCCTAAAGAAGGAGACACTGTACTAATCTCCGGTGCTGCTGGAGCAACGGGTTCAATAGTAGGTCAGATAGCTAAACTAAAAGGATGCAGAGTAATCGGTACGGCCGGCGGTGCTAAAAAATGCAGATGGTTAACAGAAAAAGCTAATTTTGATGTTGCTATTGATTATAAGACGGCAAACCTAGACTCAACTCTTCAGGAAATATGCCCAGAGGGCATTGATGTAGTATTTGATAACGTAGGAGGTGAATTTCTGAATACTGCCCTATTAAGAATTAATCAAAATGCCAGAATTGTAATATGCGGAGCTATTTCAGGTTACAACGAAAAAGTACCACCTCCAGGACCATCCAACTACACCTCTCTTATTATTCAAAGGGCTAAAATGGAAGGATTTATTGTTTTAGACTATGTTGACCAATTCAATGATGCAGTGAAAGAATTAAGCTCATGGGTGAAAGAAGGAAAAATAGTTTACCAAGAAGATATTGCAGAGGGATTAGAAAATGCTCCTGAAACTCTTCTGAGGTTATATTCTGGAGAAAACATAGGTAAACAACTTCTAAAAGTTGCCGACCCTGATTAATTTACTTTTACCCTCCAAGCTTTTTAAGTATTTCTTGTAGAGAATCTAATCTACTTTGATTGGAATTTGATTCCAGTATTAACTGTTTGTCGAGAGATGAGATCGGTAGAAGACTTGCTAAATTATAGGCAACACTAGACGAACTAGAGAAGTCTATTTCCAATTCCAGTTTCTGAATCTCAGGATGTTCAGATATTTCTCTAAGAATTCTCCAAATATTCTCATAATCTGCTTCTAGACAAATATCATCAGCTTCTTTCGATTGCACAATATTTCCTAACAATAGCCCATCTTCTTGCTCTCTACGATCTAAAATTTGGGCCCTGTATTTGCCTTGAACAGTTATACCCAGAAGTCCGTTCTCTAATTGATTAAAATCAACAACTTCAACATAAGTGCCTGTTGCTGAATGTTGCTCCTTAAGGGTTGGAATCTCTTTCTCTTCTTTAATTAAGACGACACAAAAACCTTTCTCTTTACCTAAACAGTCTTTAACCATATCAATATAGCGGGGTTCAAATATCTGCAAGGGTAAATAGGCACCGGGAAGGACATTAATTGTTAAAGGAAATAAAGCTGTCTCTTTTGGTTTGCTAATTATCTCTTGCATAAGATTCTACCTGTTTCCAAACTCTTAAAAGATTACCGCTCAATATTTTTTTAAGGTCTTCTTTGTTATAGCCCCTAGTAAGAAGTTCATTAATAAGGTTAGGATACATAGACACATCTTTAAGGCCTTCTGGGAGAGAATCCCCTACCCCATCAAAATCAGAACCCAAACCAACATGATCAACCCCGACGAGATTTACAACCCTATCTATGTGATCTGCGACAATCGAGACGCTTGCATAAGGAAAAGGGTTATTGTTCATAAATTCTTCCCTAGCATTATCTATGTCTTGTTTAGGAGCGTTTTCTATATCAAGAACTTGATTATTTAAATAATCTTTCATCTGGTCAAAATACAAGCCCGGAGCCTCTGAAACAAAACTGCTTCCAAAATTTATTTGGATTACACCTCCTTTTTTTGCTAGGGCTTTTAACATGTCATCGTTAACATTTCTTTCAAAGCCCGGGGTGAAATACCTTAAGGATGAGTGGCTGGCTATGACTGGTGTATTGCTAATTTCTATAGCTTGATAAAAAGCATCATCATTAACGTGGGAAATATCTACCATTACCCCGACCAAGTTCATCTCCTTTATTAACTGCTTCCCAAAATCACTTAACCCGCCCCATTGAATATTTTTATCATAAGATGAATCGCTAATATGGTTAGTTTTGGAGTGAGTTAGAGTTATATATCGTATACCTCGATCGTAAAAAAATTGAACTCTTGATAGATCGCTCTCTATCGGTGCTCCGTTTTCCATCCCCAAAACTAATCCAATACTATCTTCTTTATTTAGAGAGAGCACATTATCAGTTGATCCAATAAGGGTAAATTTATCCGGGTTAAGTGTGACTATATCTTCAACCATATCTATAAGGCTATTAGCAACTTTATAAGCAGTTCCGTCTTCCTCAGTCTCAGCAGGTAAATATATTGAGAAAAACGGTACGTTTAAGCCTCCACTTTTTGCTTTGATAAAATCAAAATTCCCAGTTGTCATTTTTGAGATATCATCAATCTCTCGACCTGACTGATGTTGCCCTAATAACCTATAAGGAACATCAATGTGCGTATCAATTATCAGCATTTGAGAGGCTATTTCTTTCCCCAAATCTTTTGAATCTTCTTGTGTACAGCTTAATAGAAGCAATAAAATAAAACTAATGGGTAAAATTCTAATCATTATTTAGAGCTTTATATAAAGAAGCTGACAAGCCATCAAAGCTTCCGTTAGACATGGTTACAATGAGGTCATTGGGTTTTAATGAATCTATAACATCCTTAACTGTATCTTCTATTGAGAAAATGGTTTTAGTTTTTGCTGGAGCATTAGCTTTCAATAACTCTAGCTGATTATTATTGTCGCTCTTCCAATAAACTATATCAGCTTCCTCAGTTGCTGGATTTAGTAAGTCATCATGCAAGCCTGATTTCATGGTATTTGATCTCATCTCAATTAAGGCAATTATACGACTTGATTTATATTTATCTCTTAAACCCCTTAAAGTTGTTTTTATAGCAGTGGGATGATGTGCAAAATCATCTATCAGAATGACTTTATCATTTTCTAAAATTAGTTGTTGTCTTCTAGCAACGCCTAAAAATGCTTCTAAGGCTTCAAGAGCATCTTCGACCTTTACCCCACACTCCTGGCACGCCAATACGGCACTCATTGCATTCATAGCATTGTGTTCCCCGAGCATCGACCAACTTAAAGTACCCAACTTTTCTCCGCTAACTATTTGAGATAATGAAAAGTCTTCGGTTAGGGCGCTGTAGTAATTATCAGAATTTTTATTACTACTAAAGCCTATTTTTTTGCTCCAACAACCTAGTTCAAACAGGGTTTCAATATTATTATCCGTTTCAGGGAAAATTATTGATGCATCTTCTGGTAAAGCTCTAATAAGATGATGAAATTGTTTTAAGATTTGAGAAAGATCGGAATAGATATCGGCATGATCAAATTCAATATTATTCAGCACTAAAATATCCGGGTGATAATGAATGAATTTAGCTCTTTTATCGAAAAATGCTGTGTCGTATTCATCTGCCTCTATTACGAAAACCTCCTCTGTACCTAGTCTTGAAGAAACCTCGAAGTTATTTGGCTTGCCAGCAATCAAGTAACCAATATTTTTACCTAAATATTCAAAGATCCAAGCAATCATCGCTGTCGTGCTTGTTTTTCCATGAGTGCCGGAAACGGCAATAACTTTTTTATTTCTAAGAATAGAATTATAGAGCCACTCTGGACCAGAAAGAATGTTTGCTCTCTTGTTCAATAAATACTCAACAGCCTCATTACCTCTGGACAAAGCGTTCCCTATTAAATAGACATCAGCTTCTGGTAAATCTTCAACTGCATAGCCATGATTAATTTTGATGCCTTGCTCATTTAAATGATCTGACATCGGGGGATAAATATTTTCGTCACATCCTGTGACTTCATAACCTGATTCCCTTGCAAGCAGAGCAAGACCTCCCATGAATGTTCCACATATGCCTAAAATATGTATCTTTTTATTTATCATTTTTTAATTATACCTACCATCAGCTATTCCAACTTAGAGAACTTTTACGTACTATCTCAAATATGAATAAAAGGAATGCACTTTATGCTCAATCAGGAGGAGTTACTTCTGTTATAAATGCTACAGCAGCAGCCGTTATTGAGACTGCAAATAAATCTAAAAGAATTGATAAAGTTTATGCTGGTAAAAATGGAATAGTGGGAATACTGAGAGAGAATCTAATCGATACAAGTTTAGAAGATAAAGCTCAACTTAAAAAACTGATCCATACGCCTGGTGGAGCCTTTGGTTCTTGCCGTCATAAATTAAAAGACTTTGATACCAATAAAAGAGAATACCAACGCTTAATGGAAGTTTTCGTAGCACACAATATTGGCTATTTCTTTTACAACGGCGGAGGAGATTCTCAGGATACAACAAACAAAATAGCTAAAATCACAGCTGATCTTGGATTTCCAGTTACCTGTATTGGCATACCAAAGACGATTGATAATGATCTCCCGTATACAGATAATAGTCCTGGATTTGGTTCAGTTGCTAAATACATTGCAACATCAACAAGAGAAGCTAGCCTCGACGTTGAGAGCATGTCAGAGACCTCGACAAAGGTCTTCATACTTGAAGTGATGGGAAGGCACGCGGGTTGGATTGCAGCATCTGCAGGTCTTGCAGCAGAAAAGAAGAATGATGCTCCTCATATTATTCTTTTTCCTGAAGTGGCTTTCAATCAAAAGAAGTTTTTAAATAAAGTTAAATTAACCGTTAAAACATGCGGATATTGTGTAATTGTTGTCTCAGAGGGCGCTCAAAATAAAGATGGTAAATTTTTAGCAGACTCTGGTTCAGTTGATTCTTTTGGGCATGCTCAATTAGGCGGAGTAGCTCCATACATAGCTTTCTTGGTAGGTGATCGGCTTGGTTATAAATATCATTGGTCAGTTTCAGACTATCTTCAAAGATCAGCTAGACACATTTCTTCTCAAGTAGACCTTGATCAAGCGTATGCTGTAGGCAAGGCAGCCGTAAAGATGGCATTGTCTGGTGAAAATGCCGTTATGCCGATAATCGTCAGAAAGAAATCTAAGCAATACAGTTGGGAGATAGGCAAGGCTAAGTTGTCCGAAGTTGCTAATTTTGAAAAGAAAATGCCTAAAAATTTCATCACAAAAGATGGATTTGGCATCACACAATCTTGTAAGAACTACCTTAGTCCTCTAATTCAAGGCGAGGCATACCCTCCTTTTAAAGATGGCTTACCTGAGATTGCGAGACTTAAAAAAAGAATGGTGAGAAAAAAGCTTAAGAATTTTAAAGTTTAGGCTAACCCTCCAAAGGACCTTCGAATAAAATACCGACTTTACTTAAACGGTTGATCAAAATTTTTCCTAATCCTGAAGCACTTGTTAGGACACCACCATATTCACTGCCTCCTGGTAAAGCATCTATGTCTTTAACTAGTGCTAGAGCACATTCTGTTACTAGTTTAGATGTGACTCGATACCCCGGATCACCTTCTCCAAACATTCTAAAAACACTTTTAGCTCCATCTTCAGTTTCGACTATGTATTTGCAATCAAAGAACCCTGTTCGTTGGACTTCTTCACTTGGCCCTTCTCCTGGCTTTGGCATGAAAGGTCTAACCAAGTGTTTTAGAGGAGTAATGAGAACAATACCTATTGCAATTGTAGAAAATAAAGAGCTGATTGCACTCCACCTAGAAGTATGAAAGGCATGCTCTTGATAAGTAAACTCTGTTCCATAATTCTCTTGTCTTTCTGCAAGCAGTGCTGCAGTTCGCCTAACCACCCGGGTATTAGCTGTGGCCATAACAAACGGACCTGACCACGCATTAATTTCTTCTTTTTTAGCTATTCCAACTCTGTCATTACTCAACTCACGCTGTTCTTCAGAGAAAGAATCTTTTGGGTTGAGTAAAAAGGTGTCTTGCATTTCTGGTCCCAGTCCAAGACTTCCCATTGAGAACATGGTTTCAAGAGTACCTCCCGACGCCCCTCCTTTAAAAGAATGGAATGACTCCACTCTTTTAATAGGAACACCAACTTGAGTTGAAGCGAAGTAAGTACCTAAGTCCGACGGAATAGAATCAAAACCACAAGAAGGAATTATTCTGATTCCTTTGGATGCTGCTTCTTCATGATGTTTTTCAATCAAACCTTTTACCCAAAAGTTTTCTCCGGTGATGTCAACGTAGTGAGAAGAGTTTTCTACACAAGAAGCCACTAATTTGGATCCGTACCTATGGAAAGGTCCAGCAGTGGACAGAACCACCTTAGATCTTTTTGTTAACAACCCAAGAGCTTCTTCATCTTCACAATCTGCAATAATAATTTCAACTTCAACGTTATTGTTCTTTGCAACTTCTTCTAACTTTTCCTTATTCCTTCCTGCTATAGCCCAAGTAATACCTTCGTCAACAGACTTTAAATACTTAACACAAAGTTGACCTGTAAAACCTGTGGCACCGTAAATTACTATATCGATATCTTTATTCATAAATGCTAAATCTTTTTAACGACTCCTCCAAAATTAATAATAACTTTTTCTTCAACTGTAATATCTCCTTCAACAAAGCCCAATGACTTTCCTACTTTTGTTGGAGTGGCTCTAATAATTAAAAGACTGTCCTTTTCAGCCGGGGCTATAAATTCTGAGTGAAAACTTACGGTAGTTACTAAACTATTTCTATCTTTCATTGCAGAAGACGCCATGGTGAAATCTGCTAAAGCCATCAACACTCCTCCGTGAGCAGTTCCATAGCCGTTACAATTCTCAGGTTTTACATAAAAAGCCATATATAAATTATTGCCTTCGCGCTTGTAATAACCCGGCCCTAAAGTTTCTATGTGTGGTTGGTTAAAAGATAACTCTCTATAACCTTCTGGTATTTCTGCTTTACTCATATATCTTTATTATAATCATGAGACCACTTTTAGGGTTAATGAATCAATTTCTTTTAATAACAAAAATCTTACTACTGGGGATCATGTCCTTCGATGTCTTTGGTATTGATAAAACCAATTTTTCATCTCATACGATTGTTTGGCAAGGAGTGGAACGGGAATATTTAATTTATTTACCAGCAGAATATAAAGATTCCAAAAAAGAATATTTCCCCTTGTTGGTTGGCTTGCATGGATACGTAGGAACTTCCAGTGGGTTTGAGAGAGAAACCAGCAAAGGACTTAATCTTCATGCTGAAAAGGAAAATTATATAGCCGTCTATCCTCAAGGATCTCATTTCAATACTACCAAAGGTGATAAAAGCACTTTTGTAAGCTCATGGAATGACATTGTTAGTAATGCTGAACCGGCTGCGGGTCAGCTTCCAAGCTGCTCTCATAAAACTAACCCTGTTGCTAGGCCAAATGAATGCTCGAACTTTGGTTTATGTGCTTGGACCAGTTGTTATGATGATCTTGGATTTTTAAAACGAATAATAGAAGTAATCTCACAATCCTACAGAGTTGATATAGAAAGAAGGTATATGGTTGGATTGAGCAATGGCGGCGCAATGGCTCATAAATTTGCATGCACTTACCCTAATTTATTAGCAGCAGCTGTCGCTGTAGTTCCTTCCATTACCAGAGGGCGTTCTTGTGTCCCTATTTCATCTCTTCCCTACTTACAGATTTATGGAGAGAATGATAAAACCACCCCCTCCGATGACTCTCAATCTTCAGGAGGTTATTTCTATGAAAATCCCCTTACCTCATTTAATTCTTGGTCGGACTCAATGAAATGCAATACTCAAATTACTAAAAGTGATCTTTTGATAGCAGAAAAAAAAGGATTAATCTGTCGTGCTAGGGCGCAATGCGAAATAAATGGACACGAAGTTATTAACTGCATGATGCCGAAAGGAGGCCATCATTGGCCAGGGCAGACATCGGATGCGGGCTATTGTAGAAATGATATACAAAAGGACACTGTACCTAATTACTTTGGTTGTAAAAGAAATTATCCAAGTGAAGTAAATTGGGGAAATGATATGATTTGGGAGTTTCTAAATAAACACAGGAAAATTAATGGCTAACAATAATCAAGGAATACTTGATGGAATCAAGGTATTGGATTTCGGAAGATATATAGCTGGTCCTTTTTGTGGTGCCTTGCTTGGCGATTATGGAGCTGAAGTTATCCGAATTGAAAGAGTTGATGGAAGCGAAGATCGTTTTGTAACTCCTGTAACTAAAAATGGAGAAGGAGCAATGTTTCTTCAATTAAATAGGAATAAACTTGGCTTCACGGTAAACCCCACAAAGAAGGAAGGGAAAGAAATCGTTGAGAGATTAGTCAAAAATTCAGATGTAGTAATTGCAAATCTTCCTGATAATACATTACATTCAATGGGTCTTGATTATGAAAGACTTACAAAAATAAACCCTGCTATTATTCTTACTTCAAATACTGCATTTGGAACAACAGGGCCTTATGCTGAGAGGGTTGGGTTTGATGGAGTGGCACAAGCTATGTCTGGTGCCATGGATATGACGGGAGATCCTGATGTACCGTCAAAAGCATATTCTCCTTATGTAGATTTCTGCAGTGCATCATTGGCAGCTTATGGAACTTTACTGGCCTTGATTGAAAGAGAAAAAACTGGCAAAGGACAAAGAGTACAAACATCCTTATTGCAATCTGCTTTAACAATGACAAATAGTCTGGTAATTGAACAAGAACTTCTTAACGTCAATCGAATAGCCTCTCAGAATAGAGCTCAAACTTCAGGTCCTTCAGATACCTTCAAAACAAAAAATGGTTGGATTCTTGTTGCGACGGTAGGCCAGCCCCTGTTTAAAAGATGGACTGAACTAGTAGGAGCAGAAGATTGGCTTAATGATGAACGCTTCAAAGATGATATAAGTCGTGGGAATAATAGTTTGCTTATTAGTGAAAGAATGGCCGAATGGTGTGCTAAAAGAACTAATCAAGAAGTAATGGAAGAACTTGAGGCTTTTAGGATACCTGTTGGCGAAGTCCTTAAAGCTAAAGATGTTATGAATGATCATCACATAAAAGAGAAAAAAGTCTTTAAAGGTATGAAATACCCAGAAGTAATACAACCAGTGCCTATAGTTGGGCCTGCAGTTGAACTCTCAGCCAACCCTGGCGAAATAAAAACAAGAGCACCTTTATTAGGGGAACACAATAATCAGATCCTTCATGATTTAGGATATTCAGGTGATGAAATCTTAGAATTTAAAAAGAATAGGATCGTCTAATTAGGAGATAAATATGGATTTTTCACTAAATCAACAACAAATTGAATTACAAAGAGTGGCAAGAGAATTTGCTCAAAAAGAAATGACCTCAGTTGCATTGGAAATGGAAGAGAAAAATATTCCTCTGCCAAAAGACTGGCTAAAAAAATATGCAGAAATGGGTTTCCTGGGAATCAATGTAGATAAGAAATACGGCGGATTAGGTCTTTCCAATCTTGAAGCTCTTTTGGTAATAGAAGAGTTTGCAAAAGTATCTTCTGCTGTAGCTTTTCCAATTTTTGAGAGTTGTGTTGGCCCTGTAAAAGCCATCGAACATTTTGCTAATGAAGGTCTTAAAATGAGAGTCATACCCGAGGTATGCAAAGGCAATATTATTATTGCTGTATCAATGTCAGAACCTAATGCCGGCTCGGCCCTAACTGATCTAACTACCAAAGCTGAAATCCAAGGAGATAAGATTATTATCAATGGCACTAAACGCTGGTGCTCGGGTGGCGGTCATTCAGAAGGATATGTCGTTTACTGCAAGATGTCTGATGCTCCTGGAGCAAAAGGTATAGGTGCTGTTTATGTTGAAAAAGATTTAAAAGGACTAAGCTTCGGACAACAAGAAAATCTAATGGGATGGAATGGCGTTCCTTCCGCAGATATATTCTTAGATTCTGTTGAAGTACCAAAAGAAAATATGG
>Ga0209494_1001142_pt1 | contig 11922 bp, 11 predicted proteins | sample EN1Hudseemescosm_FD_184628 | JGI IMG/M metagenome (GOLD analysis project Ga0209494, IMG submission 184628) | Methane-oxidizing microbial communities from mesocosms in the Hudson Canyon - EN1B Hudson Canyon (SPAdes) (version 2) | ecosystem: Environmental > Aquatic > Marine > Cold seeps | place... | reverse complement strand
GAATTACGGTCTGAAATACTCGTGTTGGAAAGTATTTCAATACTTTGTTTCTGACTTCTTTAGTGAGTCGTCGTCTCATTTGCATTCTTGTTGTCACTAACCACAATGTAACGGGATCTTGGCCTGATAGTGACTCAGCTCTTTTGAGTATTTGCATCATGCGAGATAAACCTTGTAGTGATAAATAATCACCAGACACGGGGATCAATAATTCATCTGCCGCAAACATTGCATTAATACCTAATAATCCTGATGAAGGAGGACAATCAATTAAGACAAAATCAGATTCATTCAAAGATGAATTTTCTATTGCAAGTCTTAATATATGACCTCGCGAAGAACCTCCTTCAGCAATATGTTCAACATCAGCCAAACGTGCTCCCGCTGCCACAACATCTACCTTATCTCTCGCCTCTATAATCATGTCATCAAGTAACTCACCATCAAGCAATACTCGGTCTAAACTACCTTGCTTATCATCTAGGCCATAACCTGTCGCCACTTGTCCTTGTGGATCCATATCCAACAAGGTCACTTTTTTTCCTACTCGCGCCAAAGCATGACCTAGGTTGATAGTCGTTGTTGTTTTACCGACCCCTCCCTTTTGATTCATAATGGCAATAATGCGTGTCATATCTATTAATCCTTGGGCTAACCCAAAGCCTCAACACTTAAGAGGCGATCTACATTTAAGATCATCATCATCGCGTCATCTTCCAATGTCACAAGACCTGAAATAAATTCTATACTGACACTTGAACCAAAATCTGGAGTAGGTTTAATGTCTTCTGGTATGACGTTATGTGTATCAGATACACCATCAACAACAATCCCCACTGTGCGATTAGTTGCACCCTCTACTTTCAGTACCACCACCACCGTTGTCGGGGTATATTCTTTAGGCGGCATATCAAAACGCAACCGTAAATCAACAATCGGAACAATCGTTCCACGCAGGTTTAACACGCCACATAAATAGTGAGGAGAGTTTGGGATGCTAGTCACTTGATCCCAGCCTTTAATTTCTTGAACGCGAAGGATTTCTACACCATATTCTTCATCACCCAATAAAAAGGTTAAATATTGTTCAGAATTATCATCAACGGATGTTATTGAATCCAATGCTTCATTCACCTGTTGTTCACTCATTCCACTTCTCCTCAGGCCGCTCGGTCATTATTAACAACCAGTGCCAATGAAGGCTCACGGTACAAAGCAATTAAACCTGGCACATCAAGGATTAAGGCAACGGTACCGTCACCTAATATCGTGGCACCGGACACTCCTAGCACCTTGCGATAATTTGTTTCTAAGCTTTTTATCACGACTTGTTGCTGACCTAATAAGTCATCAATAAACAAACCTACTTTTTGACCCTCACCTTCAACAATAACTAATAAGCCTTCTTCTAAATCCGTCGTTTCAGGAGTCAAATTGAATACATCGTACATGCGAATAACAGGTACATATTCATCACGTAATGGGTATAGCTCTCCCTTCCCTGAAACCTGTTTGATATCACTGCTATCCACCTCCAAAGTCTCAATGATCGATATCAATGGAATGATGTAGTTCTCATCTGCAACACGGATCGTTTGTCCATCCATAATCGCAAGGGTTAATGGTAGACGAATAGTAAAGACTGAACCTTGGCCTCGTTTTGAAACAACCTCAACACTTCCACCTAGGCTGGTAATGTTCTTACGAACCACATCCATCCCTACTCCACGCCCAGATACGTCAGTAACGTGCTCGGCAGTCGAAAAACCAGGCAAGAAAATAAGATCATGAATTTTCTCAGGGCTTAATTCATCATTGGCATCAACCAGACCTTTTTCAATCGCCTTAGCTAGGATTTTGTCTTCATTAAGACCTGCACCATCATCGTGGATCTCAATAACAATATTGCCGCCTTGATGAAAGGCCTTCAATTGCAACAAGCCTGTTTCATCTTTTCCTGCAGCCAATCTCACTTCAGGCATTTCTAAGCCATGGTCAAGTGAGTTACGAACTAAATGAACAAGTGGGTCACCAATTTTCTCCATCACTGTTTTATCTAACTCAGTTTGTTCACCTGTTAATTTCAACTCAACCTTTTTACCCATCTTATCGGTCATATCGTGAACCAAGCGAGGGAAACGATTAAATGAAAAACTAATCGGTAACATCCTAATTCTCATGATCGCTTCTTGCATTTCGCGTGAGTTACGCTCGAGCTGGGCTAAACCATCAATCAGTTTAGGGATCATATTAGGAGTAAAATTATCACCAATCTGACTCAGCATTGATTGGGTAATGACTAACTCACCCACCAAGTTAATGAGTGAATCAACCTTATCAGTACCGACACGAATTGAACTTGCTGCAGGTGCAGCAGCTACTTTCGGTTTAGGATCTATTGTACCTACCTCTACCTCTACCTCTGCCGCGACCACTGCAGGTTTCAGCTCTTCAACTACAGCATCAATTGGTTCAGAAACCGTGGCAAGTTCAGCAGCTGCGATGTCTTCTCCAACAGTCTCGGTAACGGGTGCCGCATGCTTATCTAATTCGACTACAGTCTCTTCAACTTGAGTCGTTTGTTTGACAGCCAAAGGTTCAATAACAAGATCGCAATCTTCATCAACCCATTCAAATATCTCGACAACATCAGCTTCAGGAATGTCACCTAATAAAGTGAGGTCCCATGAAAGGTAACTGTCTTCAGGCTCTAAATCAGAAAAAGGAGGAAGCTTGTCATCATTAATTTTGGTGCTTAATTCACCCAAACTTGATAACTCACGTAGCATGCGAACAGGATCATTACCTGTCTGCAATAAATGAGCGTGAGGTGTGAATTGAATCTTCCAGCCTTGAGATTTAGGCCCTCCTGTTTCTACAGCAACAGGTTCAGGCTCTGCTTCAACGGCAATACTCTCTCCTGCCATCATCGCTTCTAGTTTATTACGAACATTTTCAATTCGTACATCATCTGTATCTGTTTTTTGTTGTACTGCCGTTAGCATTTCACGCAGAACATCAACTGATTCTAAAAAAAGATTCGTCAATTCAGCGGTTACTTCACGTTCGCCATTTCGCGTTTCATCCAGCATTGTTTCCATGACGTGAGTAAACTCTGATACCGCCATAAAGCCAAATGTACCTGCACCACCTTTTATCGAGTGGGCAGCTCTAAATATAGTATTAATGGCATCAATATCTGCAGCCCCGACGTCAAGGTTAAGCAGACCACTTTCCATCGCATCAAGGCCTTCGAAACTTTCCTCGAAAAATATATCGTGAAATTGTGAAATATCAATACTCATAGCTTATTCCTACTAAATTTAAAGCGTAACTTCCCTACAAATATTTCGTAAGTCATTGTTTAATATGTGGGAAGGACTAGCCTATCACTTTCTTAATCGTCGCTAACAATTGATCTGGATTGAATGGCTTCACTAACCAACCCGTTGCCCCGGCAGCACGACCTGCTTGTTTTTTATCTGCACCAGCTTCTGTTGTCAAAACCAATATCGGGGTGAACCGATAGGCTGGCAAAGCTCGTAATTCTTTCGTTAATGTCAGCCCATCCATGATCGGCATATTTACATCTGTCAGGACAAGGTCAAACGATTGGGTTTTTGCAATATTCAATGCTTGCTGACCATCTACTGCATCCGTCACCATATGACCCGCGGCCTTTAATGTAAAAGCGACCATTTGACGCATTGAAGCTGAATCATCCACTGCCAATATTTTTGCCATGGCTACTCTTTCTCCTCATTACTGACATAAGCTTATGTCAGCTGGTTACTTTGTATCTTTACTCTAATCTTCAAATTCATTGAACACTAAACAAATACGATTGGGTTATCTCAAACGCATTGTCTTATATATTCATTCCTTCCGCCAATCCTAAAAGTTTTACACTTCGCATAAAAGCGTCACTTGGTGAGTCCCAAACTAAGCCTTGGCCACGTTTTTCAGCTTCTTTGGCATAAGCATACATAACTTGTAATACTGCGCCGTCAATTCGTTCTATGTCACTCACATTAAAGCGAACCTTGTTCCCTTCGGCTAACTCAGTTAGTAATTTAGCATAAAGATCACCCACATCAGCGATACCTAAAGCCTCACCACACTCAATTACTGTTACTTCACTATCTTCCATTACGAACTCCAAGCCTAAATCTGAACACTATCTTAGTAGCGTATGAAGTAATCACAATACATCGTCAGGGTATTTTCCCACCGCTCTGTCAGCACCACCTGCTTACCGCTTAAAGATGAAATGGTTATTCTTGCCGCTTTGTCATTTCCTCTTACCACATCAATATACTTTTATTGCCGATCAGATTGACTAACACTTACTGCCTTACCCCTCGTCATAACTAGCTTTCCTACATATTAACAAGATCAAAGTAATGTATATTCTCACTTTCTTTGATAACAATAATGCAGAGACCATGCCAGTTAAACCTCTTCTATCTAACCTAACACCAATAGTTTGATAAGCAATCAATAATTATGATTATTTTCTAGGTTTACGAACCCATTGAGAGGTGTTTCGCTCATCATTTTCTAACTGTTCTTGCCGTGATTCTTGTTGCAACTCTTCATCTTGATAACGTCCTACTAAAGCCTGCATAGCTTGCTCTTTACTCCGTACTTTTTGCCAAACAACACGCTGCTGTTCCAAGTGGAAAAGGCGTTCTTTCACTTGAAATTCTTGAGCCTGAATAGCTTGATCTAGCTGTACTAAAAAACTACGCAATTCTAGAACTTTTTGTGCGCTCATTACTAAGGAATCCCCCTGCCTAAATTTAGCCAGATATTCTCCTTTATAACGTTTAAGTTCTTCTAGTTGGTTCTTATCTTGTAACCATGCCGTATTTGCTTGGCCGACCGTCGCTAATGCAGCTTCTGTCTCTTTTGCAGCAATATCAACAACAGGTGTAAGTCTTTTTGATCGTTTCATATGCTCAGATTAGCAGATTTATGTTGCAGGTTATGAGTAACATTCCCATTAATTTCCTTGGAGATATCACTTTAGAAGGTATTTTGACCTGGATTTATAGTCATTGCTTGTATGGGGTTAATGCTTTGCTGCACAGGTTGCTGCATAACCTGCTGTAAGTCCGCCAAGCTTTGCTGCCAATTAACCGCTTCACTCATACCTTGTTTTATTAGCCCTTGTAAACTTGGATACATCGCAATAGCTTCATCAATATTGATATCACTTCCTGCCGCATACGCACCAATATTAATCAGATCTTGATTTTGCCTGTAGGTTGAGAATATTTGTTTAAAGTTTTGAGATTGTTGCAAATGTTCAGCAGATACAATTTGAGGCATAACACGACTAATTGATGCTTCTATATCAATGGCAGGATACTGCCCTGCCTCCGCTAATCGACGAGATAGGACAATATGCCCATCTAAAATAGCGCGTGCGGCATCCGCAACAGGATCTTGTTGATCATCGCCTTCCGTCAATACGGTATAAATAGCGGTAATGGCACCACCGCCTTCCGCCCCATTACCCGCACGTTCAACAAGTTGAGGTAATAATGAGAATACTGATGGTGGATAGCCTTTTGTCGCAGGAGGTTCACCAATTGCCAAAGCAATTTCACGCTGTGCTTGAGCGTATCGGGTTAAAGAGTCCATTAACAATAGAACTTGCTTACCTTGATCACGAAAATATTCTGCAATACTCGTTGCTAACATGGCACCATGCAAACGCATTAAAGGAGAGTGATCCGCTGGCGAGGCCACAACAACAGCACGCTCTAGACCTTCCGTTCCTAAGATATCTTCAATAAACTCTTTTACTTCTCGTCCACGTTCACCGATAAGCCCGACCACAATGACATCAGCTTCGGTAAAGCGTGTCATCATGCCGAGTAAGACACTCTTACCCACACCACTACCTGCAAAGAGTCCCATACGTTGGCCTCGCCCCACACTCAATAAGGCATTAATAGCTTCAACACCCACATCTAAATGTTGACGAACAGGAGAACGCGTTAGAGGATTAACCGGCTCACCATGAAGAGGAACTCTGTCCTTAACATTTAGAGGACCTTTGCCATCAAGTGGTTTACATGAGCCATCGACAACGCGGCCTAATAATTCTTCACCAACAGGAACTTGAGAGTCGCTTCGAAGAGGGCGAACCCGTGCATTGGGTACGAGGCCTCGAGTATCGCCTGTTGGCATGAGATAGAGTGTTTCGCCAGAAAAGCCAACCACCTCTGCTTCTATTGGTTTGCCGCCTACACCTTGAACTTCACATCGACTGCCAATCGGTGCCTGAAAGCCAACCGCTTCCAATGTCAGTCCGACCATCCGCGTTAAACGGCCTTCAATAACTAAAACTTCAGCAGGATCACTATCTAAACGTTGTTGATATTCTTTTAGCTTTTCACGCAAGTTTTCGTTACGGTTAGTATGATTACTCAGCAGTGTCATCAATACGTTCCTCACCAAGCAGTTTATTCATCACACTACTTAATCGAGCTTCTACTGTCGCATCAACCGTAGTATTAGCGGTTATTAGCTTTACGCCACCACGTGTTAATAACGGGTCTTCAATCCACTGCCAATTTGATTCTTCACTTTCTATTGATAAACCTGTTTTGACTAATTCCACATCTTGCGGATGTAAGGTGATTTTTAATTTTCGATCATTAATGGGTAAAACAGCCATTGCTGCTCGAACAGCACCAATCACATGCTCAGGCTGTGTTTTTAGTTCTCGACGTACCAACTGACGAGTCATCGTCATAACCAATGAAATAAGATCATCTTCAACCTGCTGATCAATCTCGGCTAATGGTGTATTTAATGATGTTAAGACTTGTTGCAAATAAGACACTTGCTGATTAATTTCTTGTTGTCCGGCTTCCTTTCCTGCCTTTAGACCGGCTTCATGGCCCTTTTCAAAACCTTCTTTATAGCCTTCTTGTTCTGCTTCTTTTTGCAGTCTTTCAAAATCTTTAACCGTAAGAGGACCTTGCCCATCTTCAATGTCAGAAACAGATACCATTGTTGGCGCTTCCCACCGTTGGTAAGCAGCGGCAATCTCATCTGATGATATAACATCAGCCTGATCGGTGATTAATTCATCTTTAGACGAAGTCATCTCCACCTCCTCCACCTAATTGAATTTCACCTTTATCAGATAAAGTTCGTGCGACAGTAAGGATTGTTTTCTGTGCTCCTTCAACATCACTAACTCGAACAGGAGGCATTGCTTCTAGATCATCTCGTAACATTTCAGCGGCACGTTGTGACATATTGCCAAGGAATTTTTCTCTTAAGGCTTCATCGGCACCTTTCAATGCAAGTTGTAATTGATCTGATTGAATTTCACGCATTAATGTTTGAATACCGCGATCATCAACATCAATAAGATTATCAAATACAAACATAAGATCTTCGATATTTTGTCCTAAATCAGGCTCAGTTTCTTTAATGGAATCCATAATTGCAGCTTCGATACTACCCTCAACAAAGTTAAGAATATCTGCAGCAGTTTTCATTCCACCAACAGTCATTGTTTGACCACCAGAATTACCACTAAATTGTTTTTCTAAAATTTCATTTAACTCGGTCAAGGCTGCAGGTTGAACACCATCTAATGTTGCGATACGTAAAATAATATTAGCTTGATCACGTTCAGGGAATAAGCCTAACACCGCGGCAGATTGATCAGGCTCTAAAAACGAACATACAATGGCAATAATTTGCGGATGTTCTAAACGGATAATTTCATAAATACCACGGGCGTCCATCCATTTTAGCTGTTCCAAACCTGAGGTATTCCCCCCCGATAAGATTCGATCCAGTAAGCTACCCGCCTTATCTTCACCTAATGCGCCCACCAGCATTTTCCGAACATAGTCATGAGAGCCAATACCTAGGCCTGTCTCTTCTTCAACAGTGCTGACAAAATTATCTAATACTGCTTGAACTTCTTCACGGGTAACATTACCCAAAGTAGCCATTGTCTGACCTACTTTTTGAACCTCTTTTGGATTCATATGTTTCAGTACTTCAGCAGCTTCAGCCTCACCTAGTGAGCGTAAAAAGACAGCTGCTTTTTCAGTACCCGTTAATTTTCTAGCTTCTTCAGCCATTATGCTTCACTCGCCGTCCAGTTTTTAACTACCTGAGCAACGAGAGCGGGGTCTTGTTGCACTAAGCTACGAACATTATTCATTTGATCTTCCATTGATTCGGAGCCTGTCGTTATTTTAGCCATATCATCAGAAGCATTTCCGCCACCTGCTGCTAAAACTTGTTGTGGTGTCACTCCATCAGCACCAACTTGGCCTGCAAGTCCACCTTCTACAACGGGGACTTTATTCATATCTTTGAATGCAGGTCTAATTACTCCGAACACTAAGAATAACACTAATAGACCGCCTAAGCTTTGTTTCGCAACATCCCATACCCATGCTTGTTCCCAAATAGCGACCTCTGGTAAAGGTTCTGCAGCGGCTGGAATAACAAATGGTGCATTAACAATATTCAAACTATCACCTCGTGCTTTGTTAAAGCCGATAGCATCCATTACCAGTGCATTAATACGTGTCATCTCACGTTCTGTTAACGCTGTTGATGTCATCGCACCTTCAGCATCAAAGCTATGACGCTCATCTACAAGCACTGCAACACTGAGACGTCTTATAGAACCTGGTGCTAAACGAGTATGACTAATAGTACGGTCTAACTCAAAATTACGCGTGCTACTTTTATGGCTACTGCCTGGTTGAGTTTTGGCGACAGCACCTTCTTCAGCTATAGCAACTTCAGGTGCAACTCCACCACCAGGAGGTTGGTTAGAAAGCGCCCCTGGAATACCAATCGCAGCTCCAGTTGAACCTATTCTATTATCTTCTTGTACCTGTTCACTACGTACTGCTGCTAAATCAGGGTTATAACGCTCTTGAGTTTGTTCTGTAACGGTAAAATCCACTTCTGCTACAACTTGAGCTCTAACACCATCTAGGCCAACGATTGGCGACAAGATATCTTCAATACGTTGAATATAACGTTGTTCTAATTTCTGTGAATATTCCATTTGGCTATCACTCATTTCAACGCCTTCTTCACGGTCACCATAGGTCAATAATTTACCTTTTTGATCAACAACCGTCACATCCTTACTACTCATATTAGGTATTGATGAAGACACCATATGTGTGATTGCTGACACTTGTCCTTTATCAAGACGACGCCCTGCATACAGGTTCACAATGACAGAAGCTGTAGGCAGCTTACGTTCACGAACAAAGACTGATTGTTTTGGTGAGGCAATATGAACTCGTGCACTTTGCACGCTATATAGTGCCGAAATTGAGCGCGCTAACTCTTCTTCCATCGCACGTTGATAACGTGCACGTTCAACAAACTGGCTGGTGCCAAACCCTTGTTCTTTATTTAGCATTTCCATGCCTTGCGATGCACTTCGAGGTAGGCCCTCTGAAGCGAGCTTCAAACGTAGCCCTTGAACTTTAGAAGCGGGAACGAGTAACGCTCCTGTACTTGGGTCTAGTTTATAAGCAACGTCTGATTGTTGCAGAACCGCGACCACTTCTGATGATTCTAAAGGTGCCATGCCTGAAAATAAAACTTGGTAATTAGGAGTTTGTGACCAATTTAAAACATAACCACCTAAAGCAATGCTCGCTGCGATAGCCAATAAAAAACCCACCTGTTTCATTACAGGTTGGCTCGACATATTAGACTGCATTGCACCAAGAGGTGTTGTTGGCAATGGTAGGCCTGTAGCGGGATTTATAGTAGCGGGTGCGTTTTCCATAATAATTTCTTCTTATCTTTGAGCAAAAATAACTGTATTTAACGTGTTTAGATTTTTCTTCATAACAAGGCACTTTTGCACGGAAAATGTGACCATTTGAGTACAATAACAACGCTGTGATGGAGAAAAAGATGAATTTGCTAACATGTTAAACGCTCATTCTCATTACTTCTTCATAAGCTGCAACTAGTTTATTGCGAACTTGAACTGTTGCTTGAAAGGCAACCGATGCTTTTTGTGAGGCAATCATGGCATCAGCCAAACTGACATTAGGATCGCCCATTTCAAAGGCTGTTTTTAATTTGCCTGCCGCTTGTTGAGTTTCATTAACCTGATTAACAGCTGACTTCATTAGTCCCGAGAAATTAACACCGTCAGTATCTTGACCTTGTGTTGGCGCTACAACATTTGTCTGTTGTGCCGCTTGAGCCTGTGCCGCTCGCATCTGGGTTAGTAATTGATTTGGGTCTATTGCATTGATCATGGTTATCTCCATTAATAAGTCTCGTTAAATAGACTTATGCAGACTTCTTGCCAACCTTCTCAGGAATCTCTACACCTTCTTCTCTAAAACGTGATAATTTGTAACGAAGTGTGCGCTCACTTATACCTAAATCACTGGCTGTAGCTCTTCTGCTACAATTATTTTTAACTAAGGCATCAAGAATGTGGCGTTGCTCATGGCTTCGTAAATCATCACTAAGCAGCGAATCTGATTCGGCTGTGTCAATATTTTGTTCTGCACTTATTCCTGATGACATTGACTCAAATGCGAGATCATTAGCAGTAATCTTCTGTCCAGGCTGCAAAATCAAAGCTCGTTGTAAGACATTGTCTAGCTCACGTACATTTCCTTGCCATTCATGTTTGAGTAATGCTTTTTCTGCACAACGACTAAACTCTGGCAAAACTCTTTCAGATTGACGGCAATGGCGACCCAGTAATTGTTGCGACAATGGCAAAATATCATCTGTCCGCTCTCTTAATGGCAATAGCTGTAAAGGAAATACATTCAAGCGATAATACAAATCTTCACGGAAACGTCCTGCTGTGACTTCATCACGAAGTAATCTATTGGTTGTTGCCAGAACTCGAACATCAAGTGATATTAATTTTCGGCCGCCAATACGCTCAACTTCACGTTCCTGTAATACGCGAAGTAATTTTGCTTGTAGACCTAAGTCCATCTCAGAAATTTCATCTAAAAGAATAGTCCCTTGATGCGCTTGTTCAAACTTACCAGCATAGGCTTGTAATGCACCTGTAAAAGCACCTTTCTCATAACCAAATAAAGTTGCTTCCAGCATGTTTTCAGGAATAGCGGCACAATTGATAGCAACAAACGGCCCTTCATTTCGAATAGAATTCTGATGTAAAAAGCGAGCAAGTACTTCTTTTCCTGTTCCACTTTCACCACTAATCAATACGGTGGCATCTGCATCTGCAACACGTCGTGATAGTGTTAATAAATCGCGTGAACTTTTATCCACTGCAACCATATCTCCACTCACTGATGCCGTTCTTATATAGCGTTGAACACGATCTAATAAATCATCCGCTTCAAAAGGCTTAATTAAATAATCACTTGCACCTTCGTGCATCGCTTCAACAGCACCTTGAACCGTACCAAAAGCAGTCATTAATAATACCGGCAAATCAGGGGTCAACTGTTTTACTTTTTTTAATAATGTATGACCATTCATTGGCTTCATTTGAAGATCGGTCAATAATAAACCAAATTGTTCATTTGCCATTTTATCCAAAGCACTTTGACCTTGATCTGCCGATGATACTTTATAGCCTGCTAACTCAAGGGTGTCACAAAGTGCACCTCGTAGATCGGCATCATCTTCAACGACTAAAATAGTTGATTTATTCATATTTTCAGTTCCTTACTTCTTTTGTGCTGTAAGCGTAAATTTGTCTGCAGCTTGATACAGAGGAAGGCGTATACAAAACGTACTCCCTTCTCCTTCATCACTTTCAAACCACAATTCACCTTTATGTGCTTTTGTTATTGATTGAACAACAGCCAGACCTAAACCCGTTCCTGATGATCGTGTGGTATAAAATGGCGTAAGGATTTTATCTTTATCCTCTTCAGAAATACC
>Ga0209494_1001133_pt1 | contig 11958 bp, 12 predicted proteins | sample EN1Hudseemescosm_FD_184628 | JGI IMG/M metagenome (GOLD analysis project Ga0209494, IMG submission 184628) | Methane-oxidizing microbial communities from mesocosms in the Hudson Canyon - EN1B Hudson Canyon (SPAdes) (version 2) | ecosystem: Environmental > Aquatic > Marine > Cold seeps | place... | reverse complement strand
TATATGGATGGTGTGAAACTACATACATCTGATTTCGCTGATACATCTGGTACTGCAATAGTGTTGGCCTTAGGTGCATCAGAAAATCAACTTATTGATGTTATTGCTTACGGTACATTTACTTTATTGAATTTAGGTATACCTGATATCAATACACTTCAAACATCTCTTGATGCTAAAATTGATGATACTCAGGTATTAACAGATGTGCCATCAGGGGCGTTGTTTACGGACACGGTGTATTCCAAACCTAGTGCTGAACCTATTAGCTATATTACAGGTTTACAGACAGCGTTAGATGGTAAACAAGCAAGTGGTTCTTATTTAGCACCCACAGGTGATGGTAGTCAGCTTACTAATTTACCTATTGCTTCTCCTGTCGTAAAGACAGCAAGTTACTCAGCTAGTAATAATGACATCGTTATAGCAGGGAGCGGAGGTATTACTATTACACTCCCTTCTTCCCCCTCTGTAGGAGATAGTGTCACCGTTAAAGACGGCACAGGTGATGCCGCAACAACCAACTGGACAGTAGCAAGGAATGGGGCAAAGATAGCGTCAGACGCATCAGACCTAACCATAGACACGAATTGGATAGAACTAAGAATGACATACATAAATACAACAGTAGGATGGAGCATATAAATGACTACGATTTCAAGTTTACTAGGAGGTTCTGGTAGTTCAGGACGGATGTTTAATGACCGAAGATTGTGGTTACAAAGCGGTTCATTCTCCATGACTGTTCCCGATGGGATAACTAAAGTAAGGGCAGTTGTCCTTGGTGGCGGTGGCGGTGGTGTAGCGCAAGACCCCTACACAGCAGGTTATCTACAAGCAGGTAGTGGCGGTGGCTATTCGGACAAGATATACGCAACTTCTGGAGGGGCTACAATCTCCATAACCGTAGGAGCAGGGGGAGCCTGTCCTACTGCCAGTGGCGGTAACTCTGCTCATGGTAACGGTGGAGGTGCAGGTGGTACAAGTACCGTTACTATAGGTGGCGTTTCGATCTCTGCCACAGGAGGATTAGGCGGCATAATGTCTTCGTCAGGAACTACCTACAGAGGAGGTACGGGGTCTGGTGGCGACATAAATACTACTGGTGGTATCGGTGGATGTCACCACCTGTGGAGTAACTACGCCGCTAGGAATAGTTCCACAAGGGCATTTTATGGAGGAGGTTCTTCTGGCACACCTTGGGGTGATGGGTATAGCGGAGGAAACGTGGGTGAAAACTACGCAAACAATGGAAACATGGCTGGAGGAACAGGCGGTGGTGGATGGGGCGGTAAAGGTGGCGATGTTACTGGATATATAAATGGTGCAGGAACAGGTGGTGGTGGTGCAGGTGGTAAAGCCCCCGACACGAAGGGGTATCATAGTTCGTTAGACTATTCACCAAGGCATACTCAAAAAGGCGGTATGGGAAGAGGTTGTCGTGCAGGTACTAACGAATCTAATTCTATTAACACATCACAGACTGGAATGATTGCTACTCCTTATATAGATGGAGAAGACGCATATTGGTTTTACCCAGAGGATATAGGTGGGGGTGGTGGCGCAGGTTCTAGACAACAAAGTGGTGGTGCGGCAGGGTCAGGCGGTGCAGGTGGTGGCGGTGGTGGCACAGGAACTGCTGATGCCAATGGCGGTGCAGGTAACGGAGGATTTGGAGGAGGTAACGGAGGTTGTGGAGCCGAATTTGCTGTTGGTGGTGTTTCAAGACCCGGAAATGGTGGTGGTCATGGTTGCTTCAATTACACGGTGCAAGGTTACCTGACTTGGGATTTCTCACGGGGTGGTCAGGGCGGCGATGGTGCTGTTTTAATTTATTGGTAAGGAAGGAACTCACATGAAACAAGTAAATATAGTAGAAGGTCAAGTTGTACAAGCAGTGGAGTTCATCTGGGATGAGAGACACCCAAATACAGGAGTGACTTTTATAGATGCTCCTGATGAGGTCGAACAAGGGTGGACATACTCTGATGGCATCTTTTCTCCACCACCTCCGCGTAGACGACTAACCGAGGAAGAGCATCAAGCCGCTTTAGCAAAGATGGCACTCCTAGAAGCAGAAGAACAAAAGACGGAAGTAGAACAGCTACAAGCACGACTAGCGGAATTAAAGGGGGGTTAAATGAGCAGAGCAAGAACATTAGCAGACCTCCTAGATTCGGGTGGTTGATATGAACCATTATTTCATATAAATAGTATTAATATTAAATCGGACAACAATTATGGCAATGTCAAAAGCTAGAACATTTTCAAAGTTATTATCAACTCCAGGTATAGCAGCTAAGGATGGGCGTGTACCAACAGAATTGACTGAAAATCTAGAAGATGTATTAGGACATATGATGACTAATAATACTGTAACAGGCCCTCTAACTGTATCCTATAATGATGCAACAGGTAAATTAGATTTCGATGCAACAGAAGCAGCGGCAAATGCTACTGCTATGTCTATAGTATTTGGTGGTTGATAATATGAAAAAACAAAGACGACAAAGACAATTAACACCCGAAGATATAGCTTCACATTATTCTTCAGCAATGGATTCCGTTAATCTTATTAATGGATCTAAACCAGACATAATGACAGATGAGGAATGGACTCAATGCCTTCTAAGTAATAAGCGACATCTTGAACTAATGCTCACTAAAGATTATTGGACTACTGAGGATTTAAATCCTCTTAAACTAGCAGCTTTAAAATAGGATAGGTAATGGGCAATAGAAAGAATAGAGGTTGGATTACAAAGCATGGAAAGGATGATGAAGGATATGCTAAGTATAGAGATTTTGCGGCGGGTAAAGGTAGAAGTAAGAAATTTAAAACCAAAGAAGAATATGACAATGAAAAGAAACTAGCAGCTGCAAAAGAAGAACGTGAAGCAGTAGAAGCAGCTGCAAAAGAAGAACGTGATGCAATAGCTGCCGCTGCCGCTATTGAGAAACAAGAACGTGAAGCTGCTGAAGTTGCTTCACAAGCAGAACGTGATGCAATAGCGGCAGCGGCAGCTATTGAGAAACAAGAACGTGAAGATGCTGCTGCAGCTGAAACCGCTGCAAGATTAGCTGCCGAAGCAGCTGCACTATTAGATAGAGATGCCATTGCTGACGAAGTTACGGCTAAGGCCCTCCAATCACAAAATGAACGTGACCAATTATTCGAGGTAAGCCGAAGCATATATATGTCAGAGAACCAAGTGTTGGGGTATGGTTCTTTAGACTCAATAACACTTAGATCTGCAGGTGATCCATATTATATTGACGATAATTATGATCCAGCTAATGATACTCACCTATATGTAGATAACGTCGCTATCGGCTATCGGGCTCTTTTTGAACATACAAAACCTATTAACACAATAGCAATAGGCGGATACTCTCAAGAAAACGCAATATACGATGCTGCACACGATGGGACAGATCCTGCTAATCCGTATAACTTCGGTAATCGAAATGTGTCGGTTGGTTTCGACACATTACAGCTGTCGACAACAGGAGTCATGAATACTGCTTTGGGATATAGAACCCTTCCCAGAAACACTACGGGCAATCATAATGTTGGAATTGGTGTTTACACATTAGTAAATAATACAACGTCGTGGGGAAATGTAGCAATAGGAAGCAATGCTAGTGCTAGTGGTACCGTATATGGTCAAAATACTGCGGTGGGATATCAATCATTATATTATAATACATCTGGGCAAAATACAGCATTTGGATATAAATCAGGGTATGGTATTAGTTCCGGTTATTATAATACAGTAATTGGCGCCCAAGTAGCTAATACATCAAGTATAACTGGTATTAATAATATTATTATTGGATATACAGCAGAACCATCATCTTCTGGTGTTAGTAATGAGATTACATTCGGCAATTCTAGTATTAGTAATATAAGATGTCAGGTGCAGAATATATCTGGTCTTTCCGATTCAAGAGATAAAGCAGAGATCACTGATATACCAGAAGATGCAGGTCTTCAATTTATCGACAAACTAAGACCTGTTACATTTTATTGGGATATGCGAGAATGGTATTCAGATAATACTTCAGATGGTTCTAAGATGAATAAAGTACATTCTAATGAAACCCCTAATTCGGGTCAAAGAATGGGATTTATTGCTCAAGAGGTATTAGAGGTTGTAAATGATTATAAATACATTAAAGAGTCAGGGATGGTATCAGAGAGTAATCCTGAGAAATTAGAATTAGCTTTAGGTAGTTTAGTAACACCATTAGTTAAAGCAGTTCAACAACTAAGCGAACAGAATAAAGAACTTCTTAATAGAATAACTATATTAGAACAAAAATAGTATTATATAAATAATTATTTATATAAATATAATATAATAACAATAAGAGTATATAACATTGGCAAATATATTTAAAAATGCTGTATCAGTTGTAACAACGACAACATCAGTGCTATACACATCTACTGGAGAATCCGTTCTTCATGGTATATTCTTAGCGAATATAATAGGTACTCAAGTTACAGGAACAGTAATATTCCATGATGCCTCGAGTAATACAGAGCATTATATATTGTTTAATTCACCTATATTACCGGGTTCAACATTAGTATTTGATAAACCTATTAATCTGGAAACTGGTGATTCGATAAGATTATTAGCATCAGACGCTGATTCTATTTCAGCTTTCGCATCTATATTGGAGATAGAATAATGGCAAGTATGGGAATAGCAACATCAAGTGATTATGTTTCATCCACTTTTTATGGATTAAAACTTGATGTGGCAACTGGGAATTTAACATTTGATATAATTGATGATGATACGATGAAAATTCAACTACCCGATACAGATTATAGTTTTGGGGTAGGGGATTACAGAGAATATTTTTGGTCTGATTCTAATGTGAAATACCAATGGGGATCAAACGGACATTTAGAGGTAAATTATAAATGAGTACTACAATCGATTTAGGAAAACTAAGGTTTAATTGGGTTGGCACATGGGAAGCAGCGACTGAATACGAAATAAATGACCTTGTTAAGCACGGTGGTGATGTATTCGTTTATATATACGGTGTCAAAACGATAGGGAATTTAACAACAAATACAATATATTGGGCATTAGTTCAAGAAGGTATGGCTTGGCAAGGGGAATATGATGCTACTGTAGCTTATCTTCCTCATCAGGTTGTACATCATGCGAATAACTCGTATATTTGTATTCTTGAAGAACCGGTAGCTGGTGCAACTGAACCACCAAATTCAACATATTGGCAACTATTAGTTACGGGGTTTAAGTTTGAAGGTTTATATAACGACTCCACAACTTACCAAGTAGATGATATTGTATATTATGGCGCTAACACGTTTATATGTATACAGAATACTACTGGAACTAATGATCCAGAAGATACAGCATATTGGGCTATCTTTTCTCATGGTATGCGATGGGTAGGTGTATATGATGCTGCAGTAACATACCGTAAAGATGATATATTAACCTATGGTATTAATGCTTATGTTGCTAAACATGATGTGACAGGAACTTTACCTACAGATGCAAGTCATTTTGATAGACTTACTGAAGGATTGGATTGGAAAAATGTATTTGATATTACTACTCCATATCAGAAAAATGATATTGTGCGATATGGTACTAACGTATACATTGCTAAGTTAGATACAGTAGGTAATCTTCCTACGGATGCTGCTAATTGGGATCCAATGTCAGAAGGCTTGTCTTGGGAAAATGTATTTGATATTACTACTCTATATTATAAACATGATGTTGTTAAGTATGGTGCTAATGTCTATATTGCTAAACAAGACACAGTAGGTAATCTACCAACAGATACAAGTAATTTTGATAGTCTTACAGATGGTATTAGATATACTTCAAATTGGGATTCAACTAAAGTTGATTATAGAATCAATGATGTTGTTATATATGGAGGTAATAGTTATATAGCTACTGCCGATACCCCAACTATTAATTCTAGCCCATCTATTAATACAAGTCAATGGGATAGATTATCATCAGGGGTTCAGTGGGAAGGTGTTTATAACGTAACAAAACAATACCAAAAAGACGATATTGTTTCTTATGGTGGTAATACCTTTATAGCTAAACAAGATACTATTGGTAATATTCCAACAGACACCGTTAATTGGGATGAATTAAATAATGGAATATCTTCTCGAGGTGACTGGGTTACAGCAATTCCTTACTATTTGGATGATATTGTTTCTTATGGTGGTCAAACTTATATATGTTTACAATCCCATATATCAGGGGATGCAGGCAATGATCTTGCTGCAGGCAAATGGCAACTATTTAGTGCAGGTCTTGAATGGAAAGGGACTTGGGTAACATCGACATTATACTATGTTAACAACATTGTTAATTCCGGTGGATCTACATATATATGCTCAGTAGAGCACACATCTACAGATTTTGTAGCTGATTCTGTGAATTGGGAGAGTTTTGCAAATGCTGGTACAGATGTAGCACTAACTATATCATCTCATGGGGATTTATTATATAGAGATGCTACAGGCCCAGCTAGTTTAAGTGCAGGGAATGGTGGTCAGGTTTTAACCTCGAAAGGTCCTAATGCTGATCCGGAATGGGGGGATTTAATAGAAATACTACAGGCCTATACATCTGTAGATACTAGTGAATTAATAATATCTGTTGCTTCGTCAATGAACTCAAGTTTGGTATTACAAAACGTAATATCAGTAACATCAGGAAATTTGGAAGTACAGGGAAATATTAATGGGAATGAGACATATAGTATAGACCGTGATACCGGACAGTTATCAGTTTCTGTATAAATAAGATTAGTAAACATAAATAAAACAAATATTAAGACGAGGAGTTAGAGCCAATGGCTAAAGTTAATTTAGGTAGAGTAAAGACCGTATTTAGGGAGGATTGGAGCACCACCACCACTGATTATGTAATAGATGATATTGTATTATATAGAGCGACAGCATGGTTGTGTAAAGCAAACGCACCTACGGGTGAAGTTCCTGATGCTAATAATTCATCATACTGGACAGCCTATGTACCGGGTACTACTGGTGGCATTTTTGGCAACAGCACATACTCTAAAAATATAGTAACAAGCAACAGTATTGTTCTTACAGCATATATGATTGGTGAGGGTAATGACGGTAATGTAGTATGGTCTATACCAGATCTACCTGCAGGGTGGTCAACAAATGAAGCGGGTCAGGGTAATATTACTAATTCCTTTTCATTTAGTAGATCTACAGAAGGTACTGAAACATTTAATGTTACTGCAACTTCAGGTACCTTAGTACAAAATAAAGCAATAACAGTAAATTTTGTGGAAATGCCTTACTGGGCTAATACGAGTATCACTCTTAGTCTTCAGGATGATGGGGCTCATACTTTTGATGGATTTGTTCCATTGACCTATGGGTCTAGTGCTATCACAGTAGAATTAGCAAGTGGTTCTTTACCTCCAAGTTGTACTCTAAGTAGTAATGGTGAATTAGTATTTAGTGCTGTAAGCCCAGAAGGTTCATCTACTACATATACGTTTACATTACGCGCCACTATAGGAACTAATGTTGTAGAACAAGAAATGACATTTACTTCTAGAAGAGCAACACCAGCTGGCCAGCAGAATTACTTTACACCCGGAAGTTATAGCTGGACTGCACCTACAGGTGTAGATTCAGTAAATGTTGTGGCAGTTGGTGCCGGTAGTCCTGGTGGTAATGAATGGTCTGGTTCTGGTTCTGGTGGTGGTGGTGGTTTAGGTTGGAAAAACAACATACCTGTTACTCCAGGTACCTCATATACTGTATGTGTTGGTAACTCGTGCGGAAATTGTGCCTGTCCAATTCATAATAACTGTGGTTGTTCCCAAGGATCTTATTTTATTAACACAAGTACTGTATCTGGAGGAGGAGCAGGATCACTCAACGGCAGCTATCGGAACTGTGGAGGTAATTATAGTGGTGATGGTGGTGGTTGTGGTGGTTGTGCTAATCATCAATCATGGAGTGAGGCAGCTGGTGGTGCTGGTGGATATATGGGCTGTGGTGGATCCACTGCCTATAACAGCGGAGCACCGCAGTGTGCCGGTGATGGTGGCCATGCAGGTATGGGTAATTACTCCTCAACTTGGGGACAAGGTGGTGGTGGTGGTGTAGGCATGTATGGCCAAAACCGGTCCGGTGCTTGTTGTGGCTATAACGGAACGCACAATCATAAAAGTTGTTGTACTGGTTACGGAGGTATGGGAGGCAACCAGTGTAGAGGTACTGGTATGAACGGTCAACAGGGAGAAAACGCTTGTAGTTATCACAATAACTGTCTTGGATGGTCTTACTATGGTCATAGTTGTTATATAGCTGACTGTCAACCTTGCTTACTTCAGTGTAACTGCAACAACAACCATATGAGGACTGGTGGATTTCCTGGTGGTGGCTCTGGCTCTAGAGGTTCCAGTGGTAGTTGTTGTAGTGCTCCTGGTGGAAATGGTGCATTAAGGATTATTTGGGGTTCCGGAAGATCTTACCCGTGTACACTAACAGATGATGTAACGTGTATAGGATAATCCAATAACAACTAAATAAAAAAAAACAGAAACCTTAATAGGGTTTCTGTTTTTATAAAACAAACTAGGAGATATATTAAAATGAGTAATAATGAAGAAACATATTGGATTAAAGTCGATTCCGATAATAATGTAGTAAACCACCCAGAACCTGAAAGTAATCTAGTAGTAGCCTTAGGTTATAGATTTAATAAAAATAACGAATTTGTTAAATTTAAAAATCATAGTGAAATTGATTTGGGTGATAATCAATTAATACAGACAATACCAGATCCAGTCACATTCACATATCATGAAGAAGATGGTGGGTATTTTACACAAGATGTTGAAGCACGTGAGTTAACTCAAAAAGAGAAAACTGATAAGTTTATTAGACAGTACCGTAACTTTGAGCTTACAAGGACAGATTGGAAAGTATTACCGGACTCACCTTTATCAGCAGAAGATTTACAAATAATGATTGATTATAGGACTGCGCTAAGAAACTTGCCTGCACTTTACCCAGAGGTTAATAGTATCAGTGACGTTGAGTTTCCTCCTATACCAGATGCACCATCAGTCCCAGAGGAATAAAAAACCTCTATAGTTTAATTATGTATAAGTAGTAGTAGTAGGGCAATCCTACTACTACTATTTATTTTTGAGGATATATTTATAATGGACATGAAAGATATACAACTATCATTATCAGCACGTGGTAATAGAACAAAAAATATTAAAAGACATTGTAGTTTTTTAATATCCCACCTTAAATATCATACAAATCTTAAAAACCTAGATATATCTAATATAGCAGATGTATATGGCTCTGTTGATATACCGAGCCCGCTGTGGGGCGGTAGAATACAAAATGGTCGTTCAGATTTATGTCGAATTGATGTATATTGGTTATATGATAATAATATAGGTATTAAACTAACCATATCAGCGACAGATTTTACAGATGATCAATATAAATCATCTTCTATGCTATTAAAAACGTTTAATAGGAAAGGTAATACTGTCATAGTAAGTAACAAAGACCTTGCTAAAAGAATTAAAAACGACTATCCTAACTATAACATAGAAGCTTCATCTATAATGAATATCAATTCATTAAAGAAATTAGACTTCAATATATATGATAGTATTGTACCTCCTATATCCTCTAATGATAATATTGATTTCTTAAAGTCAATACCTACAGAATATAGAAAAAGAATAACACTATTTGCAAATGTAGATTGTTCATATACTTGCCCTGCAAAAATATGTTATAAGACTATGCAAAAAGTGAATCTAACTAACGACGACTCACATTTTAAGTGTTCACATCTAGATCATAAATTACCAAGAACCTTCTATAATGATGATAAAGATTGGTTAAATTTCTACTTTGATATAGATACCCTATATAGTATAGGGTATAAAAAATATAAGATACTAACACCAGACCCTATATATACCCATATAGACTTTTTGTACAAGAAAAAACCAGAAATACTTTATTAATAATACGAGTGAAATATAATGACACAACCTGCAAAACACACAACTTTTTTAATAGATGGTGGGATAGGAAGACAGTTTGCTGCTATTCCAGCTCTAGAGAAATTTGAAAAAAACAATAAAGATGATAACTTTATCATTATAGGCGAGCCTGGAATGTTTAAGGGTAGTTCATTATACAATAGAGTTTTTGATCGTAATCACAAAGGATTATTAGAGCTGATCAGACACACTAATATTATAAGCCCAGAACCCTATCTACTTAATAAGTATATAAATCAGGAATGTAATATATTACAAGCTTTTGATATCATTATTAACGGGGTTGATAAAGTAGATAAAAGTTTAAAACTGTCTAAAATATATACATCCAAATCAGAAAGACAGGTGGCTCAAGATGTTATCAACAAATATGCAAAAAAATCAAATTTGCCTATATTAGTTTTTCAACCTCTTGGTAGATCTGCAGAAATGACAGATAGTGGTCCTATAGATACTAATTCAAGATCATTTGAAGCTTTAGATATTATCAGACTATTAGATGAGTTATCCCCACATTTTAACATTATACCAATGGCTGAATATGACATTGCAGGCTCTGATAATCCTATTATACCTGATTTAAGAGTATGGTATGATATTATAAAAAAAGCAGATGTGTTCCTTGGGTGTGACTCTGTTGGTCAACATTTTGCTGAATCATTAGGTACTAAAGGCCTTGTTGTTTTGGGATCTACATTTCCGGAAAATGTTAGCTATGTTAATTCCAAAACACTTAAAATATTTGATAAAGGGAAATCTAAAGGTCGGGTATACTCACCTTTCAGACTATTAAACCCAGAAATACAAGATATGCAAAATCAGCAATGTATGGAACTAGATCAAGATGATATTGATTATATAGTAGAACAGATGAAGGGTTTGGTATAATGAAAAGGATTAGCCTAGTTAACCAGGATAGAATACCACCTCCCACAAAGACGGGTTATATCCTTGGGATATCGCGTGGGCATAATGCTGCGGTATGTTTATTAAAAGATGGTGAGATTGTATTCTCTATTGAAGAAGAACGATTAACAAGACAGAAATATGATGGTGCGCCTCTTGCAGGCATTGTTAAAGTATTAGAATATACTAAGAAAATAGATGCTCTAGTTATAGCACATACACAACCAGATGAATCTAGATTAGACTATTCGGGTGATAAAGTATACTCGGGTCTTGTAAAGAAACTAGGTCTTATCTCTGACAACGATCAAGTATATGAGGTACACGATAAACACCATGAAATGCATGCAGCCTGTGCCTTTTATCGGTCTGGATTCAAAGAAGCAGCTGCTCTTGTAGCTGATGGAGCAGGTTCTCAGTTGTTTATTAATGAAGGTGATCATGATATCTGGGAATTTGAATCGATCTTTAAGTGTGAGTATAATAACCCATTTAAACCATTATATAAGCATTTCGGTAATAATGGGCCATTTACTACACAAAGATTTGATCAAGATGGGTGTGAGGTATTAATTAATGAAAATCCAGGTATTGTTAAAGCATATGAAGCAGTAACAGAATACTGTGGATGGAGTTCTATTGAAGCAGGGAAAACAATGGGTCTATTCCCATACGGTAAGCGTAAAGATGAATTGCAGCCGTTAGTTAGAAATGGATCAGTTGATAGATCTATGATTATACCAAGAATACCTAATGGTGCTATGGTTAATTATAACAATCATGAATACTTAAATAACCATGATTCAGAAGATCTTACTCTTCTTGATAACAGAAGAGATCTTGCATATAGAGTACAAGTTGATTCACAAAAAGCAATGCTTAATCTTATACTAAAAGCAGCAAAAATAGGTAAAACTAAAAATGTTGTTGTATCGG
>Ga0209494_1001130_pt1 | contig 11972 bp, 11 predicted proteins | sample EN1Hudseemescosm_FD_184628 | JGI IMG/M metagenome (GOLD analysis project Ga0209494, IMG submission 184628) | Methane-oxidizing microbial communities from mesocosms in the Hudson Canyon - EN1B Hudson Canyon (SPAdes) (version 2) | ecosystem: Environmental > Aquatic > Marine > Cold seeps | place... | reverse complement strand
TCATCCCCCTCTTCGCTACCGCGAGGCAAAATACAAACGCCTTGCTGTTCTTTTTCTGCTCCAATAAGGAGAAAATAGCTGCGTGATGCGCCTCCGCCAATATTAATTTTCTTATGTTCACGTGCCAGCCCATAACTAACAGCTCCGTAAGCCACGGATAATTCGGGGTGCTGGTTTTCTAGTAATAAAGGGGACTTTTCTTGCCAAGAGCCAAGTAGCTCAATGGTACGTTGAGTGATTTGTTTGCTACGAAATACGCCACCATTGAGTAATAGGGCGTCAGGGACAATTTGATCCCCACCTAAGGCATTACTGGCGGCTTGCTGATGTGTATTAAGAAAGGCGGCAATATGTTTACTGACAGCGGGTTCTGCTGCATAAGGTAGTCCGAATTCAACCACCCCACTGCGTTTCTTATCAGGGAATTCATCTAACTTCGATAGGGGAAAGAACCCATCTAGGGCAATCGCTTGGACTTCTTTCCGTGTTAATTTTGCTGAACGTGCGCCACCAATAAGTTTTGATCCGCTCCCCAGTAAGGTGACATTCAGTGATTCTGGCGCGTCATCGGCTAATAACTGCTCTTTGGTAATGCGACATTGTTCGAGTAAGTGCGATAAATTAGCGGCCGAGAGTTTTTTTGTATCGGTATTGATACGTGATTCAGCAAGGTGGGCAAGGGCTAAATCAATATTATCCCCTCCGAGCATTAGATGGTCGCCTACTGCGACACGGGAAAGTGTCGGCTCATCGTTGCTATGGTCAATTTTAATCAATGTTAAATCAGTTGTTCCCCCCCCGACATCACAGACTAAAAGTAGTTTACTCGCGTGGAGACTTTCTTTGAGTTTGTCGTTATGGCGGCGTAGCCAATCATAACAAACCGCTTGTGGTTCTTCTAATAGTCGTGCTTGAGGCAGTCCTGCTGTGTGTGCTGCTTCTAAGGTTAATGATCGTGCCGATTCATCAAAGGAAGCTGGCACAGTAATAACAATATTTTGTGCTTCAAACAAGTCATTAGGATGTTGATGATTCCACACTTGGCGTACATGTTGTAAATAACTGGCACTGGCATCTAAAGGCGAAACTTTGCTGATTTCATCCGCACTGCCCCAAGGTAAAATAGCGGCAGTATGATCGATAGAAGGATGTGATAACCAGCTTTTTGCACTACTAACAAAGCGTCCTTGGGTTTTTGCACTTAAGACGCGAGCGGCTTGACCAATAATAGCTAGCTCACCTGAGGGTGAGAAGGTGGTATCAGATTCTGAAAGCTCGCCTTTAGCAGGATGGTAGCGTACGGAAGGTAATAAGGGGAGGGAAGCCACTTCCCCTGGTGCCACCAGTTGTTCGATTTCAAAAATATGAATCGGGGCATTTTTTTGGCGGGTTTGGGCGTAAGCCACCACAGTATGCGTTGTACCTAAATCGATACCAATATGATATTTTGCAGTTTTTTTATTCACGGTAGTCGTTTGATAGTCGTTATTCCTAAAACGACGGCGGTAATTTATATTGAGAGGGTTCGTAATAGGAATGACAGTTATAAGAAAAGTGAAAATTGAGTTAGCTCCTTTGTGTATGAGCTAACTCAAGTTGTGTTGTTGCTTAGTGTTTATTCCTCGCTTGAACGTACGTCAAATTCAATTTTCCAATGGGTATCATCTTGATTAGAAATAGCTTGTAGCTCAAGAGTGCCTGTTTCAGTGATAGCGGAGCTTAAATGCACAGAAACGACTTCACCGATATTGCGATTTTCTTCATCTAAGGTAATCTCGATTTCATCAAGTTCTTCTAGTTCATCGTCTTCCCAATATTCTAAACGGGTACCGACAGCATCTTCACGGCGTGTTTTTGAACCAAAGAAGCGGAAACGCACCGGCTCACCCACAATTAAGCCAAATTCATCGTTAGGTAACTCTTCATTTGAGCCTTCTTCCATGCCAAAGGGCGCAAGACACAGCGCTTGAACTTCTGGCGGCATACCTGGAACGGCAGGCATGGAGCTTTCTACGCCTACATAATAAGAGGCTGCAGTCCCACCTTTAATGCGCACACCTTTACCTTTGCGTACATAACCGTAATAGGCAGCTCCACGAGCTACAGCGAGATCAAGGTCGAGGCCTGATAATAGTCGTGCTTCAGGCGCATTCTCGGTTGCAAGCCACTCATTTAGAACATCCATAAGACGGTTGGCAAAGCGAGGCGCTTTCAGTACACCACCATTAAAAAGCACCGCAGAAGGATGAATAAAACTAGCATTATCGGCTAAGTTAATATCCTTAATATCATCAACCGCATTCACCTGACGTGTCAGGAAGGCGGCTAAATGACGCGTAATGCCGGCATCTTGTGCGTATGGTAAACCTTTAGTTCTTAATCCTGTACGTGAATTGACCACAGGATGCTCATCGCTACCAATGGTGGGTAAGAATCCTTGTAAGAGTACAGTATCAACTTCATCACGGGTTAATTCCGTGCGTAAAGTACCCCCAATAAGTGAAGAGCCTCGGTTCGGTACGACAATCGCAATATTATCCGCCGCTTCATCACTCAGAATGGTTTCTTTAGCGGAACGACAAGCATGGGTTAAGGCTTGTACTTGCCATGGGGCAAGGCGTTTTCCATCTTTTTCAATTTTTGTTTTAAGTGTATACGCTAAGGCTAAATCCATATTATCCCCGCCAAGGAGGATATGGTCGCCGACTGCGATACGCGTCAGTCCTAAGTTGCCTTCTTCTTCTGTGACAGCAATTAAGGATAAATCGGTTGTTCCCCCACCGACATCAATGACCAGAATAATATCACCGACATTGGCATGGTTACGCCAATCACCTTCACTTTTCTCAATCCAACTGTATAAAGCCGCTTGGGGCTCTTCAAGCAAGATAGCATTAGTTAAACCGACACTACGAGCTGCTTCTGCTGTGAGTTCACGGGCAGCGGGGTCAAAAGACGCGGGTACGGTAAGGGTGATTTCTTGTTCAGCAATCGGTGCATTGGGGTGTTGTTTATTCCATGCAGCACATAAATGCTCTAAATAAGCAGCACTGGCTTGAAAAGGTGAGACTTGCTCCACTTCTTCTGGAGCATCGCTCGGAAGAATAGGGGATTTACAATCGACCCCTGCATGACAAAGCCAGCTTTTTGCGCTAGAAACTAAGCGCATCGGTGTTTTTTCGCCTAGTTTACGTGCAATTTCCCCCACAAGGTATTCAGGTTCGGCTGTCCAAGGCAAAACACTTTCACCTTCAGGTAGTTCGGATGCATGCGCTTGATATAAAAAGGATGGTAATTGAGGTTTGTCTTCAATCACGCCAGGCGCGCTTAGTTGAGGTATTTGTAATACTTCTTGAATAATTTCTTCATTATCAGGGTCAGAAATATCCACATAAGATAAAACACAATGGGTGGTACCTAAATCAATCCCAATAGAGTAGTGCGTGCCTTCGGGGGGATTACTTTTTGCTTCAGTTTCTTGAATGACAGTAGTCGATTCCTGAGTATCATCTACAGTGGTTTCAGTCATTGCTTCAGTATCCGTTTCAGTTTCTACTATCTCGCTGTCGGTTACCTGAGTAGCGTCTGTTTCTGAATCGTTAGTTGTTTTGGTCTCAAATAAGCTACCGAATGATTTTTGGCTCATAGCTCTACCTCTGCTGTTGCGATAATTTCTGCTTGGTGGTCTTCAGTTAATTTAGGTAGTTTAACTTCTGTCACTTTCCAGCCCTTATGAATCAGTGTGCCTTTAAAAGGGGCTTCACCGACAATATTACCCGTTAAGCGTACTTCGGAGGCATTAAAGCCCTCGGCTAAGGTAATTTGGCTACCTTCTTCTTCGCTACGAATCGGGGCAACATTAAAATGTTGATTAATAGTTTTACTACATCCAGTTAGCATCACGCGTGCTGCAGCGCCTATATCAGCATCGCTGTGGGCAGCCATATCTTCTTTAATAAAATCAATAAAACGTGCCTCAGATTGAAGTAAGGTTAAAAGCTGTAAGGCGGCATCCGGTGTTGATTCTTTTAATATAATCGGTTCAGGTGCGGGGGCTTGGATGATTTTTTCGACTTCAACGATTTTCTCAACTTCGACAATCTTTTCGACGATTTTAACTTCTGGCTCACGTTTAGGAATGCTAGCAGAAATCGCTTGTTCTTTATTATCAGTCGGTTTTGTGGTTTTATTTTCTTTCGCGCGGCGTATCATACCGAGTAATAATACAAATAATAGGATGATAACCGTGAGTGCTAAACCAAAAACAGTGGCCGCTAAATAGGCATGAATAGCATCAAATGTAGTGGGGAAAAGTTCTAAATCAATATTAAATTGTGTGTTGTTCATAATCTCTTTCATGTATGAATGAATAGCAAATGTTTGTTAGTGTATGCCTGCGGCACGTGTTGCTTCGGAAAACATCAGTGATTTTAGGATTTTTCGGGTCAGGGTGACACGGGTTTTCTTTAAGAAGCGATTAATAATGACTTGAGGCACTTTTGCTTCAGTAAAAATAGTATGAATTTTACTGAGACTGGATTCGCATTGTTTAATAATGGCATCGGTTGCAACGCGTGTGTCAATTTTTGTATAGCCTTTTTTTTGTGCTTCTGTGTAAACACAAAGTCTATAGTCTTGTTTGGCTGTTTGTACTTGAGTGATAACACTATCGGGTAATACAGAGCCATTCCATGTTTGGTTATCTGTTTCTATTAAGGCTTTATTGCTCTCGCTTGTTGCACAGGCAGCTAGTGAGAAAAGGCAAAGGAAGCAAAAAGTTATTTTTTTCATATCGATTTAAGCCATAAATAAGTGTGAGACTCGATTTTACGCGAATGCAGGCGAATGAACAATTTTTGTGCCAGAAGAGTTTTTGTTTCTTTTTGAAATAGGAATCTATGCTTTGTATATTCGTATATTATGATATTCTGTATTTATTTGTCGAGGGTATTGGAAATGAATAAATTAGCACAACAGTTGAGTATAGGGGGGATTTGTTTACTATTTGCAGGTACTGCGAATGCAGCTGAAGATGATAATGATTTAATGTTGAAAAAAATTATGCAGACCATGCAGGTAAATGTACAGCAGATTGATAGGGCGATTAAACGCAGTGATTGGCAAGCGCTTAATAAGAGTGCTTTAGCTATTGCGCATCATCCGTCACCTCCTTTGATGGAGAAAATAAAGATTTTAGCGTATATGAATATTGATATGCTGCAGTTTAAACGCTTAGATGCAGAAACACATGATACTGCACAATTATTGGCTGAGTTAGCTGAGCAGAAACAATCAAGAGAGATAGTTTCAACGTTTAAGCGCTTACAAACGAGTTGTTCCACGTGTCATGAGGCTTTTAGGCAAGATTTTCAGGCCTATTTTTATACTCAGCGTTAACGTGTGCCAAATACAATAATGGTTTTTCCATGGGCGGAGATAAGCTTTTTTTGTTCCATATCTTTTAAAACACGGCCTACCATTTCGCGGGAACAGCCTACGATACGGCCAATTTCTTGGCGTGTAATATGCAATTGCATCCCATCAGGGTGGGTCATCGCATCAGGTTCTTGAGTTAATTCGAGTAATGCATGGGCAATCCGTCCTTCAACATCAATAAAGGCAAGATTAGAATATTTACGGCTAGTGGTTAAAAGTCGCTGGGAAAGTTGCTCACCAAATAAGTACAGTAGGGGTAAGGCGTGTTCAGCGAGTTCGTTTTTTAATCCAAGGTGTAAGCGTTCATAACTGATTTCAGATAATTTACAGTTAGCTCTAGTTTTTACCGTGACTTGACGAATTTCTTCCCCTTTGAATACCCCGATTTCACCAATAAAATGATCTTTATTTAGATAGGCAAGTATCAGTTCGTGACCATTATCATCTTCGGTAATAACACTGACTGAACCCTCGGTAATATAATGTAAGCAGTTGCCTAAATCGCCCGGTCGAATAATGGTGGTTTTATTAGGGTAACTACGCGCATGACATAATCGCAGTAAAGCAGAGATGGCATTTTCGCGTTCTAATGCAGTAGGCGATGAGTTCATGAGTATTTAGCAGGCTTTAGAATGACTTATAAAGGATTGTTTTGAGGTAGAGTTGGTCATAAGCCGGGTTTTGTCTAGGACAGTCATTCATCTAGGCCATAAGTCACCCGATGGCTCAAGCGATCTACCCAGAAGCCGCGCGGGCAGCGCGTCTGCTTCTCTATTTGATCTTGCTCCAGATAGGGTTTACCATGCCGATCCTGTTACCAGTCACGCGGTGCGCTCTTACCGCACCATTTCACCCTTACCAAATACCCGAAGGTAGTGGCGGTTTATTTTCTGCTGCACTTTCCGTAGGTTCACACCTCCCAGACGTTATCTGGTATCTTGCCCTGCGGAGCCCGGACTTTCCTCTGTATCACTTGTAAACAAGGGATAAAGCGACTGCCTGACCAACTCTGAAAGCTATTATAGCCGAATTGTGTGGCGAGGCTAGGATTGATTGTTATCTGCAAGCTCTAAAGCGGTTTGATAGAGTATCTTTTTACGCACACCTGTTATTTGTACGGCTAAATTAACAGCTGTTTTGATACTGCATTCTTTAAGTAGGGTGGTTAAAATGTAAAGTTGTTGCTCTGATAGTGTTTGTACTTTTTTCTCTTCTATTTTAGGCGCGACCATCACCACAAATTCACCGCGGCGCATATTACTGTCATTTTGTATTTTTTCTTGTAGCGATTGAATGCTGCCTTTGATAATGGTTTCGTGCAGTTTTGTGATTTCACGTGCGACGGAAATATCATGCTCCGGCTCAAGCACGATGGCTAAATCATTCATGCAGGCTTCAATGCGGTGGCAAGATTCATAAAAGACCCATGTGCCTGGGTAATTAAGTTGTTCTTGGAATATTTTTTGTCTTGCGCCCGAGGTGCGGGGTAAAAAACCCAGAAACGAAAACTGAGTCACGGGGAGTCCAGACGCAGAAAGGGCGGCAATCAATGCACATGCACCCGGTATAGGGGAAACTTTAATGCCTTCTTGTTGAGCTAAAGCCACTAAGGGCATGCCTGGGTCACTAATTAAAGGCGTCCCAGCATCGGATATAATCGCAATAGAACTTCCGGCTTTAATTTGTTTAATTAAGCCCTCTGCTGCTTGGGACTCATTATGTTGGTGTAGGGCAATACAATGGGTTGTAATACCGTAATGTTGTAGCAAGGTGCGTGCATGACGTGTATCTTCAGCCGCAATGAGATCTACCTGTTTTAAGGTTTCAATCGCGCGTAAACTAAAGTCGGCTAAATTTCCAATAGGAGTGGCAACAACATAAAGGGTGCCGTATTCGGTTGGCATATTAATCCTAGGGTGTAAGTGATGGGCAGATGATAGTATCATTATACGTCGCGCAGTGATGAATGCGTAGAGTCTGAAATTAATTAACCTCACTATTTAGGAAGGGTGTCTTTAGCGTGCTATTTATTAAGCGATATACAGAACGATTGAGTCTTTTGTTTGTGTTTCTAGTCACTAGTTGTGCTTCGCATACGGGGGCAAATTATCCGATGGAAAATATTGTTGTGCCTGTTGGCTATGAGGCAGAGCAGTTGTTTGTGGCGGGGAAGTACGAGCAAGCGGCACAAACTTACTTATTATTAGCTGAAAGCCCTGGACAGTTACAAAGTTTTTTTAGGTTACAAGCAGCGCAGTCATTTTTAAATCTAGGTCAGGAACAGCAAGCGCGAGAATTAACCAGCCTTATACATATTAATGAATTGAGTGAACAGCCACGATATCAATTCTATTTATTAAGAGCCCAATTATTTTTAAGTTCAGGGGATATTGAGCGGGTTGTGGCAGAATTAGATTTAGTATCGCCACAGCGTTTAGCGCATCAATATAAACGTATTTATCATAAAACCAGTGCGCTTGTTTATGCCTTGAAAGGCCGGTTTATTGATAGTGTGCATGAACGTATTGCTTTAAGTGTCTATTTACCTGAACTAGAACAACAGGAAGCTAATCAACAAGCTATTTTAGGCGCGTTAGCAGAATTACCTTTAGAAACTTTAGAAACTCAGTTTAGATATATGAGGCAGGATGAAACCTATGTTGGATGGCTGGAATTAGCTATATTATTACGCCACCATGTAAAAGGCTCTGATGCTTTTAATCAGGCTTTACAGAGGTGGGAAGCGCGTTATTTATTTCATGCCGCTAATGGTTTAATCGCTTCAGGTAATTTATTAGGTAAAAAATTAAATAGAGAGCTAGGTCATATGGCTCAGGTGGCTGTTTTCTTACCTGAGTCAGGAGCATATGCACATTATGCTCAAGCGATTAAATTGGGTTTTATGCGTGCCTATCAAGAGCAATCATCTGAATTACAACCTTCAATCCGTTTTTATGATACAGAAAGTAAAGCAATCGCAGAACTATATCGTCAGGCAGTGACTGATGGGGCGCAATTAGTTGTAGGGCCGCTGAATAAAGTCCACTTGCAGAGTTTGGTTGAGACGGAAATACTTACTGTGCCTTTGTTAGCACTAAATCATATTGATGGTTTAGAAAAAGCAAACTTGTATCAATTTTCATTAAGTCCATTAGATGAGGTGCAGGAAATTATTGAGCAAGCCACCGCTAAAGGCTATCAAAATGCATTGGTATTAGTACCTGAAACAAAAAAAGGTAAGCGCGTGGCGGACTATATAAGAGAAGCGTGGAGTGCTATGGATGGATATATAGTCGATATACAATCTTTTGATACGAGTAGTAAGGATTTTAGTGCACCAATAAAGGCCATGCTTAATATACAAGAAAGTCAGGATAGATATCAGGCATTACGCAAGCAGCTTGGGCGCGTTGAATATAATGCACGTCGCCGTCAAGATGTCGATGTTGTGTTTATGCTCGCCTCTCATCGAGAGGCGCGTTTGATTTATCCGCAGTTTTACCATAATAGAGCCGCGGATATTCCTGTATATAGTTTGGCAAATGTTTATAGTGGTCAGCAAAATATGACGGAAAATGTGGATTTGAATGGTATTCATTTTTGTACAATCCCTTGGCTATTTAGGGATGCCTACCAAGGTCATTTAAGTCAGCAAGTGGTTATTAATACCCAGGAATTGAGTGAGCAGTCGTTACGTTTACTTGCGTTTGGTGTTGATGCTTATCAGTTAGTGGGACATTTAGGCGATTTAGTGGATAAACCCTATCAAGGTGCGACAGGAACATTGAGTTTAGATGAGGGGAATAGGGTTGTGCGTGATTTAGTCTGCGCGCAATTTAAGCAAGGAGAAGCGAAGCTGTTAACAGGATTTTCGCAGAGTGCGTTTGAACCCATAAAGGATAGGGCTGAATAATGGCAACTGCGCGTGATTGTGGTGATCAATATGAGGATATAGCTTTAGAGTACCTTTTAGAGCAAGGTTTACTTTTGTTACAGCGGAACTATAGTTGTAAGCAAGGTGAATTGGATTTGATTATGCACGATACAAAGTACCTAGTGATTGTTGAGGTTAGGTATCGGAAAAATAGCCGTTATGGCAGTGCAGCGGAAAGTGTTGTGCCTAGCAAACAGAGAAAAATAATTGCGGCGGCGAAGCATTACTTGCTTAAAATGAAAATAAACCGGCCAGTGCGCTTTGATGTCATAGCGATTACGGGAGCCGCTGCGCCTGAGTGGATTCAACATGCGTTTTTAACGGTGGAATAAAGATGATAAAGATAGGTATACTTTTTTTAATAATGCAGAGCTTAATGGCTTGTAGTCAAATCGGCTATGGCTTAGCTGAAATAACAGGGATGTCATCATGGCATGACCGGCGTACGACTGAGGCTATTATGCTAGATGAGCGTATTGAGGATAATGCTATTTTTGAGCTGCATGGTTTAGCTGAAGTAAAAGAGCGCGCAAATTTCAATATTACCTCTTATAACGGCAAGGTATTATTAACCGGTGAAGCAGAAACACTGACTGTTCAGGAAAAGATTATTGCAAATGTGCGTATTATTAAGGGTGTTAAGCAAGTACATAATGAAATTGTCGTTGCTCCTTTGTCGAACTTAAAGCAGCGTAGTGGTGATAGCTTTTTAACGATAAAAGTAAAGGATGCGTTAACAGAGATTGAAAACCTTCCTGGCTTTGATGTGACACGAGTGAAAGTGGTTACTGAAAGGAAAGTAGTGTATTTAATGGGCTTAGTGCATAAAGCAGAAGCACTAGCCGCCTCTAAAAAGGCTCAAGAGGTTGCAGGCGTGCAGAAAATTATTACTATTTTTGAGTATATAAAGTAATCGTTATAGCGGTTAACATAAGGTGAAGAATGTAAAATTAAGTGGTTATCAGTATTTTACTTGAAGGGTATTTTATTTTGTTTAAAAACAAGTCCTTATTGTTTTTAGGGTGGTATTCTAAGCTGAAAAAAATTGTAGAAAATAAGCAAAATAGAGCAAAGGAAGCAGGCGTAAATGCCAATAGAGATTGACATTAACCTGCTTTCTGATTTAAAGTTCCGTTCGCATAAAAATAAAAGTATGTCACAAAATTATAACTAAATTGGAGTATTAACATGGCAACACCATTAATTCAAATGGCATTAGATTCATTAGATTTCGACGCAACTATCGCACTTGCTGAGCAAGTTGCAGAATCAGTTGATATCTTCGAAATCGGTACACCATGTATCAAACACAATGGCATTAACTTAGTAAAAGAATTAAAAGCTAGATTCCCTGAGAAACTACTTCTAGTTGACCTTAAAACAATGGATGCAGGTGGTTATGAAGCAGCTCCTTTCTATGAAGCAGGTGCTGATATCTGTACTGTATTGGGTGTTTCTGGTTTAGCAACATGTGAAGGTGTTATCGGTGCAGCAAATGCAAGCGGTGCAGAAGCACAAATTGATTTAATCAACGTTGCTGATAAAGCAGCTGTTTCAAGAGACTGTGTTGCTGCTGGCGCGCAAATCGTTGGTGTTCACACAGGTTTAGATGCACAAGCAGCTGGCCACACACCTTTTGATGACTTAGCATTAATTGCTGACTTAGGCTTAAACGTACGTATTTCTGTTGCGGGTGGTATTAACCAATCTACAGTACAAGACGTTGTTCGCGCTGGTGCAGACATCATCGTTGTTGGTGCAGCTATCTACGGTGCAGCATCTCCTGCTGAAGCAGCACGTGAAATTCGTGAACTAGTAGACGCTGCATAAGGAATTATTATGCATCAACAACTTATCGTAGATAAATTATCCAGCATTCTTGAAGCAACAGACAGTTCATATGATGAAAAGCTGACTTCTATGTTAGATAATGCGAACCGCATTGTGTTAGCTGGCGCTGGACGTTCTAAACTTGTGGGCAACTTTTTTGCCATGAGATTAGTGCACAGTGGCTATGATGTCAGTGTCGTTGGCGAAATTGTTACGCCAAGCATCAAAAAAGGTGATTTACTGATCATCATTTCTGGTTCAGGTGAAACCGAGCAATTGGTTGCCTTTACTAAGAAAGCGAAAGCAGTTGGTGCTGATATTATGTTGATCTCTACTACAAGTGATTCAACCATTGCTGATTTAGCTGATGGCGTTTTCCAAATTGGTACTCCTGAGATGTACAGTAAAGTCAAAGGTATGCCAATGGGAACCGTATTTGAATTATCAACATTACTATTCTTAGAATCAACCGTTTCTCATATTATTCATGAGAAGGGTATTCCAGAAGAAATAATGAGAGAGCGGCACGCTAACCTAGAATAGCAGAAGAAAACGAGCGGCGTTTGCCGCTCGTTTTTTTTCAACAACTAGAAAGAATCATATAAATAGATAGGATATCATCCTGTCTTTTTTACGTTTACTAATTTATAAAATTCAGGAGAAGAATATGTCTTCGCGTAGAAATCTTGCGAACGCCATACGCGCTTTAAGCATGGATGCCGTACAAAAAGCTAAATCAGGTCACCCAGGTGCACCAATGGGAATGGCTGAT
>Ga0209494_1001128_pt1 | contig 11991 bp, 9 predicted proteins | sample EN1Hudseemescosm_FD_184628 | JGI IMG/M metagenome (GOLD analysis project Ga0209494, IMG submission 184628) | Methane-oxidizing microbial communities from mesocosms in the Hudson Canyon - EN1B Hudson Canyon (SPAdes) (version 2) | ecosystem: Environmental > Aquatic > Marine > Cold seeps | place... | reverse complement strand
TCCAGAGAAAAGAATTGGTTATTATTTGTAAAAAGTTAAAAGAAAATCTTAATGATATTGAGATTGTAATATTGACTTCGCCAAATAATATGAAGCGTGCTGAACAGCTAATAAAAATAAGCGGGCTAGATTTTGTCACCTTAACTTATAGGACTGAAACTATTTTGGATGTTGCCGCTTTGATAGAGCAGCTTGATTTGGTGATTACACCAGACACATCAATAACCCATATTGCATCTGCTTTTGATAAACCGATTGTTACTGTACATGAAAATAATCCAGATAGTTTTCGGCTATGGGCGCCGATTTCAAAATTAAATCACACTGTATTTGCTGAAAGCAGTTATGGGCTTTTTAATTATGATACGGATGAAATTGTGCAGCGTAGTATAGAAATGATTCATAAAATAAAGGGTTAGTGGCTTGAAGCTAATAGGTACAAAATACTGCGGTCATGATGCCGCGCTTTGTTTGTTAGATACTGAAAAGAAAACCATTTTCGCAATGAGTACCGAACGCGTTACTCGATTAAAGCATGATTTTCTTGATGTCACGCCAATTCTCGAGGCCTATCAGTTTGATGGTGTTGATTACGTGGCACATTCTTATTGTGATTTTGAAGATAAAGGTCGTGATGGTGAGTTAAGAGAAAAAATGACCTGTAACAAAGATATTGAAAAGGCTATTCGATTAATTGTTAAGCCGAAATATATTAAGGACCTAAATATATCTCGAGGCCAGAAGAATAAATTAATTTTTAAAGCGTTATTTACTAATTTCTCAGCGGTTACAGCATACTACGGCGCAAAGCTTAAAAGAGCTCAAGTTAAAGAAACGCCGGAAGGCAACAAAATTGCCTTTACTCATTACATTAGAAAAAACTTTGAACAGTTTGGGTATGCCCCAAAGGATGTGTTTTTTTATGAGCACCATTTGTGTCATGCCATTCCATCCTATTACTTATCAAGTTTTAATGGAGAACGTGCAATAGCATTAACACTAGACGGCCAAGGAGATGGTTTTTTTAGTAAGTTGTATTTGTTTAATGGGGTTAGTGATTACCAATTAATTGGCGCATCAAGTGCTGATTTTATGGGTGAAGGAGATAAATTTTTATCTATTGGCCGTCTTTATAATTACTTTACTCAGGCAATGGATCTTCGGCCAAATAGTGACGAAGGTAAAGTAGAGGCGCTTGCAGCATTTGGCGTTGCTGATCGTAAACTATTGGGGTTGTTAAAAGCGGCCACGGTCATTGATAATAATGAGTTGAGTATAAATTTTGATATTGAGAAGATTACACCTTTTTATGATCTTGAATGGTTAAAAAAGCAACGTCAAGAGATAGGCGACAAGAATTTTTGTGCAGTGATTCAAGCATACCTTGAAGACACCGTTGTTGATTATTTAAATCTTGTTTATCAACGCTATGCTATCAAAAACTTATGCTTGTCTGGCGGGGTGGTGGCTAATATTATTATGAGCCTCAACATCTATGAGCGAACAGGCTTTAAAAATATTTTTGTTTTACCGCCTATGGGTGATGATGGCTTGGCTATCGGCAGTGCTATTTTAACGGCGATTGATAAAGGAGAAGATGTTAGCTGGCTTAAAAATCATCCTATGCCTTACTTTGGGGATGCTTATACTCGCGAAGAAGTGAAGAAGGCTCTTGAAAGTTTTGACAACATTGTTTTTGAAGATTTACAGAATAACTGGCATCACTATGCGGCGCAAAGTGTTGCAAAAGGTAAGATTTGTGCGCTTTTTAACGGGCGGATGGAGTTTGGTCCTAGGGCGTTAGGGAATCGGTCTATTATTGCTAATCCTATGGACAATGGCATACGAGACAGGATTAATTCAACGGTCAAGAGACGGCCTGCTTATCAGCCTTTTTGTCCTTCTATTTTAGAAGAAGAAAGAGAAAGGCTTTTTGAAAATAGTTTTCCCCATAAGCATATGGCGATTGCTTTTCGTATGAAAGAAGAGTTTATTAAAGATCTTCCTTGTGCGGTGCATGTTGATGGTACGGCAAGGCCGCAATTTGTAGAGAAGTCAGATAACCCTGAATACTATAAATACTTAAAAGCCTTAAAGGAGATAACAGGTTATGGGGTGAGTTTAAATACGTCTTATAATTTGCACGGTAGAACGATTGTTCGAACCCCTGAAGATGCGGTGGTTGATTTTATTGATTGTAATATTGATGAGTTATATATCGAAGGATATTGTGTTAAGCGTAAAAAAATAATATGAAAGTTAGTGCATTTACATTTATAAAAAATGGACAGCTCTTAGGTTATCCCTTTGTGCAATCGATCAAATCTATTTTACCCATTGTGGATGAGTTTATTGTTAATGTTGGCGCGAGTGAAGACGATACCTTGGCACAAATTCAGGCAATTAATGATCCTAAGATTCGCATTATTCAATCGATATGGAATGAACAAATGCAAGACCGAGGTTATGTTTATGGGCAACAAAAAATGATTGCTCAGTTTAACTGCACTGGGGATTGGGCCTTTTATATTGAGGGCGATGAAGTTTATCATGAAGATGATTTGGATAAAATTACGCAGGCAATGGATCAATATGTTGATGACCCAAAGGTAGAGGCGCTTGTTTTTGATTTTATTCATTTTTACGGTAATGCCAATAGTTATTTGAATTCACCTGGCTGGTACCGCACAGAGGCGCGAATTATTAAGAATTCGATTAGAAGTTATGCGCCAGATGGGTTGTTTTGGTTGGTGCTTGACTCGAATAAAAAAGGTCGTTATCCAAGGGCAAAGCATACTGGAGCGAAATGTTATCATTACGGTTGGGTGCGGAGTGAGGCACAGATGAGTCTAAAAACGAAGAAGATTAGTCATCATTGGGGTGGTCAGGCCGTTAACATAGATTATTCTCAAATGGATCAATCTATTATTAAAGAATTTTTCGGTACTCATCCAAAAGTAGTCCAAGATTGGCTGCCTAAAGATAAAGGCATCTATCAAGTAGATGCTAACTATCAGCCAACCAAAAAACAAAAAAAACACAGATTGATGCTTAAGCTTGAAAAGTTACTTGGATGGGAGTTAAGTAAAAAACATTACAAATTAATTAAGTGAAGAAAATTTAATTGGGTTGCCTACTGGGCTGAAAATGATGGTTTCGATCGTACGTCCAATTAGCAGGTTCAGACCATTCTACGAAGGCAGTGAAAAGCGCGGTTTTGTCCTTAAGGCGCGGTGATAAAAATAATGTGGTGAGTTATGATTTTTTTAGGGTGTATTGGGTTTGAGTTGTGAGGATAGATGACATAAAAGTCTATTTTGTCCATTTTTGCCTACATACATTTCTGGGCTGTTTAAGTACAATACTAGGTCAGTAATAAAGCACTCAAGACTACTGTTTTAGAGGCTTTTAAGGATTTTTTTGCCTTTTAAAGGTGATTTTTAATCTAACGGTGAGCAACAGGGGTTGCGCGCTGGTGGCGGTAGCGTGCTTAAGTCTTTAGCTTAAAGGTCTGGGAAAATGGCTACGGTTTTAAGTAGCCCGACGTGGGGGCTGTGAGGTAAAGACACCAATGTTTTCCAAGCTTGTTAATTGGAGCCATTTTTAAAAGTTAATCCTGATGCTTTCGACGTCGTTGTTTTTGGTTTGCGCGTAACGTGTATAAAGGTAGAAAAGTTAATCTGTCTAAAACGTTTACTCGACAGTGTTAATGCTATTAAGTAGTCTGTTAAATTTGTTCGTTTAGAATAAGTTATTTTATGAATGATATTCCATATGGTTTCACCTTAGCATGCTTAATGGCGCTTGTGATTTCGGTGCTGGTAATTATTATTTGCCGACCATTAGCGGTTAAGTTCAACCTAGTAGATGAGCCGAATAGTCGCAAGTTGCATAATGGATCTATCCCTTTAATAGGTGGGGTGTCCGTTTTTATTGGTACCATAGTGCCTCTAGTGCTTTTTTTTGATTTGTCCGAGAAGGTTTTTTATCTGTTTGCAACAGGGTCATTTGTTTTTTTCATGGGTATGGTTGATGACCATACAGGTCTAGGCGTTAGGCTTCGTCTTTTTGTTCAAGTGATGGCATCAGTTATCATGATAAAGAGTACGGGGTTGTATGTAGAAAATTTGGGTGATTTGTTTGGTTGGGGCGATATTCATCTGGGGCAATGGGGTATGGTGTTTACCGTTATTGCCATTATAGGTTTAGTTAACGCCTATAATATGATAGATGGGATGGACGGTCTTTTGGCAACGATGGTTTTCGTCGCGTTAGCAGGAGCTGTGTTATTTCAAATAAGCAGCGGCCAAATTTTATTGGCTGAACAGATGGCCGTATTAGGTACTGCCATACTGCCCTATTTGTGTGTGAACTTAGGTTTTTTTACTAAACGGAAAGTCTTCATAGGTGATGCTGGGAGTATGCTTTTAGGTTATATTTTAGCGTGGTTTTTCATCTATCTTTCCCAGAGTCCAATAGAAGCAATAAAGCCGGTAAGTGTTTTGTGGTGTCTTGCAGTTCCGATAGTGGATACCGTAGTCGTTATGGGTAGAAGGATTTTAAAGAAAAAGTCTATCTTTGCTGCTGATCGTGCGCATTTACATCATTTGTTTCAGTTAGCTAAGGTATCTGATAGAAAAGCACTTTTAACTATTGATGCGTTAGCGGTGTCTTTGTTGCTACTGGGGGTTGTGATGTCGTTTTATAGTGAGCGCTATAGTTTCGTTGCTTTTTTAATTTTTTTCTGCTTTTACGCTTATTGGGTTTTACATCCTTGGCAACTGCATAAGCTTATCAAACAGTTTGTTGAAGAGAGAGAATAAACGAGCTAATGAGTTGCGCGGGCTATTTGAATAAAGAGAAAGTTTGAAGCGGTTTTGATGTGTTATCTTTTGGGAGTCAACATCGTCACTGGAGCTCAAGTAAACAATTTAAGTAATGTAGGGTAATTGAAGAGAGTATGAAAAGCCAACCAATAACAACTTTACTAAAACACCTTTGGTGCCATATTAGTCCACATCGGCATGGGCAGTTCAAATTACTGATGTTGCTGATGTTGCTCGCATCATTCGCAGAAGTTTTTAGCATTGGCGCCGTGGTTCCGTTTCTTGGAGTGTTAACGGAGCCTGAATTTGTTTTTGATTTACCTATCGCGCAACCGGTTATTCAGGCGTTAAAGCTAACTGAGTCAAAACAACTGTTATTGCCGCTTACTATTGTCTTTGGTGGGGCGGCGATAATCGCTGGTGCTATGCGTTTATTGTTGCTTTGGACGAGTACTAGATTGGCTTTTGCCACTGGTTCTGACCTTAGTATTAGGATCTATCGCCGTACACTTTATCAGCCATATTCTGTACATTGTAACCGCAACAGCAGTGAAGTGATTAATGCCATCTCTGTGAAAGCCAATGGAGTTATTTCTGGCATTATTATGCCTGTTCTAACGCTCACTAGTTCCATCATTATGCTCACTGCTATTCTCATGGCCCTGTTGATGGTGCAACCTATGGTTGCATTAGTCGCTTTTGCAGGTTTTGGTCTTATCTATGTGCTTATTATTCGTTTGACCCGTAAGCAACTATTGGCTAATAGTAAATGTATGGCGCGCGAATCTACTCAAGTTATAAAATCTTTGCAAGAAGGACTAGGCGGTATACGTGATGTGTTAATCGATGGCAGTCAATCTGTTTACTGCCAGATATACCGTAATTCTGACAGACTTTTGCGCCGTGCACAGGGGAATAATACATTTATTGGTGGTAGTCCTCGCTATAGTATGGAGGCATTAGGTATGGTTCTTATCGCCACGTTAGCGTATTTTATGGCTCAGCAACCAAGTGGCGTCGCTAAGGCTGTTCCCATTTTAGGCGCATTGGCGCTTGGTGCCCAGCGATTACTCCCAGTGCTTCAACAAGCTTATCAGGCTTGGGCCGAAATAAATGGAGGGTCAGCTTCATTAGTAGACACGCTTGAACTGTTAGACCAGCCCTTGCCCTGTTACGCCAATCAGTCAGTTATACAACCGCTGGCATTCAATCACAGTATAAGGCTTAAGCAGCTCGACTTTCGCTATAGCGAGCAAATGCCCTATGTGCTCAAGCAACTCGATCTTACTATTGCCAAAGGTAGCCGTGTCGGTTTTATTGGAGCCACCGGTAGTGGAAAAAGCACCTTGCTTGATATTATTATGGGGTTGCTACAACCTTCTGATGGCGACTTGGAAATTGATGGTCAAACTATTACGCTAGGTAACAATGTCGCTTGGCAATCCCATATTGCTCATGTGCCACAAGTAATCTTTTTGGCCGACAGTACCATTGAAGAAAACATTGCCTTTGGCATACCCAAAGATCAGATTGATCATTCTCGGGTTAAGTTGGCAGCTCAACAAGCGCAAATTGCCGAAGTTATTGAAAGTTGGTCTAAGCAATACCAAACCATTGTTGGTGAACAGGGTGTTCGGCTGTCTGGCGGTCAGCGTCAGCGTATTGGGGTTGCACGCGCTCTTTATAAGCAATCCGATGTGATTATCTTTGATGAGGCTACTAGTGCATTAGATTATGAGACCGAACAAGAAGTCATGCAAGCAATCGAAGGGCTCAGCAAAGACCTCACTGTGCTCATTATAGCTCATCGACTCACTACCCTGAAAAACTGTACAGAGATTGTCGAGTTGGGCGGCGGGGGCATCAAGCGGACTTGCAGTTATCAAAACATTAAGAATGATAATATCTATTAATGCATGGCAAATAAAGCGGAGGGTGGATTAAATGCCATGGATCCTAAATTGAATATTCAATGGCCCTTGAAGGTTATAGGAATGTCAGAGCGAGACAAAAACCCCCCATTATTAGTTGAGAATTTTGAGGAATTATAAGTTTATGAAGTGTAGGCACTGCTGTAAAAACCTGAGGCATACTTTTGTGGATTTAGGGGTTGCACCTCCTTCTAACGCCTACCTCAAAGGAAAAGCTATAAAGGCATTCGAGAAGTGGTATCCATTAAAAGTGCTTGTGTGCAATGGGTGTTGGTTAGTGCAAACTGAGGATATAGTTGATTTTGATGAAATGTTTTCTGGAGACTATGCTTACTTTAGTTCCTTTTCGGAGACATGGTTGGAGCATGCCAGAAATTATGTTGAAAAAATGATGGCGAGGTTCAATCTTAGCAGCCAAAGTCAAGTTGTAGAAGTTGCTGCCAACGATGGCTATCTACTCCAGTACGTGAAACTAAAAGGTATCCCATGTTATGGTGTTGAACCAACACATAGTACAGCTATGGCGGCTAGAGAACGGGGCATTGATATTGTTGAAGCGTTCTTTGGCGAGCAAAGTGCGCTTCTATTAAAGAAGCAAAGAGGGCAGGCTGACTTAATTATCGCTAATAATGTTCTTGCACATGTTCCAGACATAAATGATTTTGTGAAGGGTTTTGTCAGGCTGCTTAAACCAGAAGGGGTAGCGTCTTTTGAATTTCCTCACTTATTAAATCTAGTACAGCTTAATCAGTTCGATACTATCTACCACGAGCATTTTTCTTACCTATCCCTTACAGCTATTCGAGTAATTTTTGAAGCAAATGGATTGATAGTTTTTGATGTGGAGCAGCTGCAAACACATGGTGGGAGTCTACGCATTTATGCACAGCGTAGTGAGGCGGTTCGGCATAAAATTAATGAAAGGGTTTTTGAATTGCAAAAAAAGGAAGATTTGGTTGGTATGAATACAGTTGGCTTTTATAAAGGTTTTCAACAAAAGGCTGACAAAATAAAGATGGTTTTTATCACGTTTTTAATTGAAGCTAAGCAGCAGGGCAAGAGTATTGCTGCTTATGGTGCTGCTGCTAAGGGTAATACTTTTATGAATTATGCTGGGATACGTTCTGACCTTATCTCATTTGTAGTGGATAAAAATCCGGCTAAACAAGGAAGCTATATGCCTGGTAGTCGAGTCAGAATAGTTGGAGAAATTTACATAAAAGAAAATCAGCCTGATTATGTGGTTATTTTCCCCTGGAACATACGTGCAGAAGTTATCGAGCAATTAGCTTATATTCGAGAGTGGGGTGGTCAGTTTGTGGTTGCTATACCCGAATTAGAGTTGTTATGAATAATGTTAATTTGAAAAGTGCTCCAACTACTTAGTCGATAAATGTGTGATGGTGACTGGTGCAACTAGCTTTAGTGGTCGGCACAGTTTTCGTTTAAACTAGTTGATGTGGGTTTTGATGTTCATGCGCTAACACGGGTAGATTATGAAAAAACTAAGTTGTGGTGGAGTTTTTTGCATATTGGAAAGTTATTTATAAATGGTGTTGTAGAAAAAGTTATTAGTGGGGAAAATCAGCGTATTTATTGTGCTTTGCCTAGTACTCAGGTCCAAGTGAATATTAGACAGCACCAGAAAATTTTTTATGCGTTCAAGCTGGTCTGTACTTGCTATAGGTTTTGCAGGAAAGGGTGGGGGGCGTGTTGTTATGGCTAGGATATCTACGCTTTGTCCCACTTAAATCAGGAACAAGTTACAGCGCTTGTAAAAATGATTTATAGAAAATATTATCGGTTTGATCCAGTCAATTTGGATTGAACAGTGTATGAGGAAGGATAATATGTCATTTCTATGTGCTTCTGGTGGATGTTAGACGATTGAAAGACGGAGTGTATTGGAGGCCAACCGTTGATTTTGATGCGGGGGCTGGATAAAACAATTTCCTAGTGGGAGGCGAGATTATAGCGCTCTTAATGACTGGGGTGGGTATTATTTGTTGATTGAGTACTTTAAGGTTTCATTGGTAAGCTTTACATTTATATTTACGCGTTAAGTAAGTTTTTAAAAGTTAATTATGAGGTATGACCTAATTATTGTTGGCGGTGGCATAGTTGGTTTAGCTACAGCTCTGCGTGTAATGCAGTCTCGGCCAGAGACCCGTTTAACCTTGATTGAAAAAGAGGCGTCCGTAGCGCAGCACCAGTCAGGTCATAACAGCGGTGTGATTCATTCTGGGCTTTATTACAAGCCCGGCTCACTCAAGGCACTTAATTGCCGTGCTGGTTATCAACAAATGTTGGGTTTTTGCCGAGAGCATTCCATACCCTATGAGATATGTGGGAAGATTGTTGTGGCAACTTCACCTGCAGAATTACCTGGTCTAGAAGAATTGCATCGTCGGGGTGTCGCCAACGGTCTAACAGGGCTTCAATTTTTACAGCCTCCCGAGATTCGTGAAATTGAACCTCATTGTAGTGGTTTTCGTGGCTTGTTTGTGCCGCAAACAGGAATTGTTGATTATGGCGCGGTAGCGAGAAAATACGCGGAGTTACTGGCCGAGTTGGGTGTTGAAATTATTCTTGGTGAGACAGTGGTTGATATTCAGCGACAAGGTGAGCAGGTTGAGGTTATAGGGGGTTCACGTACTTGGGTAGGGCGAGTTGCCGTGGTCTGCGCTGGTTTGCAATCAGACCGATTGGCGCGCAAGTCAGAGCCAGATTTACCCTTGCGGATCCTACCGTTTCGTGGCGAATATTTCCAATTTACCGCATCGGCCCCTAAGTTAGTCAATCATTTGATTTATCCAGTACCCGACCCCGCCTTCCCGTTTCTTGGCGTTCATTTTACCCGCATGATAGGCGGTGGCGTAGAGTGCGGGCCCAATGCGGTTTTTGCTTTTGGGCGCGAAGCCTACAAGAAAACAGATTTTAATTTATATGATTTATGGGAAGCACTGACCTGGCCAGGCTTTAGAACGGTAGCCACAAAATACTGGCGTACAGGCTTGGGTGAGTATCGCCGCTCGCTTAGCAAACAAGCCTTTGTCAAAGCATTGCAAAAGCTGATTCCAGAAATAGAAGCACAGCACCTTGAACCCGGTGGCTCAGGTGTTCGGGCACAGGCTTGTGATCGCCAAGGTAACTTATTGGATGATTTTTATATTCGTAAAGATGGTAATATCATTCATGTTTGTAATGCCCCATCACCCGCGGCAACAGCATCATTGGCTATAGGTAAGACTATTTCTGACAATGTATTATCATTACTTAACTAACATATAAGGTTTAATTCTTCATGAAAATTCTTGTAACAGGCGGTTGCGGCTATAAAGGCCATGTTCTTATCCCTAAATTGCTAGCAAGAGGTTATGAGGTGACTGCTTTTGATCTTCAGTGGTTTGGTAATTTTCTGGCGCCGCATAAAAACTTATCAGTGGTTAAAGGGGACGTGCGCGAGATTGATGCCATTCCACTTGATGGGGTCGATTGTATTATTCATTTATCATCAATTGCAAATGACCCCTGTGCCGACCTAGATCCACAATTGACATGGGAAGTCAGTGCACTTGCTACCATGCAGTTGGCCGATAAAGCCAAGAGAATGGGTATTAAACGCTTTATCTATGCCTCATCGGGGAGCGTTTATGGTATTAAAGAAGAATTACAAGTGACAGAAGAGCTCGAGCTTAAACCCATCTCCGAGTATAATAAGACAAAAATGGTGGGTGAGCGCGTTCTGCTCAGTTACCAAGATGACATGGTTGTACAAATTGTCAGACCCGCTACTGTCTGTGGTTATTCATCGCGGATGCGGCTTGATGTTGCGGTCAACCTGCTCACCATGCAAGCCTTGTCCAAGGGTAAGATTACGGTTTTTGGTGGCAATCAAGTTCGCCCCAATATCCATATTGATGACATTACAGACCTTTATTTGCATCTGATTGACCATCCAGAAAGTACCGGTATTTTTAACGCAGGATTTGAAAATATCTCAATTATGGACATCGCTAAGCTGGTAACCCAGCACGTGCCTGTGGAAGTTACGGTAACCCCTTCTAATGACCCTCGTTCCTACCGTATTAATTCAGATAAATTATTGGCAACCGGCTTTAGACCTAAGAAAACAGTAGACGATGCCATCCGTGAGATTATCGAAAAATATCGTTCCGGCGAACTCAAAGACGAAGATCGTTTTTATAATCTTCGCTGGATGGAACAAACTGTTTTGGAAAAGAAGAACTAAAAATGCAATCGACACTAAGTGCTAAAGATATTTTTGCTGATTACTCCAGTCGGCTGCAAACTACCCTTGCCACATCGGATTGGTCTCCCGTCGCCGAATTAGCTGCAGATATGCAGCTATGTTGGCAAGAAGGGCGTCGTGTGTTTCTGTGTGGTAATGGTGGCAGTGCTGGCAATGCAATTCATCTTGCCAATGACTTCCTTTATGGTATCGCTAAGCGCACGGGTGGTGGGCTGAAAGTTATGGCGCTTTCAGATAATCCAGCAGTTATAACTTGCCTGGCCAATGATTTGGGTTACGATCATATCTTTTCAGAGCAACTGGCTGTACAGGGAAAAAAGGGCGACTTGTTAATCACTTTGAGTGGCAGTGGCAACTCACCCAATATCGTGCGTGTTATTGAGCAGGCTAAGGTTATGGGCGTTAAATCTTATGCTATCTTGGGCTTTACCGGTGGCAAATGTAAGCAACTTGTTGATGTCCCTATTCACTTTCCTGTGGATGACATGCAGATTGCTGAAGACTTACAGCTTATTGTTGGCCACATGCTGATGCAGTGGTTATATGCCAACCGTCCCCAAACAAATCAAGCAGAATAAAATGGATACTATACTTATCATGGGTAGTAACTCGTTCTCTGGCGCGACCTTTGCCAATTTTGCGCTCGCACAAGGTGCTCGTGTCATTGGCACCAGTCGTTCACCAGAGTTGATAGATGCCTTCTTGCCTTATAGATGGGATGACCATGCCAACTTTACGTTCTACCCGCTTGATCTCAATAAGCATTTAACTGAGATAACGACTCTTATTCAGGATGTCAAGCCTGCCTACGTGGTTAACTTCGCGGCTCAAAGCATGGTGGCTGAGAGTTGGCTAAATCCGGGTGACTGGTTTATGACCAATGTGGTTTCAACCATTAAATTTCATGACGAACTCAGAAGATATGATTTTCTAAAGCGTTATGTCCATGTTTCAACCCCAG
>Ga0209494_1001114_pt1 | contig 12034 bp, 13 predicted proteins | sample EN1Hudseemescosm_FD_184628 | JGI IMG/M metagenome (GOLD analysis project Ga0209494, IMG submission 184628) | Methane-oxidizing microbial communities from mesocosms in the Hudson Canyon - EN1B Hudson Canyon (SPAdes) (version 2) | ecosystem: Environmental > Aquatic > Marine > Cold seeps | place... | reverse complement strand
GGCTTATATATAAAGACATACCCAGTTCTCAATGAGGACTGGGTATTTTTTTGTCTGTGCTATGTGGAAACCCTTTTTATGCATGCGCTAAACGAGTGGTGTAGCTGCACTGTACCTGCAATGCATCGACTCAGATAGCGACACCAGCAGGGTTTATGCAGAGGGGGAATAGGAATACTCACTTTGAGTTTGTTGTTCAGGTTTACACTACTGATGATAAAATTAAGAACGGGTGTTTATAGTTTTTGTAATGGTCTTATTCGAGGATAGGATCACCTATATGACTCCAGAATGAACAGTTCAATAGCCTTGTTATTAGAAATAAATAATATTTTTATAGACGAATTAATTCTTTGCTGGTATTATTTTGTCAAATTTCTGAAACACCTCCCAATTAAAACAAATCAAAGCGTCTTAGCACGCAGACAAATTATTTCTATTTTAAAAAATCCCACTCTAGGTAATACATGAATCTAACTGAACTTAAGAAGCAGTCAGCTGCTGAGCTTATGGAGCTCGCTCTTTCAATGAAACTGGAAGGCTTAGCTCGAAACCGTAAACAAGATTTAATTTTTGCAATCGTCAAAGAGCATGCCAAACAAGGCGACGAAGTTATTACTACGGGTGTTCTTGAGTTATTACAAGATGGTTTCGGTTTTCTGCGTTCACCTGAAGCTTCTTATATTTCTGGTCCTGATGATATTTATGTTTCTCCTAGTCAGATTCGTCGTTTTCATCTTCGAACAGGTGATACGATTACCGGTAAAATTCGTGGACCAAAAGATAGTGAACGTTACTTTGCCTTAGTTAAAGTTGATGAAATTAATTATGAGAAGCCTGAGAAGTCTAAACATAAAGTTCCTTTTGAAAATTTAACACCTTTATTTCCAAACGAGCGTTTTACTCTCGAGCGCGGTAATGGTAGTACAGAAGATATTACTCCACGATTAATTGATCTTGCAGCACCGATTGGTAAAGGCCAACGTGGATTAATTGTTGCGCCACCAAAATCAGGTAAAACTATGATTTTGCAAATGGTTGCTCAATCTATTACAGCTAATTACCCTGATAGTGACTTAATTGTTTTACTTATTGATGAACGTCCAGAAGAAGTAACTGAAATGCAGCGTTCAGTTAATGGTGAGGTTGTTTCTAGTACATTTGATGAACCAGCAACACGCCATGTACAAGTTGCTGAAATGGTTATTGAAAAAGCAAAACGTTTAGTTGAACATAAACGTGATGTTGTTATTTTACTTGATTCTATTACGCGTTTAGCGCGAGCTTATAATACAGTTGCACCATCATCTGGTAAGGTTCTAACTGGTGGTGTTGATGCTAACGCCTTACAAAGACCTAAGCGTTTCTTTGGTGCTGCACGTAATATTGAAGAGGGTGGTAGTTTAACGATTATTGCTACAGCATTGGTAGAAACAGGTTCTCGTATGGATGAGGTTATCTTTGAAGAGTTCAAAGGTACGGGTAACATGGAATTACAACTTGAACGTAAATTAGCTGATCGTCGAATTTATCCTGCTATTAACGTTACACGTTCGGGTACTCGTAAAGAAGATCTTCTCACACCAGCTGATGATCTTCATAAACTTTGGGTTTTACGTAAACTTCTTGCACCAATGGATCCTATCGAAGCGATGGAATTCTTGATGGACCGTATTAAGTCTACAAAAACAAATGCAGAGTTTTATGACATGATGAAGCAAGGTTGATAGAGGAGTCCTCAAAATCAATCCTTCCGCCGGCCCTGTTTATTATGGGGCCGACGGCAGCTGGAAAAACAGACTTAGCGATTGAGATTGCTAAGCACTATCCAGTTGAAATTATCAGTGTCGATTCTGCACTTGTTTATCGTGGAATGGATATTGGTACAGCTAAACCGGAAGTGGATGTTTTACAAAAATATCCACATCATTTAGTTGATATTATTGAGCCAACTGAACGCTATTCAGTCGGTGCGTTTCGACATGATGCGCTAGCTTTAATGAAGGATATTACAGCAAGAGGAAAGGTACCTTTATTAGTCGGTGGTACGATGCTTTATTTTAAGGCTTTGCAACAAGGTCTTTCTGATTTACCTTCAGCTGATAGTACTATTCGAGCAACGTTAGAAGCGGAGGCCGAACAATATGGTTTGGCCCACTTGCATGCTCGGCTTGCTGATGTTGACCCTGTATCTGCAAAACGAATTCATGTTAATGACCCACAGCGTCTACAACGTGCATTAGAGATCTATGAGATCACGGGTAAATCATTGACTGAACTTACGGTTAAAGAAGAAGAGTCTATTCCATATAGAGTCATTAAAATTATATTAAGCCCATTTGAACGCAGCATTTTACACAAACGCATTGAAAGTCGTTATAAGGTTATGATGGAAAATGGTTTTATTGATGAAGTGAAAAACCTGTTTGCCAATAAAGACTGCCACCCAGATCTACCCGCTATTCGTGCCGTAGGATATCGACAAGCTTGGGCACATTTGTCTGGTGAATATGATCAAGAAACACTCGTTGAAAAAGCAGTGATTGCAACACGACAAATGGCAAAAAGACAATTAACATGGTTACGAGCCCAACATGATGGCGTGTGGTTTGATAGTGGCGCTGGTTTACCGACAGATGATGTGCTTCGATTTATAGCTGATCAATGTCCAGAATTAGTGATAAAGTAGTCATACTTTGTAAAAAGTGATCCTTAAATAATAACAACAATAATTTAGGAACAACACATGGCCAAAGCACAATCATTACAAGACCCATTTTTAAATGCACTTCGTCGTGAAAATGTCGAAGTATCAATTTACCTAATGAATGGTATTAAACTTCAAGGACAAATTGATTCATTTGACCAGTTTGTTATTTTATTAAAAAACTCCGTTAATCAAATGGTCTATAAGCATGCGATCTCGACAATAGTTCCTGTTCGCAATGTAACCTTTAACGAAGATTAGAGATTTCTATGGAATTGTTTGATCGCCCCACCACTCATGCCGCTTTTGATGACTCTTCAGAAAAAGAAGCGGTAGTACTTGTACATCTTAATTTTCACGACCCTGATTTTGCTGAGGTGGAACAAGAGTTTATCGAATTAGTAAAATCAACCAATGCAAAAATTGCTTCTATGGTTCATGGTAATCGTAAACGCCCTGATCCTAAATTTTTCGCAGGTTCAGGTAAGATAGAAGAAATTCGTCAAGAAGTGCTTGCTCATAATGCTGCGCTTGTAATGTTTAACCATGACTTATCTCCTAGCCAAGAACGTAATATAGAAGCTAAATTAGAATGTCGTGTTATTGGCCGTACAGGTTTAATTTTAGATATCTTCGCTCGTCGCGCCCGTTCGCATGAAGGTAAACTTCAAGTTGAACTTGCACAGCTCAAACATCTATCAACTCGGCTTGTACGAGGCTGGACTCATCTTGAACGACAAAAGGGTGGGATCGGGATGCGTGGACCTGGTGAAACACAATTAGAAACTGATCGTCGTTTATTAAGTAAACGTATTAAATCTCTCAAGAAACGTCTAGAAAAAGTCCAATCTCAACGTGGACAAGGTCGTCGTTCTCGCCAACGTAGTGATGTAGCGGTTGTTTCATTGGTTGGTTATACCAATATGGGTAAATCAACATTATTTAATAACCTCACTTCAGCCGATGTGTATGCAGACAATCGCTTATTTGCCACATTAGATCCAACCCTAAGACGAATGAAACTTCAAGGTACTCAGCCATTAGTGATGGCTGACACTGTGGGATTTATTAGAAATCTACCTCATGATTTAGTTGAATCATTTAGCTCTACATTAGAAGAAACACGCGATGCAGAATTATTACTTCACGTTGTTGAAGCGGGGGCAGTGAACCGAGATGACTTAATGCATCATGTCAACACGGTACTTGAACAAATAGGTGCTGATGAAGTACCTCAATTAATTGTCTGTAATAAAATTGACCAGCTTGAAGATCACCAGGCACGTTTAGATCGTGATGAAAATGGAAAAATAGTTAGGGTATGGTTATCAGCGCAAACAGGTGAAGGTTTAGACTTGTTGCGGGTAGCCTTAAAAGAGTACTTCCCTGAGCAGGAAGTAGCATTTGAAGAACCTACGAACTTAGAGAGTTTCTAAACTGAACTGATAAACGACTAAGTTAATGTTAATCAAGTTACACATGTTATTTCTTAATAATTCGAATGGTTTAGCACTATTTTCGAATGATTTACTCATATTAACTGTTCCCTAATGACTTCGATGTCCGTAAAATAGGCATGTTTGAATTTATATATAAATCTCACTTTTGGAGAGCTCAATGGCTTGGAATGAACCTGGTAATGGCGATAAAGACCCATGGGGTAAGCGTGGTAATGATGGTCCACCTGATCTTGATGATGTTGTTCGTAATTTGCAAAATAAATTAGGCGGCATGTTTGGTGGCAAAAACTCAGATGATAAAAACTCATCAGATGAGGGAGGCTCGCTAGGCTTAGGGCTTATCGCTGCGGTTATTTTAGTTGTTTGGTTGTTTTCTGGTATTTACATTATCGAACCTGCTGAAGAAGGTGTTGTTCTTCAATTTGGTAAATATAGTGAAACGACAAAATCAGGACCACATTGGCATATACCTTTTCCAATTGAGAAAGTAGAAATTGTTGATGTTCAACAAATTCGTAATGCTGAGATTGGTTACCGCTCAACAGGTGGCCGAGCTGGAAGTAATATTCATTCTGAATCTTTAATGTTAACTAAAGATGAGAATATCGTTGATCTTAAGATTGCGGTGCAATATCGAATTAAAGATGCTTCCATGTACTTATTTAATGTTCGAAATGCAGACTTAACACTACGCCAGATGACGGAAAGTGCTATCCGTGAAACGGTTGGTAAATCTGATATGGACTTTGTATTAACAGAAGGTCGTAGTGCGATTGTGGCAGATACAAAGGCACTACTTCAGGGCATGTTAGATACACTTGAAACCGGTTTAGAAGTTACCAGCGTTAATATGCAAGATGTTCAGCCACCAGAGCAAGTTCAAGCAGCATTTGCTGATGCAGTAAAAGCACGTGAAGACGAAGTTCGTCAGAAGAATGAAGCAGAAGCCTACGCTAATGACATTGTGCCAAGAGCACGTGGTGGTGCTTTCCGTTTAGTTCAAGAAGCTGAAGCTTATAAGAGTCAAATTATGGCGAAAGCAGAAGGTGAAACAAGCCGGTTCTTACAAGTAATGGCTGAATATGAAAAAGCGCCTAAAATTACTAAAGAACGTTTGTATTTAGATACAATGGAATCAGTCTATAGCCAAAGCCAAAAAGTGTTGGTTGATGTATCTAAAGATAGTAATAATGTACTGTATTTACCTTTAGATAGAATGCGTGGTTCAGCATCTGTATCGCCAAGTCGAATTGATTTGAGCAATATGACTGCTTACCCTTCAACAGGTACAACATCGCAGAGTTCTAATTCATCAACGTTAGATGCTCGTAACAGAGGGGGCCGTTAAGATGTCTTCACGATTAAATAAAATAATCTTTCTCGGTTTTTTAGCCTTTATTCTAATCAGTTCATCAGTCTTTTTTGTTGATCAGCGCGAGAGTGTTCTATTACTTCGTTTAGGTCAAATTGAGCGCTCTGATTATCAACCTGGTATTCAGTTTAAACTTCCTTTTGTGAACGAAGTTCGTCGCTTTGATGGCCGTATCTTAACGCATGATGAAACGCCAGCTAGATATTTAACGGGTGAAAAGAAAAACGTACAAGTTGATGCCTTTATTTTGTGGCATATTACAGACCCATCAAAATATTTCACTTCAATGGCAGGTAATGAAGAACGTGCTAAAGCACGATTGTCTCAAAACGTTAAAGATGGCTTACGTGCTGAGTTTGGTAAGCGTACTATCCAAGAGTTAGTGTCGGGTGACCGAGTTGCGATGATTGACACTATTCTTGAAGATGCTAATAAAACTGCTGCTGAATTTGGTATTGAAATTGTTAACGTTCGTATTAAGCGTATTGATTTACCTTCTGATGTAAGTAGCTCTGTTTACTCTCGTATGGAAGCCGAACGTCAGCGTGTTGCCAAAGAACTTCGCTCTCAAGGTGCTGAAGAAGCAGAGAAAATTCGTTCAGATGCAGATCGACAACGTACTATTCTTTTAGCACAAGCTAAAAAGACAGCCGAAGAATTACGTGGTAATGGTGATGCTCTTGCAACTGATATTTATGCGAAAGCATACGGACAGAATAGTGAATTTTATTCTTTTTATCGTCGTTTAACTGCATATAAAAATGTGTTTAAAGGTGATGATATGTTGGTGATTGAACCTAAAGGTGAGTTCTTTAACCTTTTTAGCGCTTCTGAATAATTAGAAGTGAGTGAAGCGTTTTTACACAGTCTTTGGCTTGCCACTGCACTGATGTTAGTGATTGAAGGTATAATGCCTTTTTTGAATCCAACAACGTTTCGTCGAGCATTGTTACAAATGGCCGGCATGACAGATCAGCAATTGCGAACCATTGGTTTGCTATGCATGATCTCAGGTGTGGTTTTACTTTATTGGGTAAATTGATTAAATGAGTCTTAAACAACGTTGGTTGCTCCCTGAAGGCATTGATGAGTTAATGCCAGAACAAGCACGACAACTAGAAGAGTTACGTCGGCAATTGCTCGATATGATGCAAAGCTGGGGTTACCAATTGGTATTTCCACCTTTAGTTGAATATCTTGACTCTTTACTGACAGGTACTGCTAAAACACTCGACTTGCAGACCTTTAAACTGACTGACCAAGTATCAGGCCGTTTAATGGGCATTCGTGCCGATATGACACCACAAGTTGCACGTATTGCAGCACATAACTTGCGTGATCACACGGATGTATTAAGGCTGTGTTACATCGGTAATGTTTTACATACTTTACCGCAAGGCACGTCACGTAACCCTATTCAATTAGGTGCTGAAATATATGGTCATGCTGGTCCTGAAAGCGATATGGAAGTATTGCAACTGATGATCGAAGTATTGAATACAACCGGGGCTGTATCTGACTTATTATTAGATTTAGGTCATGTGGGTATTTATCGTGGTTTAGCTGAGCATGCAGGTTTAAGTGAAGAGCAAGAACATGAGCTGTTTACCGCCTTGCAGCGTAAAGCTTTACCAGAAATTGAAGACTTATTAACGAGCTATCAACTAGAAACTGACGCATATGCAATGTTATTAGCGTTAGCAGAGTTGAATGGTGGTATTGAAGTTTTGGCAACAGCTAAAGATGTACTTTCTAAAGCGCCAGAACAAGTTCAATCAGCATTAGCAACCTTACAAACAATTGCTGATATGGCTGCCAAAAGGTTACCTGAGTTAACACTAAATGTTGATTTATCAGAATTACGTGGTTATAACTACCATACTGGACTCGTCTTTGCTGCTTACCAGCGTGGTTCAGCTAATGCGGTTGCAACAGGTGGACGTTATGATGATATCGGTAAAGATTTTGGTAATGCACAACCTGCAACTGGTTTTAGTTTAGATTTAAAAGTACTGGTTAATCAATTAACCGCTACTGCTGCTGAAAAGACTGCTACTTATGTTCCTTGGTCTGATGATGAAGCTGAGCAGAAAAAAGTTGAACAATTACGTAAGCAGGGTGAAGTGGTAATTTACCAGTTCTAAAAAAGAAATAATTAAATTAATACAACTGCTTAAGCGTAGTTGAAACAGGAAACACAAAAACGTGGCTAAAAATATCGTTGTGATTGGCTCCCAGTGGGGCGACGAAGGTAAAGGTAAACTGGTCGATTTGTTGACAGATGATGTGTCAGCAGTTGTTCGCTTCCAAGGTGGCCATAATGCAGGTCATACATTGGTTATTGAGGGCAAGAAAACCGTTTTACACCTAATTCCATCAGGTATCTTACGTCAGCATGTGCAATGTTTAATTGGTAATGGTGTTGTGTTATCTCCTGAAGCCTTATTAAAAGAAATGACCGAGTTAGAAGCGACTGGCATTCCTGTGCGTGAACGTTTAAAAATAAGTGCTGCCTGCCCGTTAATCTTGCAATATCACATTGCTTTAGATCAGGCGCGTGAGCGTCGTCGTGGTAAAGCTGCAATTGGTACAACGGGTCGAGGTATCGGCCCAGCATATGAAGATAAAGTGGCTCGTCGCGGATTGCGATTAGGTGATTTGGTTGATGAGAAAAGCTTTGTGGCTAAGCTAGAGGAAGTCGTTAAATTCCATAATTTCTCTTTGATTAACTACTATCAAGCACAACCCGTTAGTTTTGAAAAAGTGCGTGATGATATTTTAGCGATGCGTGATGTTTTATTACCGCTTATTGCTGATATTCCACAAATGCTGAAAGAATATTCTGAAGCTGGCGATAACGTGATGTTTGAAGGTGCCCAAGGTGCTTTATTAGACATCGATCATGGTACATACCCTTATGTAACATCATCTAACACCACTGCAGGTGGTGCGGCAGCCGGCGCAGGTGTCGGCCCATGTCATATTGATTATGTATTAGGTATCACTAAAGCATACGCAACCCGTGTTGGTGCTGGTCCTTTCCCATCTGAATTACTTGATAGCGAAGGTGCTGCCAATGAAATCGGTCAATACTTAGCTGACAAAGGTCATGAAGTTGGCGCGACAACAGGCCGTGGACGTCGTTGTGGCTGGTTAGATATGGTTGCACTAAACCGTGCTTGTTGGGTTAATAGTGTTACTGGCCTATGTTTAACGAAGCTTGATGTATTGGATGGGTTAGAAACTATTCGCCTATGTGTGGCTTATGAACGTGATGGTAAGGCGGTTGATGTCTTACCATTGAGTGCCGATGAGTTTACAGGTTGTGAACCACAATACATTGATATGCCTGGCTGGAGTGAGTCTACTTTAGGTGTCACTGAGTTTGATAAATTGCCAGCTAATGCTCAAGCATATATTAATAAAGTTGAAAGCTTAGCAGGCGTGCCGATTGATCTTGTTTCTACAGGACCTGATCGAGTTGAGACTATTGTCCGAAGAGATTTATTTAGCGTATAAATTTCAATGTCAACGACCATGAGTTAGATGAAGAATGAGAGAGTAACAACACTAAATATTTCACATTAGATTGTTTAAGAACGAACACATAATGACCGGATTTGGCATCGCATTTATTATCTTAGGGGCCGTTGTCTCTTTACTTGCAATTGTAAATATCGTAAAAGGGATTCGGTCAAATAAGTGGCCAAGTGTTGAAGGCAAGCTAGTATCAATAGGTAATCACTCCATAAAGGGTGTTCTTTCAGATCGCTCTTTGGGTGATGAAGCTTATCTTATGGCTGGTACCAAAATTAAGCTGAGTTATAAGTACAATGTTGAATACGTAGATTACCAAGGCAAACGTTTTTCATTTGCTGACACTACAATTCGCTCTGCTTCAGCACTAAGACGAATACTTGATGACTACAAGAAAGATCAAACGGTAAATATTTATTTTCAGCCAAAGAATCCCAGTAATTCAGTTTTGCAACGCGGGATCGCAATATCTAATTTTACAGCATTAATACCAAGCCTATTGTTCGTAGCATTAGGCGTTACCGTACTATTTTATTCTGAACAAGCACTGAACTTTGTTTTAACGATAATGGGAGGCGCATGATGAATTCTACTATTAACGATAGTGATGGCAATGTTGTGGCTGTTGGAGAGTTATTACTTTAAACCTGAATGTATTCTTGCTTATGGCGATGTGTTTTTATTAACAGTAGAATAAATAGCGGAATAGTCGGTGTCAGCCAAGCCATTTTCAAGTGTTTTATCTAGTAGTTTGTCAATGCCTTTAAGTGCACATGTTTCCAAACCAAGCTGGTTTGCAACGTCTAAAAAAAGTTTAGTATCTTTTGCTAAATGCTTAGTAGGGAAGTTGGGATTGGAAAAATCTCGCGCTAACATTCGATCAAGTTTCTTATCAAAGGTTGGAGCATAAAGCGCGCTGTCTCGAACAATTTTCATAAGTTGTTCAGTTTCAATGCCTTCTTTTTCCACCAATGCCAAACTTAATGAAAAGCTAGAGGTTAATCCAGCAATTAATTGATTCATAGCAAGTTTAACTGTTGCGCCTTGGCCAATATTACCAATGTGGCGAGGTTCTTTTCCTATTAGGTTCAATAACGGTAATGCTGCTTGATAGTCTTCATCACTACCTCCTGCCATTAGGATTAAAGTTCCCGTTCTAGCTTCAGGAAGGCTACCTAAAACTGGGCATTCTAAATATCGACCTCCACAGTCAGTAATTTGTTTGGCAAGCGCGCGAGATTCATTCGGTGCTATCGTACCCATTTGAATAATGAGTTTATTCTGAAAAGAGCTTGGTGATATTTCACCAAGCACACTTATGATGGCAGAAGCATCACTGAGCATAAGAAGACAAATATCACTTGTTTCAACAGCACTTTGAGCTGATTCGGCAATTACAGCGCCTTGCTGCTCTAATTGGACTATTTTATTGGGGCTTCTATTGAAGAGGGTTAACTGCTGGTCTTGTGCAAGAAGGTGTTCTGATAATGCTTGTCCCATGAGGCCTACGCCTATCAGTGAGATTTTCATAAAATAAGTCCATATTTTCAAAAAGTAATAGTTGCATAATACACGCAATCAGACTTTAAAATAATGCTAGCCCTGCGCATTCAGTGAGCGATAGGATTGTATTTCAATAGATTTATTCCTATACCAGTGTTAAGTTTTGTTTAGTTAAATCGTTGGATTGTCCTTTTTACAGGCATGGCGTGTACTTTTATACATGATCTTAAGGTAAGTGTACTGTAGAATAAGCGAAATTATTTTACCGTACAGACAGGGGATCACTGTGTACAAGAAAAACATGACTATTGCTGGCTTTGATGATGAATTGTTCAATGCGATTGAAGCTGAAAATCAGCGTCAAGAAGATCATATTGAGTTAATTGCATCTGAAAACTACACAAGCCCACGTGTAATGGAAGCTCAAGGCTCTTCATTAACAAACAAATATGCTGAAGGTTATCCTGGCAAACGTTATTACGGTGGTTGTGAATATGTAGACCAAGCTGAGCAATTGGCTATGGATCGTGCTAAAACATTGTTTGGTGCTGATTACGCTAATGTGCAACCGCATTCAGGTTCACAAGCAAATGCCGCTGTTTATTTAGCACTATTACAACCGGGTGACACTATCCTAGGTATGAGTTTGGCTCATGGTGGTCACTTAACGCATGGTTCTAAAGTAAGTGCATCAGGTAAAATTTATAATTCTGTTTCATACGGTCTTAACGAAGAAACAGGTGAGATTGACTATGATGAAGTTGAGCGTTTAGCAAACGAGCACAAACCTAAAATGGTTGTTGCTGGTTTTTCTGCATACTCACGTATTGTTGATTGGCAGCGTTTCCGTGATATTGCGGATTCAATTGGTGCCTATTTATTAGTGGATATGGCTCACGTTGCAGGTTTAGTTGCTGCAGGTGTTTATCCTAACCCAACGCAAATTGCTGATGTGACAACAACAACGACACATAAAACATTACGTGGTCCGCGTGGTGGTTTGATTTTGGCTAAAGCGAACCCTGAAATCGAGAAAAAGTTAAACTCGGCTGTATTCCCAGGTTTCCAAGGTGGTCCTTTAATGCATGTTATTGCTGCAAAAGCAGTGGCATTCAAAGAAGCAATGTTGCCTGAGTTTAAAACATACCAAGAACAAGTTGTTAAGAATGCACGCGTGATGGCTGATATCTTTATGGCACGCGGTTATGATGTTGTTTCAAAAGGAACTGATGACCATTTATTCCTTGTAAGTTTTATTGAAGCAGGGTTAACAGGTAAAGAAGTAGATGCATGGTTGGGTGATTCAAACATCACAATTAACAAAAACTCTGTGCCAAATGATCCGCAATCTCCATTTGTAACATCAGGTATCCGTGTAGGTACCCCTGCTGTTACAACTCGTGGATTTAAAGAGCAAGAATGTAAAGATCTTGCTTCTTGGATGTGTGATGTTAT
>Ga0209494_1001113_pt1 | contig 12035 bp, 7 predicted proteins | sample EN1Hudseemescosm_FD_184628 | JGI IMG/M metagenome (GOLD analysis project Ga0209494, IMG submission 184628) | Methane-oxidizing microbial communities from mesocosms in the Hudson Canyon - EN1B Hudson Canyon (SPAdes) (version 2) | ecosystem: Environmental > Aquatic > Marine > Cold seeps | place... | reverse complement strand
TGGTGGGATCAAAGCAGCAGTACCTGGAGTGCGACTGTTCCTGCTGCAATTACTAATGTTGTTGCGGGTACAGATGTTCTTACGATACAAAAAGGAGAATCTTGTGGTGCAACATTATCAGGTAATACCACTGCTTCAAATGCTAATATTCAAGTAGCTGCACCTAATGATTGTGGTTTGAAAGCAGGTGATGCCACTATGGTAACGGATTGCTCTACCGCGCATATATTACGGGCAACTAACGTTTCATCGGGAACTGGGACAGAAACTATTGCGCATGCTATTGGTGCTAATACAGCTAACTTCTTATGCACCAGTTACTCTGAAGTATACCCTACTGTCAATGCTGGAGGCTGTGCCACAGGTAGTGCAAAGATTTATACCTCTCCACCTGCTCAGTTATTAAAATTTAGTTCATATACTTTTTTTATTGGTTCAGGAACTAATGGGTTGCCTTCTTTATTTCGACTTGATAACACTTCGGTAATTGCTGGCTCAACTAATCCTGTAGAACTGGTTGAGGGGGTAGAAAACATGCAAATAACTTATGGTGTTGGTGTTAGTGGTATAGCTAGCGTATATGCTGCCGATACAACTTTTCCGACCCCCCCCACAGCACCTGGTGGCGGAACACCCAATGATTGGGGCGATGTTATCAGTGCCAGAATAAATCTTTTGTTCGAAAGCATAGATGAAAATATAACGATAGGTGATCAGGTCTATACCTACAACGGAGCAACAGTAACTAGTTCAGATGGCAGAATCAGACGTATTTTTTCTACCACCATCACTATTAGGAACCGCATGTTATGACAACTCAAATAAAAGTTATTAGCTGTTCCCCTAAAAGACAGCAGGGTGTTGTGTTGGCTGTAGGTCTTATTATGCTGTTATTGATGACACTTATTGGCATCACAGGCATGCAAACTACCACGCTACAGGAAAAAATGACGGGTAATTTCAGAGACAGGAATCTGGCCTTTCAGTCTGCTGAAGCAGCATTAAGAGATGCAGAACAATACTTGCGCAGTACTTCACTTATTCCGGCATTTAATGGAAGCAATGGGCTATATCAACCCGGAGTAGATGGGCTGGATGTATGGTTAGATTCAGAAATTGACTGGACTGATGCTTCAGCTTCGGTGCAATACAGTTCAACACTTGATAATGTAGCTAGTCAACCACAATATATTATTGAAGAATTACCCCCTGTCCCTGATCCAACAGGCAGTTTAGAGGGGGGGGTTATCCAAACATCGAAATTTTATAGAGCAACCAGTCGAGCGACGGGTGGTACAGAAACAGCAGTGGTTATTTTACAATCCGTTTATAAACGCTAATCTGCTAGAGTTAGGAGTATATCTAATGAAAACGAAAATATTGAATTTAGTATTAGCTAGTTTAATTTGCCTGGGTGGTTTGTTCTATACAAATAACAGTTTTGCAGATGTGAGCTATGAATACTATGAAGGTACATGGGATGTATTGCCTGATTTCGATAGTTTGACTCCTGTTAGAACAGGAACGCAATCAGGCTTTGCTATTACGCCTAACAGTGCTGATGGTGAGCATTTTGCCTTTCGTTTTAGAGCATTACTTACGGTTACTACAACTGAAACCTATACTTTTCGTACAACCTCGGATGATGGCAGTAAGTTGTTTATCGATGGTACTCTGGTGGTTAATAATGATGGTTTACATGATACGACAACCGTGTCTGGTGATATCAGTTTAACGCCAAATAATTATATTATAGAAGTACAGTTTTTTGAGAAAACCGGTGGAGATAACCTGACAGTTGAATGGGAGACAGCCGCTATTAGCAGAGAGGTTATACCCGCTGGCTCACTTAACATTGTCCCTCCTGTTGTCGTTCCTCCTCCGTATACGCCAACAGCAGGAGAAATTGCAAACATTCCCTTGTTTTTAACAGATTCAGTTGACCCTAGAGTAATGCTGGCGATGTCAAATGATCACCAATTACACGGCAAAGCTTATACCGATTATTCAGATTTAAATGGCGATGGCACTTTAGACACTACATATAATGATGGGATTGATTATTATGGCTATTTTAATAGTAATCGCTGTTATTCATACGCTTCTAGTTTGTTTAGCCCGGAGGGATTGGTTGACGACCCTAAGGTCGATGATGCAGATACCGTATTTGATCATTATTGTTCCACAGCAGATCGCTGGAGTGGTAACTTTTTAAACTGGGCAACCATGACGCGAATGGATGTAGTAAGGAAAGTTTTGTATGGCGGTTATAGGTCAACGGATATTTCTACTTCAACGATTCTTCAACGCTCATTAATCCCTGATGATGTACATGCCTTTGCCAAAGTCTATACTACGTCGACTACGGTTGATATGGAGAAGTTAACTCCCTATGCTAAAACTGCTATTACTCTATGTAATTATACCCCAGCGAATGATTTTACTCGGGATGTTGATAGAGATTTATTTCCACCAGTTTTCAAAGTTGTGTCTGGGGTATTTCCACAATGGGCTGATACTAATTTGGTGCAATGTCAATGGGGACCGTCTACCTCAATCCCTAGTTCTAGTGTTCGCTTAGCCAACCCAGATATTGTAGTTAGAGTTGAAGTCTGTGTGCCAGGTAAAGAAGAAACAAATTGTAAAATTTATGGAAGTAATTCTAAGCCAACGGGTTTATTACAAAAGTATGGGGAGCATACATTATCCAGACCTATTCGGTTTGGGTTAATGACTGGCAGTTATCAAAAAAATAAATCAGGTGGTGTATTGCGCCGAAACCTTGAACGGATTACTGGTGATACTGTTTCAACAAGTAAGAATGAAATTGACACAACAACAGGTATTTTCATTAATCAAGGTTCTACAAATGAAGGGATAATAAATACATTAAACAGAATTCGGATTAGTAGCTATAACTATACATCGAATAGATATGAAAATGGCTGTAATAGTCCTGGCATACTTTCATTTTCTGATGGATCTTGTGTTGACTGGGGTAACCCATTAAGTGAAATATATTTGGAAACATTACGCTATCTAGCGGGTAAAAGCTCTCCAACCACTGCATTTAGTGCCAATGATTCTAGTTTTATGTCTTTATCTCCTGTTAATAGCTGGATAGATCCCATGCCAGCAGCGGAATTTTGTGCTGATACTAGTATCATCACTTTATCAACAGGGCTAAATTCATTTGATACAGATCAATTAGTAAATGATTTGAGTATTGATGCTAATTCTGTGACTGATACGGTAGGTACATTGGAGGGAATTTCAGGCAATTATCTTGTTGGTGAACATGACTCTAATGATGATAATAGTTGTACGTCAAAAACAGTAACCAACCTGTCCAAAGTAAAAGGGATTTGTCCTGAAGTACCTAGTATTGAAGGGGGATATCATCTCGCTGGTTTAGCATATTATTCAAGAATAACCGATTTAAGAAGTGATAGAACAGGGGATCAAATTGTCACTAATTATAGTGTCGCTCTAGCAGAAAGCTTACCTCGGTTTGATATCTCAGTTGGTACAGAAATAGTTACGATATTGCCTGCCTGTGGTGCTAATTCAAGTGGTAGTGCCGGTTTATCTAGTTCCGGTTGGAGAGAATGTAGTTTAACGGGGGTGACTATTGAAGATTTTGTCTATGATTCTAATGGAAAACTGGTAGCAGGTAGTTTGCAAATGCAATGGGAAGACTCCACCTGGGGTAATGATTATGATCTGGATGGTACTTCTCGTCTTCTGTTTTGTTCGGGACCAACAAATTGCGCGAATTTTACTGCTTCTGGTAAAGCAATATGTCCTACTACTAGTGCGTCGTCTTCCAATATTTCATGGGGTGTAGTTGGTACAAATCAAGTAGCAATAGCTAGTTGTGTTATACAAGCAGATGCTGGTCATGCTCTTCGATTTGGTTACATTGTTACGGGGACTTCTGGGCAAGATGGAATTAATTTTAATATTTTAAGGCCGGGAGGTAATAACTTTCCTTTGGGCAGTAGATTGCCAAGTACTGTTACAAACCCAGATGTTGATATTTTAAATCAAGGAACCTCTACAGCAAAATTATTAGAAAACCCATTATGGTATATGGCCAAATATGGTGGCTTTAATATAGATGATGAAGAGGCTACTTTAACTAATCCCAATGTACAGCAATGGGATGCAGATAATGATGGAGTCCCTGATCGCTTTTTTAAAGCAACCAACCCTGCTGACCTGGAGGATTCGTTAGATGCTGCTTTTAGTGATGTTATTAAACGTATTGGTTCTTTTTCTGCCGTAGCGACTAATTCTACCCGCCTAGATACTAATACAAAGCTGTATCAAGCTCAGTTCAACTCTGCTGATTGGAGTGGTAATGTGTTTGCATTTCCTATTAATAGTGATGGTACTATTAATGAAACGGTTGCCTGGACAGCATCTGAAGGTATTCCAACTGAAAGCCTTAGAAATATATATTCTTATGATCCAACGGCTACAGGAAATAAAGGGATTGTTTTTGAATGGGCAAACCTTAATACGACTGTTCAACAACCTTTATTGAATGTGGATATATATGGGAATTTTGATAGCTTAGGTGAAGACCGCTTAGATTATGTTCGGGGTAACGAGCTTAAAGAACAACGGTTTAGTGGTAACTTTAGAAATAGAGAATCAATTTTAGGGGATGTTGTTAATTCAGATCCCTGGTTTATGGGAGGATTTGACGATTTTGGCTATAGTGTTTTAGACGGTGATGAAGGAAGTACTTATAACGCATTTAAAATAAAGAAAGCCAGTAAACCTAGCGTGTTAATCTATTCTGCAAATGATGGAATGCTCCATGTTGTGGTAGCAGATGATTTTGATAAAGATAAAACAACAGATAGCGATAGCGATGGCGATGCAACAAATGATGCCGATATTGCAGGCGGTAAAGAATTATTTGCTTATGTGCCGGATTCAGCATTCAGTAATTTATCGGCATTAACACACCCCGATTATGGTTGTACAACATCTGTTGATTGCCAGCATAGATATATAGTTGATGGCGCAGCTAAAGGTGGAGATGTTTATTTTGATAGTGACTGGCATTCTGTGATTGTTAGTTCATTAGGTGCCGGGGGCAAAGGTATATTTGCTATAGATTTAACTAATGCAAACCCTGCTGCAACTGCCCCAGCAACTCAATTTTCTGCAACTGATATTCTCTGGGAAATATCGACAACGCAGGCAATTAGTTCCGCTGATTTGGCAGAGTTTCAGGCTAATTTAGGCTTTACCATTCCTCAATCCTCAATTGTAAAAATGCATGATGGTTCATGGGCCGCAATCGTTGCAAATGGCTATAAAAGCGCTGATCATAAAGCAGTATTATTTATTATTGATATTAAAACGGGTGAGATTATTACAAGCATAGATACCGGTGTAGGTGACTCCAGCACCCCTAATGGATTGTCTACACCTATTACGGTTGATGAAAACGGTGATCGTATAATTGATTCTATATATGCGGGTGATTTATTGGGTAATATGTGGAAATTTGATGTCAGTAACAAGCTGTCTTCAAAATGGGAAGTGGCGTATAGTGCTGGGAGTCCAGCTAAGGATGCTCCTCTTTTTGTTGCTTGTAATGAGGATCCCTGTGTCTCTACCCAACCGATTACTGCAAAACCCCAAGTTGGAAATCACCCTGATGGCGGTTTAATGGTGTATTTCGGTACTGGGAAATATTTTGAGAATGGCGATAATGTTGTTACATCGCCTCAAGTCCAGACTTTTTATGGGATAAGAGACACTGGTAGTTTAGTGGCAGGTAGAGATTCCTTGCAGTCCCAATCAATTCTTGCAGAAGAACCTCTTCCTTCATTAGGGATAAATATTAGAGTTACAACTGAAAATTCAGTGGATTATTCGACGAAAAAAGGCTGGTATATGGACCTTATTTCACCAGTTAATGGTTCTGAGGGTGAGCGGGTTATTGTTGGTGCTTTATTACGTGCAGGACGAATAATATTTACTACTTTAATTCCTTCTGCTGATCCATGTTCTGCGGGTGGTTCAAGCTGGTTAATGGAGTTAGATGCTGTGACAGGGGGGCGCCTGGATACAGCCCCTTTTGATATTAATGGCGATGGTAAGTTTACACTGGATGATTATGTGCAAATATATGATACAAATAACGATGGTAATGTTGATGGTGGTGATGATAAGTTGGCGCCTAGTGGGATACAGGATGATGACCAAGGGATAATAAAGGGGGCTGGGGTTATAACCTGTGAGGATGGTACTGAATGTAAATATACCAGTGGCTCTAGCGGTGAAAAGAAATTAGTAAAAGAATCTTCTGATGACCCAACGGGTAGACAGTCATGGCGTCAAATTAGATGAAATTGTTTTTTAGGTGTTTTAGTCGCTTTTAATAAATAGAAATAGTGTAGGTTAGGAATTGATGAAACGATTACAAGGTTTTACTCTGATAGAGTTAATGATTGTTGTGGCAATAGTGGGGATTTTGGGTTCTATCGCTTATCCGAGCTATCAAGAATCGATAAGAAAATCACGTAGAGGTGATGCAAAAGGGGCTTTGCTTGGTTTTGCCAATGCTATGGAAAGGCATTTTACTGAAACAAACAATTATTGTGGGGCTGGTACTGATGATGCTGCTGGAGACTGTGAAGATGCAAAAGGGGTGCCAACGATTTATTCTGCGACCAGTCCTGTAGATGGTACAACAGCTTATTACAATCTGGAAATTACAGCTGTAACTGAAGTTTCTTATACCTTATCAGCTATTCCAACAGGCGCTCAAACTGGAGATAGTTGCGGGACTTTAACGATACAAAATACTGGAGCAAAAGGTGTTTCTAGTTCTACAGTTGCTAGTTGCTGGTAAGCTTTAAGTTGGGTATTAAATCAGCTAGTTATTTGTCCTCTAATTCCGAGTGCAACAAGTATGATTTAGTTCTAGGAAGGTCTTTCTCACTCCCTCCGTATTCGGTGGGAGTACATGCCGTGCTGTAGACCTAGACAGATATGTATTCCCACGCGGGAGCATGGGAACAAGATGGGCTGGGTTTTTGCTAACTTGTTCTTTGTTAATAGCCATGAAAAATATTAGCTATTCAATTATTGTTTTCTAGACTAGGCCTGTTTTTTTATTGATAAATAGGCAATTGAGCTATTCGATGATCAATTTTCTTTAACATTGCCTGATATTTAGCACTATAAACAGATTCAAATTGCTGTTTAAAAACTCTGTTGTTCATGTTTTCAGGCAGATCTCTTACTTCAGGCATAAAGGCGGTGTAGTCCTTAATTTCTGCCATTCTTTCTTGCAATAACCTGGCTTGCACTGTTGATGCAATCGCTGTTTTGCCAAAACGTAAGCCTGCTCTGTCACCAGCCAAATCAATAAAACTAAAGCCACTGCCTTGTTTGGCATCGGTTATTTCTTTTTCCTGACCTAAAAAATTAGCGAGAGAAGCTGCACCTGTTGCAGCAAGGGCTGCAGAAGCCATAAAGTGCTTTGCCATATCTGTTCTTCTATATAAAGAAGCAGGGTATTGGCGTTGTGTTTCTGGGCTAATATCAAAAGGGATAATCGCTTGAATTTCACTTTTATTGACATAAGTGCTGATGGCTATGAGGATGGCCCGGTTTTCTGAAATAGCATTGGAAATACTTGATCGCTGGTAAGCATGCTTAAATAAAGGTTGCAATAATTCAGCCAGGGATAATCGCCATTTTGGATTGTGCTGGGCAATGATAGTGGTGATTTTCTGTTGATAGAATAAAACTGATTGGTAGCTTTTGTTATTAAGACTAAGGGTTGCTTTAAGGTTGATATCATCAGGCGTGATATAGCTAATAGTGAGCCCTTTGGGATGAATTTGTAAGGCTCTAATATGTTGTGCAGCAAGTATGTAATATTCTTTTAACGGCGTATATTTAATAATGTTTTCAACAATTAAGCCTGCAAATTCGTCCGCTATTTTTATGGCGCCAATTTGTAAGGTATTTATAACAGGATAGCCTGCATTTTTTGTTAGATTAAAACTAAAATTAAGGTAGTTACCAAATGGATTTTTAGATAACAACAAAGAAATCTTAAATTGTAATTGTTCTTTTTCTACCGTAATTTTGGATGTGCTGTGTATATAATAATTTAATAAATAGCTGAGTGCGATATTCAGGTCTTTTTCACTGAGTTGAATTGTTTGTTGTGTTTCTAAGGCCGTATTGCTTATTATAATTTTGGCCCTTTGGATATCAGTATGGTTAAACGACCAGTTACTTTTTGTGATTGCGGTGTTTTCAACGGCATAAGCGAGAACGATAGCGATTAATAAAGGAGGGGCTGCTAAATAAAAGAAAAGCAGCCTTAGGGGATGGGATAAAGGAAACAAGATACGTTCTTTAAATTGTTTCATGGTTTTTTCCTTAAGAAAAACTTAAGGTGTAGTCGGCTGCATCTAAACATTTAGCTTCAAGTTGCAGGTCTGTTTGTGTCAATGGTGCATTGTCTAACCAGTTATCAGAAAATTGAAGTTTAATTGAAGTCGAGTGTATTGAAATAGTAAATTTGGGTGTGTCATGGGTGTGACGGTTACGGTGCAATAAAATAGCAAGTCGTAGCACAATGGTTAAAATTGGGGCGTCTTGATTCCAGGGGCTAGGCAGTTTTTTAAATCGTGAGCGGGAGAATTTTTTACGATGTGTTTGAACTATAGCCGCGAGTAGGTGTTGGTCTTGTCGTGAAAATCCAGCTAAATCACCATTATCAATTATGTAAGCACTGTGTTTATGATATTGGCTGTGAGCAATATCTCGGCCTATACCGTGTAGACTGACAGCCCAACCTATGACTTGGTGGATGTTTTTTGTAGTTTCAATAAATAAATTACTGTCTAATTGATGCAGCATAGTGTGCACAGTTTGTTTAATGCGATCTGAATGTTCTTTGTCTGAATGGTAATGTTCAGCAATGACGTCTACCGTTTTTGAGCGTATATCATGATCATAAATCCGACCTAATAAGTCATGTACCAGACCTTCGCGTAGAGCGCCATCAGACACAGTCATTTGTTCAATATCTAGTTTTATAAAAGTGGCATATAAAATAGCAACGCCACCTAAAAATACCGGTAAACGTTCTTCACTCAATTCAGGCAGGTCTAATTCATTAATATGATCATGTTGAGTGATATGGGCAACCAGTTTATCTAAACCGTCTTTTGTGATGCCGTAATGACTCCATTTTGTAGCAATCAGTACTTTATGTATAGAACGTAAACTACCTGATGCACCAATGGCTTCATCCCAGCGACGGCTATTGTATACTCTTTGAAAAGGATCTAATTTTTGTTGCGCAAAAAGCACTGCTTTTTTGAATGCTTTTTTACTAATAATACCGTCTGGAAAAAAATTATTGCTAACAGTCACACAGCCCATGTGTAAACTTTCTTTGGTATGGGCCAGGTCATTTACACCAATAATATATTCGGTACTCCCGCCTCCAATATCCATCACAAAACGGGAGTTAGCATTACTGCCTAGGCTATTAGCAACGCCTTGGTAGATAAGCCGAGCTTCTTCTATACCAGCAATAATATCAATAGGGTGGCCTAATGCTTGCTCGGCTTTAGAAATGAATTCTTGAGAATTTTTTGCCATCCTTAAGGTATTTGTTCCGACGATACGGACACTGCCTGGGGGGAAGTTTTCTATACGCTGACCAAAACGTTGCAGGCATTCCAAGGCTTTTTTCTGCGTTTCAGCGGTCAGGTTTTTTTCATTATCAAGGCCTGAAGCAAGGCGAACCATTTCTTTAAGGCGATCTATGGTGCGTAATTTGCCTTTTTCTAGCTTACATACAATCATATGGAAGCTATTTGAGCCCAAATCTATTGCTGCAACGCTGGATGGTAATTCGTTTGTCACGATCTAATCCTATTTATTCTGTCGGAGATGAAAATTCTGATAAAATTACTGGGTTTATCAAAGTTGTTTATCTGAGTAATTTAACTCATTTCTGTCTTTTCGTTAAGTATTAGTTACTATGAATGCATTATCTATCCGAAATTTAAAAAAAACTTATAGTAATGGCTTTACTGCATTAAAGGGTATAGACCTTGAGGTGGAGAGTGGTGATTTTTTTGCACTGTTAGGGCCTAATGGGGCGGGTAAATCAACAGCTATTGGCATTATCAGTTCTTTGGTCAATAAAAGTAGTGGTTCCGTGAGTATTTTTACTCATGACTTAAAAACTGAGAAAGCTAAAGCTAAAGCATGTATTGGACTGGTACCTCAAGAAATTAATTTTAATCAGTTTGAAACGGTTAAAAATATTGTACTTAATCAGGCTGGCTATTACGGTATGCCTAAAAAACAGGCCATACAAAGTACCGAGAAGTGTTTAAAACAAATGTCACTTTGGGATAAGCGCGATACCGTTTCGAGACGCTTATCAGGTGGTATGAAACGACGTGTGATGATTGCTAGAGCTTTGGTTCATAAGCCTAAGCTTTTGATTTTGGACGAGCCGACAGCAGGTGTTGATATAGAGATCCGCCGTTCTATGTGGGAAATGATGACGGAAGTTAATAAACAAGGCACGACAATCATTTTAACCACTCACTATTTAGAAGAAGCAGAAAATTTATGTCGTAATATCGCCATTATTAATGATGGAAGGATTGTCGAAAATTCGGGGATGAGTGATTTATTGGCCCGAGTAAAAAAAGACCATTTTGTACTAGATTTAGCTAAGCCAATTTTTGAGACGCCGAAAATTGATGGTTATGAATTTGAATTGGCTGAGTATAAAACCTTAAATGTGACAGTACCAAAGGGGAAAACGCTTAATCCGTTATTTCAGCAACTCACGGAAAAAAATATTGATGTATTAAGTCTGAAAAATAAGACTAATCGTCTGGAACAATTATTTATGGATTTAGTTAATGAATAACTTAATTGCCTTTCGTACTATTGTTACTAAAGAAATTAGACGGTTTGCCCGAATATGGCCTCAGACTTTATTGCCGCCGGCTGTAACTACATCGCTTTATTTTATGATTTTTGGACGCTTGATTGGCGACCGAATAGGTGATGTTAATGGCGTGAGTTATATGGATTATATTGTTCCAGGTATTATTTTAATGTCAGTGATTAGTCATTCCTATGCAAATGTAGTTTCTTCATTTTATTCAACTAAATTTCAACGTCATATTGAGGAGTTGTTGGTTGCCCCCGTTCCAAACTGGGTGATTTTACTAGGGTATGTTTGCGGGGGAATTGCTAGAGGTGTACTTGTTGGGATCGTTGTTACGGCAATTTCTATGTTGTTTACAGACCTTAAAGTGAATAACTTATTAGTCACAATAAGCGTTTATTTTTTAACCGCAACGTTATTTGCTTTAGCAGGGTTTGTAAATGCTGTTTTTGCAGATAGTTTTGATGATATTTCAATTATTCCTAACTTTGTTTTAACACCATTGAGTTATTTAGGCGGTGTTTTTTATTCGGTATCGATGTTACCTAGTATTTGGCAGACTATCGCTCATGTCAATCCTATCTTATATATGGTAAATGCCTTTAGATATGGCTTAATTGGGGTATCAGATATAGAGGTGGAAATTGCTTTTGCAATTACGGGTGGGTTTATTTTATTTTTAACGTTGTTAAGTCTATTGTTATTGCATAAAGGTATTGGGATTAAAAACTGATCAATAATAGCCCCCTCTTTGGAAAAGAGGGGCTGGGAAAAATTTTGTTATAAAAATACATGGCTATTAACAAATTACAGTTTAGCAAAAAACTAGCCCATATTGTTCCCATGCTCCTGCGTGGGAATATCTAACCCTGTACTTTTTGTTTAAAAACGTAGAGTCAGGTATTTTGTAGAGACGTAGCATGCTACGTCTCTACGTCTCTGGAAAACCTCAGTTGAATAATTAATTCCAGCTTATTAATGACATATCAACCACGAAGTACACGGAGAAGCTATTTATAACAACTTACCTGATTACGTACGAGTCTCAGCCATTTTA
>Ga0209494_1001111_pt1 | contig 12045 bp, 10 predicted proteins | sample EN1Hudseemescosm_FD_184628 | JGI IMG/M metagenome (GOLD analysis project Ga0209494, IMG submission 184628) | Methane-oxidizing microbial communities from mesocosms in the Hudson Canyon - EN1B Hudson Canyon (SPAdes) (version 2) | ecosystem: Environmental > Aquatic > Marine > Cold seeps | place... | reverse complement strand
ACCTATCACCACATTATCACCAATTTTTATACGCCCTAACACTTTAGCACCTGTCCCAATATCCACATTGTTTCCAATAATAGGCGCACAAGGATCATCCACCTTAGCCAAGCCCACCACCACACCATTGCGAATACGACAATTATCACCAAACTGAGCATAACCACTAATAACAATACCGCCAAAATGATCAATCACAAAATTGTCACCCAAAACCACTTCACACGGTAGCTCAATACCTGTAACAATTTGCATCAGCTTAAACAAAACCTTATAAAGCAAAGAAAAAAACTTACGCAATACAGTATGCTTAATGCCATAACGCCAACGCCCTAAACGATAAACAAGCATCACCCAAAAACCTTGTGCTGCCCAATCACCCTGGTAATTAACTAAATCATTGCGTATATTACAAAACATCTTATTCCTTAACGTGTCGGTTTCGTTGCAAAACGTGTCTTAAAATATAAAGACCAAACTAAATAACTATGTTTAACATAGCCAAGCACAATAGATTTCCCTCTCAACTTAAGCGCTTTCTTAGCTAGGTTAATCATATCTGACAGCGTTATTAACAAGACATGGCAAAAAACCACTGCCCTCCCATGATTTTTACGAAAATACAATAATTCGCTTTCAATTTTCAACACATCTAATTGCCGGCCAGAAGTCAGACTACCGACTGATTTAGCACTCTCCCCGCCAATATGTACTACTGAGGTATGCGGATAAAAATGTACTTCCCAGCCAGCTTTTTTAGCTGCAAAGCAATGATCGACTTCTTCATAATAAAGGAAATAACGCGGATCAAATAACCCAACTTGCTCAATCAGCTCACCGCGTATTAAATAATAACAACCCGGCACCCAATCACATTTCCTAGCCTCATCATGCGCCCAATCCATATCATCTATCGCTTGATTAGCCTTAAAGAAACGCTGCAACCCCGTACTGTGTAAAAAGATATTCCAAATGGTAGGAAAGTAACGACAAGAAGGCTGTAATTCACCATTACGGCATAAAAGCTTTACGCCTAAAATGCCACAGCTTGCATGTTCATCCATATACTGAATAGTTTTTTCAATCGTCTCTTCAGAAACAAACGCATCTGTATTCAACAACAGCACATAGCGCCCACTAATAAAGGGAACACATTGATTATTAGCACGACCAAAACCAATATTATTATCATTAAAAATCAGCTTACAATCAGAAAATTCTTGCTGTAATAAACCGACAGATTCATCTTTAGACGCATTATCTACAATTAAAATTTCATTGCTGATTGTCTGTGTTGCATCGCGCAATGCACTAATACATTTATCTAATAAATTAGCTGTATTGTAATTTACGATGATTGTTGTTAGATCCATCTTACCCTCATGTTAAAACGTATAAGGCTATCCATAATTACAGCCATCAGTCTCCACCGACTTTTAATGCTCATCAAAAAAATATTGAGTTCTCATTTTTTTAAGTAAAGGCTCTAATTTTGGATCAAAAGCCCCCTCACGCCTCTCAATAATATCAAACCAAGGTAATTGCTCAGTTTGCTTTTCTAAGCGCTCAACCAAATCATCGAGCTGCCCGATAACTTTAGCGGGTATACCAGCAACAACAGTGTTTTCTGGAACATCCTTACTAACGACAGCGCCGGCAGCCACAATCGCATTAGGTCCAATGGTTACATTAGGCAATATAATTGCCCCATGCCCAATAAATACATTATCCTTAATATCAACCTTACCAACCCGATCTAATTTTTTTCCATAAGCCTTATTTAAAACAGCGACAGATCCATCATGCCCTAAAATAGTACATGCCGTTAGCATGACATTATTTCCTAGGCGGGTATATTCAGGGTCTGTAACATTCGTATACGGCCAAATAGCGCAATCCGTACCAATCGCATAATATCGACCCCATTTTTTTTTATACTCTGCATACTCATACCCCGATGGCTTACAAAACTTGATATAAAGCCTGCTCAATCGCCCTGTTTTAAAGGTAATAAATTTAATAATTTTCTTAATTAATTTCATAACAAATTCTCACTTTACCCAACTAAACACCATCTAGTTTTTCTAATAAACCCAAAACATCCAAAGCAATCAATTGGTCAACTTTTGGCTTAAAATGCCCATCAGGTATAAAATTCGATAATTGAGTAGCTGGAAAATCCTTATGCGTACTGTAATATGGAATTTTTAACTCAGTTAATACTGGGTTTAGCATAGAAAACAAATACTCCCCATATCCCCGATTATTAAACAAAACAATAACAGGGATAACCCCATCTTCACGCGCTTTATGCGCAAACTCACTCACTATTTTTTGAGCAACTTCAACCATCCTATGCGTATTTTTAAAGCCCTTATCATCAAAATATTGATGTGTAACATTTTGCTTATGCTTAGCGGCCCAAGCGCGTCTAAATACACTTAAATAAGTTGACTTATCAATAAATCCAGCAGAAAAAGTTAGCTCATCATAAAAAGAGTCCTCATCGCTGAGCCTATGCTTAACTTGGCTCCACTGGGTTTTATTATGCAATACCTCACGAAATTCATTCAATGAAAAAATCGGGAGCTGTTTTTCAATTAACTTATCATTCTCATCCAAACTATATCGCGGATACAGATGTGTTGCCGGCCCCTCAAAACTGGCTGTCATTCCTCCCATCGTATTTAACTTAGGTATGGCCGAAGCTAGAATACCTAATACAACAACATCGCCCTTTTTATGCTGCGCCCGATGTCGCAAATAATAGGCATACGAATGATTAAGCGGCGCCCCAGGCCCGGCAAACAAACGAACATCAAAATCATCCGTTTCATGCGCAATAATTCTACCGATATGGTTACTAAAAGACATGCCATAAACGAACAGTTGCGGATTTTTTTTAGCCGCCACCTCATCCGGCATCGCCTCAAACCAACCAGCCTTAGCAATATCAGCAGCCTTATCATTAGTAGCAGCAACAATTCGTAATAATTTGCTTTCAGTAGATCGACCATAATCAAAATATCTTGTTAGCTTACTAGGCTGTACGCCATTTTCAGGACTAGAAAATAAATAATTAACCCCTAAATCCAGAGTAATCATTGACACCACAGCCCATAAAATCAATTTGACCATGTTAAAAACCTCTAAAATTGAAAATATATAAATTGAGTTGATTCACTGCTCAACCCCATTGCAATTAGCATTACAATCAGTGCAATTAACCCACCGGAAACAGGCATATAAAACAATTTATAAAAACGCACATTCTTAGACGTATATTCAAAAATCTCATACATAATAAGAATCGGCAAACCTAAAAGCGCAGCTAAAGGAGGTCGCTTTATATTGATTGATAAATCACCCCATTCAAACAAAATTATTTTTGTGAAACTAATAATTTGCTCCAAAGAGACAGCGCGAAATAACAACCATCCGTAACAAGTAATAGAAAAAAACAACACAAAAGCCAGTAACGACTGTATAAAATTGCTGCCTACTAATTTATTTTTTTCTGATGACGAAAAAAACCTATAAACAGAAAGAACGCCCCCCTGATAAGCCCCCCATAATACATAATTCCAAGCAGCTCCATGCCATAAGCCCCCTAATAACATAGTAATCATAAGATTACGGTAGGTTTTTACCGCCCCCACCTTATTACCACCCAAAGGAATATACAAATAATCCCTTAACCAGCTAGAAAGACTAATATGCCATCGCTGCCAAAAATCGCTAGGGCTTCGAGAGAAATAAGGTAAATTAAAATTCCTCATTAACTCAATCCCCATTAACTTAGAAGTACCACGCGCAATATCAGAATAGGCGGAAAAATCACAATAAATTTGCACAGCAAATAACAACGTTGCAAAAACAATATCGACAGCACTCACCTGTCCAGAAGAGTTGTAAATAGAGTTCACCGATGCTGCAACCCCATCTGCAATTACAATCTTCTTAAATAAACCCCAGAAAATCAGAACAAGCCCCCGTTTTACTTGCTCTAGGTTAATTGTTCGTGGCGTAATAATCCGCGGTAATAAGTTACTTGCCCGCTCAATAGGCCCAGCAACTAATTGGGGAAAGTAAGCAACAAATAAGGCAAAATCAAGGAAGTGCTCAGTAGACTTTATTTTTCCACGATATACATCAAGGCTATAACTCATGGTCTGAAATGTATAAAAAGAAATCCCAACAGGTAAAATAATATCTAAACGAAAAAATTCAGGGTTAGCACCCAAAGAACCCATCACACCCTCTGCACTATCAATAAAGAAATTAAAGTACTTAAAGAAAGCGAGGATAGCTAAATTAATACAAATACTAATGCCTAGATAAAACTTCCTTTTATTAACAAAGCTCATAGTAATGTTGAGCCTTGTTACAAAAAAAGCCCCCAAAAACCAAGCAATGCTTAAATAAAAAGTAACTAACCAGCCAAATTCATTAGTTGCTAGGTTTGATAGGTAGTCAGTAAAAGAAGGCAATAAAGACAGGGAGGGCCAAGAAATAACTAAATACAAAAAAGCGGATAAAAACACCCAACCAGTAGACTTCCAAAACTGCTCTTTTTTCAGACAACCCTCATTAATTAAAATCCCCATCAAAAAATCAACACTTGTTGACAGAACAATTAAAAATAAAAAACGAATATCCCACAAACCATAAAATAAATAACTTGCCGCTAACAAGAGCTTGTTCTGTATACCATGTGGTGATAACCAATAAAGAGACAAGACAATTGGTAAAAAAATAAAATATTCTATGGAATTAAAAAGCACTTATATCATCCTTACTAAATCTATACCATGAAATAAGCCTGCCCCCATTCCATCTCACCTCCTGAGACATAAAAAGGTGTTCTAGCCGGGCAGACAAAAATCTCAATCCTCTAAGCTAGGCCAATTAAACGCCTTATCATTTTATAGTAGCCCCCTAATGGCCAAATAACCCTTAAAATAATGAGTTCCTTTAATGCCACTCGCCATATTCCACTAATTTTAATGTTATGTCTCTTATAAGTTCTAAGCATTTCTCTAGCATATGTAAATGGATGGGTAAGGCTTGGAAAATGAACAAAATAAGGGCTAACCTCCCCCTGCACTAAATCTTTATAAGTACATATCCCACTATTGGTATTAATTTTAAAACTCCTATTAATCGCACAGCAAGGGCTTCCTAAAAATTGTTTATCTTGTTTGGGAGCAATATCTAACAAGGTCATGGCTATTCCCATAGCATCCTCGTCGGCAAAACGGGGTGCTTTATACTTTGCATAATCCGCCATTACCCCCCTAGCCATATCAAAAACCTCATGACATGCTGGCTTCTCAAAATAAGCATGGCCTGCCCCATCAATCATCGAAAACTGTTTTTTGTTAATTAAGTCTAAGACAAATTTACGACTCAATCCAAATATACTGCCCCCATCTACCGCTAATTCTCCTCTCGCTGCATAAGCACTACCCGACCATTTTTTTATAATAGGCCTAATATCTTTAATAATTAAAATATCCGCATCAAAAAAAAAGGTATTTTGGTACGGACTGTATTCATCAAGGTATAGCTTATGTTCAAAACCTTTTAAATCAGATCGCTCTATAATAACCTGATCAAAATAGGGCTGAACTTTAGGCTTTAATGCATCAGAACAAACGATAGAGATAGGTAAGCCTGGACTACGCTCTTTTAGCGTTAAAGCTAAGGCAATTGCTTTTTTGTAATCCTTCGGAATAGCCAAGGTAATCACCCCGAACTCTATATCCTTCATGTATTTATACCTCGTAAATTAATTTTTTAAAACTTTAAGGCTGTTAATCAATGCCGCTTCAAACAAATCAGCCGCATCATCCCAGCTATAACTATTTGAAAAGTCATACGCAGCATTTGAAAACGCTTTCCAAGCTTGAGTCTCTAAGGTCAATATTTCTTTTGTTGCCAAGGTCAAACGAGCAACATCATCAACATCACATAAATAACCATTTACACCTTCAGTTACCATATCTTCAGGGCCGCCACACTTGGTAGAAACAGCCGGTGTACGACAAGCCATCGCCTCTAAAACAGTTAAGCCAAACCCCTCTAAGGTGCTACAGCACAACCAAACATCACATTGCGTATATAATTTTCTAACCTCTTCCTGCGCCGGATTAATTGTAAACTCAATATAATCGGGTAACTGTATTAATTTAGCCGGATGCGCACCAAAACAAAGAACCCTTAAATCAGGTATCTCAACTTTTAAGCGCGCCATTACTTGTAGGGCAATAGCAACACCTTTTGATCCTGTCTCAGAAAATAAAAAACCGATAGTTGGCGAGCTCTGCTTTCCTCTTGGTTCGCCATAAAATAGTGCATGATCAACACTATTCGGCACTAAAGCCACACTTGCCGTTGATTTTTCCTGCATCTGCTCTACCAGCCACTTAGCAATGGTTATTTTAGCTATTGAACTTTGATAGCTTGCCTCGACTCTTTCTGTCGGCAAAACTCTATTGTACGTATCTAAACCTTGCACAAAATAGATGGGCAATCCTTTTGCACTTGGAAATTCACTTATCCATTCTACTATTTCCCACCATGTGGCAATCACTATATCCGCATCAGGTACATCATCAGATGAAACCCTTTGAATATTACTTGTAATTTTCACCTTATAATCTACATTATCAAAGTAACTGGAATTAAATTGGCTATTAAATTGATAGCCTTTCCAGTTTAAAAAATGTTTCACCCTTTGCTTAAAAGAAGGCGAAGCTTCCTGGGGATATACGATCGTGACATCATGACCTTTTTGTGACAAACGTTCAGCATAAATTGATACCACTCTAAGACCACCGCTGATATTTAGAGTAGGCACAACAAAAGTTATTTTCATTAATACCCCCGAATACTACAAGCAAGTAATTTCCATGACTGCCATTTCAAAGGCGCTGATAAAATGGCTTTAAAAGCATACTTTCTAGCGGTTGCCACGTTGCCACCCGATAACGCCCACCAAGCCCATTTTGTATAGACCTGTGACAACTTAGGTGTTCTAATTTCACTATCATTAAAGGTTAAATCATTATTTACAACTCCACGCCGTTGTTTTGCATCAAAAGTAGCTAACCTTACCGAAGCAAGTTGTTCTGCCCGCTTTGAATAACCAATACTTGATGCATGCTGACGGTACTCTAGTAACACTTCAGGTATATTAGCAAGCCTCCCAACTTCAGCTAGTTTTAAAAATAAATCTAAATCTTCAGCATGCTCATATTTAGCACAATAGCCTCCAACAAGCTCAACACTTGACTTCCTCATAGCTACTGTTGGGTGTGTAATGGTGGAACCAGTACCCTTCAAGTTTTCAGCATCAATTTTCTCATGATTTTCAATACACGGAAATTCTTTGATAGCGAGTCCATCACTGTCTATTAACAAAACTTGCGACCCTATTGCCACACATTCAGGGTTTTCTTGTAAGTAATTCCATTGTTTTTCAAAACGACTAGGCTTGCAGATATCATCCGCGTCCATTCTAAAAACAATTTCTCCTTTCGCTTCTCTCAGCCCTGTATTTAATGTTGAAATTAACCCCTGGTTTGGCCATGACAACTTCTTACAGCGCTCATCTTTACCAACGAAATAATCAATAATATCTTCAGAACTATCAGTACTACCATCATTTAAAATCAATAATTCAAAATCACCAAAGCTCTGCTCTAATACTGAGTCTATTGCTAATTCTAAATATTGTTCTGCATTATATACAGGCAATATAACGGATGCTTTAATGTACTTTTCTTTCATAGTCTCAGCTTACACATTAATAAACTTCGGCAATTGAAGGTATGCCTGTTTCCCAATAGAAACTTGTTTCTCAGCAGCGCCTAATAAAGGTAGCCTTTCATTATCTGCATTAGCCCAAGCTATAGATAATGCATTACTTAATACTACGTCAAAACCTTCATCTAAATGAACTAATTGTAACCCAGTAGAAAACTGGTTTTTCAACCCTAAAAATTTTGAGTCGTAATACTTTGAGGCAGTCAAAGCTACAACCTGGATCCCTTGCGATAATGCAAAAACACCGGCATGATAGCTCCCCGTTACTACAACACGGCAACGCCCAACCCTTTCAATTACCTCTTCCACCGAAAAATGCCTATTATGTTCTTTTTCGTCAATACTACTAACCCCAAGCATATTTTTTACTGCTTCAGTATCTGAAGCGCCTTCTACCAACGAAATTGGAATTATTTCATATTCAAGCTGACCCGCCTTCATAAATTCATTTATTACCTTCCCAACTTTTTGTACAGTCCCATCCATAATTTCAGAATAACCTGCTAACCGAATATTCACACCTAACTTTCCACCTAGATGCAAAGGGCGATGCTCATATGCTAGTTCCACAGCATCATCCCCCGTCACAATTAACTTAGTTTTCGAATCCTTAATTACTGAGCGAGCTATTTCTGGCGATAGCACACTTTCACGCAGTCCCAGCAACGATAATTTAGGATAAACCTGCTGAATCATTTTTAATAATCGAGTATGAGATATAGGACCAACTCCTTGCCCAACCATTACAGTAGGTCGATCAAGCCTGTTCGCCAATCTTAAAACATCAAGCAACTGAATAGCATAAGAAGAAAAACTATCTGCAATATATCCTCCACCATCCGCAACAACCATATCAGCATTTTTTATTCTATCAACAAACCTAGAGCTAAAAATATATTTTTCGCTATCCTTACCAAAACGCCAGGAAATTATTTTTAATGCAACATCAGGGTGGCAGATACGAAAACACGCTTCTTTATCTAGTAACCATACCTTTGTTTTACCCGGAAAGAAATGTTGAAACCCACCAACTAAATTAAAGGGACTTAGCCATGCACGTCGCTCTTCCATGGGCAATAAACGTACATTAGGTAGATACCTTAATAACCTTTCTTTTTCTTCAGCAATCACCCAAAATATTGCATTAGGAAGAATTAAATCTAACCTAGAAACTGCCATTTGCAACATTGCAACATCCCCTAAGTTATCTAAACCATACCCTCCATTTTCTACTATCACATTTACTAAAGCAGTAGTCATTACTATTTTACTCCTCAATATATACTTGCCATAAATACCCAGTTTCATTCAGTGCAAACCCGATAAACATCCCAATAATAAAAATAGGCAGTACCTTTAGTTCATTCCAAAGATCGAATATACCAAATTTTTTCTTAAAAAACACAGTTAATACCATGCCAGGTATGCTTGCTAAAACAAGCCCCCATACCGCACCAATATGCTGATTAATAGAAAAACCAACAGGGATAAATAAAACCATAAAAAACAACCTTACAACCATCAAAATACTCATTATTTTAGGTTTCCCACAAGCAAGGTAGAATTGTCCAGCCACACCAAAACGCATAATTACAAAGCTTAATGCAAGAATATTTAGCATAATACCAGCTTCCAAATACCTTTCATCATAAAGAAACTTAACAATAGTCTCTCCTGAAACAAACAAAAAGCCTGCCGTTATTAAGCAGAAAGCATCAATGGGGTAACGAATTTTATAATAAAGCTCCTTGACTCTTTCCGGTTGTAATTGTTTAACTTCACTAAGAACAGGAAAAGCAACACTCCCAATTAATTTAAAAACAATCCCCTGAATTGAGCCAACGAGAAGAGCAGAAATAGAAAAAATACCTAGCATTTCAGGTGAAAGAAGACCTGCCAATAATAACTTATCCCCTCTATTAACAAAAAAACCTAAAATAGAAGTTAAAAATATCCATTTACCAAAATGAAAAATTTCACGTGCAGCCTCTTTATCCCAAAAAAAACGACATTGCCCACCAAGATCTAAGCAATGAGATAGTAGCATTTTAGTAAATACAGCAACCAGCCCTCCCAAGACCAACGCCCAAATATCTCGCTGAAACCATGCCCAAGTTATCACAAAAATAAGCCCGAAAATTTGACTCAGTAACTCAATAATAATATTCTTACCTAGCATTAACTTTCTATTTAGTAAAAGGATATGAATCGAATTAAATGCTGAAATAACCGCTGAACTTGAAACAATCGCTAAAATAAAGGGGAGCTGTTTATTACCATAGACTGTTTCTTCCAATACGTAGCCATACTGCCCTGCATAATACAAACCCACAGCAGACAACAACGCGATAAAAAAGATAAAAAAACCGCGAATAATTTGAATCGTCCATGCGGTATTTAAGTAATCAGGTTCTTCACCGCGTTTGCTTTGTACAATATTTTGCAATAAACCCACATCTGAGAACATCGCTAAGCCAGCCATAATAACTGTAACAATCGCCATAACACCAAACATTTCTGGCACTAATAAGCGCGTTAAAACCAAGTTACTCCCTAAACGTAAAGCTTGAGATATTAATTGCCCAAAGACTATCCAGCTAACTGATCGTGTTGCACGTTGCTTTAATGTATTTGTCATAATTTAATTATAGAAGGCTTTGCTTTATTTTCACTAATAATTGCCTCGGATCGCCCCAGCAATATACCGGCCAATAACCAAAGCCAGGGTGCTAATGAAGCATTCGGTAATTGGTCAACCATCACAATACTAATAAGTAGTGCATGCGCAGCTAATAAGCTTAACTCTTTTTTATCCTTAATCAGCTTAGCGGCTGACCGCGCTTTAAAAATACCCATTGCTAACAAGCCAAATTCAGCGATAAAACCTATAAATCCCGCCGTTCCAAATTTAATAATCCAACGACCATCCGTCACCGCGATATCTGCACCGGTCTCTTTATCATAAACACGGTTACGCCCCCAGCCTCCCCAACCAAAGAAAAAACGCTTTCTTGCATGACCAAGCAGTTGCACTTCATTATCAAAGCGATACACCAAAGACTTCGCTCTCTCAGGCCCTAGATAAGACTCCGCCAATTCAGCAATCTTTTGATGTGGAAAAACTTTCATAATAGACATCGTGGGGTATAGTAGCGTCAATATAGCCAGTAATACGGCTATTTTAAGTTGTTTCTTGTAGCCTATTTTTTTAATCAAAACAAAAGTAAATACCCCATAAAGTAAAGACGCTTTAGTTTTGCATAAGACTAGCACTATGAGTAAATAATAGCTGAGTGTATTGGGTGCGAAATTTTTAATTTTTTCTTTTATTTTCCCTAGAGACACCATTGCCGTCAATGTACAGGCCGTGAAAAAAGCCACCCACAAACCATGCCCCATAAACACAACAGGACGAAACCCGCCACCGCGCTTTTGCTGACCAAAACCACTAGGAAGGTACCCATAAAATAGGTCATGTAACTGTGGACTCATGCGTATTTCATAGAGCATAGGGATAGAATAAATCAGTCCCGCGACTGCCAGAAACCTGAGCATTAACAGTTGGTCCTGATAGGTTCTGAAAAATTGCTTGCCTATAAAAAAGGGGGTGACGCTTAGAAAAATACTGACCACAGCTGAGATGGCATCATGCAAGGTTAGTGCGGGTAAAAATTTCCCCGCCAGAATGATTCTATCTGTATTGAGCTCTGCCGTAATAAATGTCCCTAAAAAGAGTGCGATAACTAAAATTTGCAGTCCCCCTTTATTAGCAAAGTATTTTATTTTTTGTTTTTTGATCTGCCAACAGCCTATTATCGCGGCTAAAACTGGCATGGAGTGCTTACCTAAAGGAGGGATTAACGGAAAATCAACGAAGGTACCAACCGGGAGAACCATAAAGCCACCGACAATTGTAGCTAAGGTAGCGACTTGTATGTTTTTATGACGATAGAGCCTGATGGAGAATAATGGCCATATAAATAAAATGAGATAAGCGAGTGCATTTCCTTTGCTCATGCTGTTACTTTTTCCCCATGCTTTGTATAGCCTTTTGTTTAAATTGGTGTAAGTATATCAGTATTTGGTTTTTAATTAGCACGGATTGTAATGGTCAAGTATTTCTGTAGGGTCTCTAAGCCACATTAAGTAAAGCCTTTCTTTTCTGTACTGGAGATATATTTCCGATAACAGAATTGATTCTTTTATTATTGTAAT
>Ga0209494_1001110_pt1 | contig 12045 bp, 11 predicted proteins | sample EN1Hudseemescosm_FD_184628 | JGI IMG/M metagenome (GOLD analysis project Ga0209494, IMG submission 184628) | Methane-oxidizing microbial communities from mesocosms in the Hudson Canyon - EN1B Hudson Canyon (SPAdes) (version 2) | ecosystem: Environmental > Aquatic > Marine > Cold seeps | place... | reverse complement strand
GATAACTTTCCATTACCTACCGAGAGCAACTCCTCTGCGGTAGCTCCATCGTCGTAGAGGACCCGTACTGTGACCCCTACAGGTTCGCTGTGGTAAGAGCTCATATCATTCGTGAACGCATTCGAGTAACTGTAACCTTCCTGAAACGCGTGCATGAGGAACCCTGAGACGGTTTTCGCGGTGCCTCCTGACACAGGTAGGTTGATCGCTTTAACGACGGTCCTGTGGTTAGCAGCTGACCAATGGGTTTGAGAGAAGCTGAGCGACGGGGCGTTGTTCTTATAGACATCGAAATTCTTATCGACCATAGTCGCGTAGGACGTGCCGGCGGCCATGAACGGGCTTAGATACTCCCGCTCCCAAGGATCGTTCGGGTTCACGTCCTTTAGCCGGAGCGATAAGCCACCGGGCATACTTTGGCTTGTATAGAATTGGACCTTTTGAGAGTCGAATATATATTCGACATCATGCGTAGCTACCCGTCCCTCTTCTCTGCTACCGACACCGTCACTAGAGCTGTACCCAGTTGGTAGTTGCAATAGGGAGCCAGATGTTACATAGATCGATTCATTAGATATATTATCTAAAATAGACGAGTTCTCGTAATCGAACGTGGTAGGAGCGCGCCCGTACTTCAAGGGTTGGGCTATCGCATTTATATTGAGGTCCTCGAGGCCATCCACATATCCATTCGTTCCGGCCATGTAACGCCAGATCCGGAAATTAGGTCCTAATTTTACGTTAGTGAGCCCGTACGTTATATAATTAAGCGAACTAGTGTACGAAATAAATATATTTCCGGTCATCTCTAACTGGAAGGGGCCCCCGTAACTCTGCGACCACATTGACGAATTCACCGACCAGAGGTAGATCTCCTTTAGTACCAGCTTAGAGTTTCTAACTGTATCGTTCGAGTTAGCCCGCATGTACGGGTACTGCATGCATGTATTTTCTACATTTATTAGGTTATCGTGCATGCCATACGGAGGGCTGTTCGAGCCCAAGGGGCCGTAATACCCGGTCCAATACTTAAGATTAAACGTGTTTCCTGTTCCTCCGTAACTCGGTGTAGAATATATGACCGGATAATAATAGGCACTAGTGATTTGGTGAAGGTTGACCGTGTAGTTCTGAGCGTAGGTACCGTTTTTGAAATTGAGCGCAGCGAACCCACTAGAATATGCGCTTATGATGGTATGCTGGAGGTCATAGGTCGTACCATCGTACACTCCCCCTATCTGTAAAAGCGCGTTATTGTTCATACCGCTTATTTGATCCACGGCCATCAAAGTTATGTAGTTCAGGTCTGTCGCGCTCGCTTTACTAGTTTCGCTATACCACCCGTCACTGACCGTAAGCGTTCCCGAGGTATTACCTAGGTATTTACCGGTTATACAGAATTCATACTTGTTTGAATGGTTTCGCGTGTACTCGCGCTTAACCACCCTAAACTCATTGAATACATCAGTGGTAGCCTTCCAGTCCCATGCGAACCCGTGGATCTGGGATGTTGCCCATCTTGAAATTCCCGAACCTGACTCAACAATCACATTCACTCGGGAACAGGTTCTAGTAGCCATGTGCATTATGATGTCGCCTTTCACGATGGAACCCGGCGCGGGCAGACCTGTTCCGTCGCTATGTCCTGTAACGAACGACATGGTGTAGTTGTTGCTATAGTTCCTACAGTAGTACTTCTCAGTCCCTACTAAATCCATCACAGGGACCGATTTAATTCTGTACTCATCACCGCTAACTGCGGTTATCCCGTTAGTATCACTCGCATTGTACGGGCTCGCGTATGTCCCGGTTCCGTTGGTATCCTGCGTCGGATCAAACCAATGTACCGCCATTATGTTTCCTCCACAGTCAACGTAAGAACCAAGCCTAGACATAAGGACGAGGTGCCATACGCTTCGATGGTTATTTTATCGTTCTTTACAAACGACGTCGTAGTGTCCGCTTCGTTTCCTGACAACGTAGCGCCCATATGTGCTATCGTCGTTGTCCCGTTCTTGAAGACTTTAACGTTGAATGATGCGCCTTGGGTCGTGGCTCGTACACTTACGAAATTACCAGCGAACGGTAGCTCTATACTGCCTATTATGTCAGTATCGTCTTCTACTACTACGTCATGCGGTACAGCTAGAATCTGAATATACCGAGTGCTCCCGCTTGTAGGCCCTTCAGTCCCTTGAGGCCCTTGAGGCCCTTGAGGCCCTGTAGGTCCTTGAGGTCCTTGAACGGTACTATCCGCACCCTTATCGGCTACAAGCTGCCAGTGCGAGGTATTGACTACTACCGGAACGTTACTGTTATCTACTAGGGCTACATAGCTAGCACCGTCGATAGTGACTACATCCATCGCTGTATAGGATGTCGAGGAACTCCACGCCCCCTTGAAAATTGGCCTTACACGGCCTATATTAATTGTCGCCATTAGAACGTAACCTCCAAGGTTCCATCTGTGTTTATAGTGAAATCGGAGGCCGACGCGGTCTCTGAATAAGACTCGAACGACAGTATTCCTGTCGCCGCATCTATATCGAATGTATTAAAAGATACCCCTCCTCCTCCAGACGAAGCGGCTTCTATGTCCTGTAACATTTCTGCACAGACTCTCAACTCAACGGGCGTGTCCGCAGGAAACGTTTTTCCCGACAGCGCATTGGTGGTAAGATCGAAGTACTGGGAGTTTGCGGGTCCCTCGCGAGTACCGATAACTTTATATACGTCACCTAGAACCGTTACATAGAACCAGTTTCCGGCACCGCCATCTGCCAACGTGGGGAACAGATTCAGGTAATCGGTCCTCGATACCACGAACATGCTCCCGCCGTTATGGAACCCGTCGAGCGCCGTAACGGCATTATTACTGTATAAGACGCCCATGGGCTAGCTCCTAACTAATAGTGATTTTCCACGTGATAGTCATCTTATCGTTAGCGCCTTTAGTCACGATGTCGAATTTAGTACGGGCTAGCATCGTCGAGGTTGATGTTGTACCGTTGAAGATGCCGGCTTCGTATATAGTGCCTGTAGAAGTACCCTCTGGAAAAGTACATTCGTACGTTGTAACGTTAGCATTTACCGTTCCACCTGCGGTTGTGAGTGCTTCCTTTTCCTCGATCTGGGTGACTAACGCTGCCTGGCCTGCGAGCGCATCCGTAGTGCCTGAACCTAGTGCCATGTGCGACATCTGGTTCGGTCTACCCGTTTCTTTCATGCGGGCCGCGACCCATGCTTTACCGTTATCCACAACCATGTTGTGTGTTTCCTGGACTACTTCGCCATTTATCTTGATAGACAAAGCGCCTGTGAACTTAAGGTTTTCTATGATCATTCTATTTCCTAATTTAGTTAAGGGTGTTACTGTTAAACGTCGTTCCGCCTAATGTGCGGGATGCGACGACCGCCGTAGAAATTAACTCTACGGTGATTGATTCGGTTACCGGCGCTTCGTCCGCTAGACCTATTTCCGTTGCTCGTACTAATGTGCTTGTATGATTTGTTGAATCACTGAGACCTTTACTTGCGACTCGTACTAATGCGCTTGTAGGTTCAGTTGAATCACTGAGGCCTTTACTTGCGACTCGTACTAATGTGCTTGTAGGCGGTAAGCCCTCGAAGAATGGTTTTTTAAGCTCATGTACTAACTCGTCCGTAGCGTCACTGCTATCGTCCTGCGTATGGCTTAATGTGTGGTATATTTGGTACAAGAACTCGTCCGATGTACCTTGTGTATCGGTAGTAGCTGACTCGCTAGTGAACGTCTGGTTGGTGACGAGCATGACATCGTCGTCGAAAGACTCCGACAGGGTCCGGTACGATATATAGCTGAAATTTTCTTCTAAAACTATCGGGTCATCGGACACGCGACCATAGTCGAATATCGTAGTGACTTCATCCGTAAACTCCACCGAATCCGGGTTCACTGTGTACCACGGTCCGTACCATGTATTACCCGTGAAGGAATTAGAGGAAACTGTACGCGTCTCGTATGTATTGTCCACATCACGCTCGAAATGCCACCCGAATACATTCCAGTAATGGTGCATATTCAGGTGATCTGAGATCCCTTTAGCGGTATCTTTATCGAACCAATAATCCGTGAGTGGTGTATCAGACGAATGACCGCCGGTGAACTCCGTATCGATCTCCTCGAACAGTGCGGCCTGATCATCGGCCTTCTTATCTACGATGAATGATTGGTCTACTGTAGGAGTGGCATCGCTAGCTAGACCTTTAGATAATTCTAGTACTTCATCGGATATGATGCTTGTACTGTCTTCCGACATGGATCTAGATATATCAAACCCTAACTGGGACGTTATAAAAGCGTAGTTAGTCTTTTGCCCGTTAGCATCAAGGTAAGGCTTCGTCTCGACGTGCTTCTCTATAGTAGAAAAGTCGTCTAGTGTTATATAGTCGAATATGAGTTTCTCGACGGCGAAAGCGTACTGAGTAGGGTCCCAGTGGTTGAGGTTAAACTCATTCCACCGTTGTATATTAGGCACTACGGAACATGAGTCCTCAGATACCTCTACGGAATCCGTAGCGTCAGGTAGTACAGTACGTGATAACCATTTCGATGGGTCCTTATTGATGAACACCATCTTGCCCGTCTGATGATCGAAGTAAGCGGAAGACCCCGTGTCTGCAGTTACCTCTTCCCGACCGAAGTGAGGTATGGAGATGAAAGTGAAGCCGCCGGGAGTGGGTACCCACTCGTGTCGTAACCACTCAGCTGAGGGGAGTGTTCTGAACTCTTTGGTGACATCCCTGCTTAAAATGGATTCAGTCGGCGCAGGATCGTCTAGGCCCTTAACGGTATCGATGCTATCGATGTTAGACACGTGAGACGTACCGCTAGATAAACCCCGTCCAGAATGTAAAGATGTATATGAGTCGGCGTCTACCTCATGTTGGACATGTGGCTTACGGAACTCCCACCCCATTTCATCCGTGGCAGGAGCGTAGTTCTCGGAGGCAAGAACTCGTTTGATCCACCCTAGGTTCGCCGCGCTTTGCGCTACGAAATCATCGGATAGACCTTTACCGACTAACCGAACATCGTCATCTGTGAATCCGAATACGTTGGTCTTATTTCCAGTGAAGTATTTATCTACGGATGCGAAGTCATCTAAGGATAGGTACTCGGAGAATACTCGGCCATAATGCACTACCCGCGAGAATACGTCTGCTACGTCTGCTACGTCATTGGAGTACCGTTCGCTGTGAAGGGATACGTACTCTAGAACCGGTGCTTCTTCCGCATCACGTCTAAAGAAATCGAAAGAATATACCTCTGATACGGGTATTTCCTCTAGCGTACGAAAACTTTTAGGGTCGTAATCTAGGCTGTGCGGAGCCTGGATAATACTATATCGTTGGGTGACCTCTAGGCGCTCGAGCACCTTCGTCGACGTAGTGAGGTTAGACGCCGGAGCGGACTCTACCTCATAGAGCCCAATCGGTAGCGTAAGACGATACATTAGAAGTCGTCACGTACCTTAAACTTCAACTTGTCGTACACCGTCTGCTTACCAGTCGGGGATACTACTTCTACCTCACCCTCATAAGTACCGGATTCGACCTCTAGTGTAGTGGGACCCCAGTTCATTACACACTGACCTAAGTAACTGGCCTGGTCATGTATAATGCATTCCAATGTACTGAAGGCTTCGTCACCGAGGGCTCGGAACTTAAAAAATACGTTAGAGCCGGTCAGATCGACTGGCTTCCACGAGGTAGGGTCCTCTTCGTTTAACCGCTTACCTTCAGCGGCTTCTGTAGAATCCCGTATAGTAAATTCTAATGATGGCTTGCTATCGCCGGCCACCAATTTGATCGTTTCGTAATAAGCCATATTTTACTCCTCTGGAGGTTGTTCTCAGCATTGGCTATGCATGTAAATCTTATACGGATTGTATCGCTGCGTTAGGGTCGATCATCTTATCTGCTTGGAACTTCAAACCTAGGGTCGTAACGAAGGTCTCATAGTGCTTAAGAGCGCGTTCCGCATTACCTGCGAAATCTGCGTCTTTGCTATACGCTCTGTAGAGGATATAATCTAAGATACCGTTTCCGTAAATGTCATCTAAGGTGATCGTCTCGCTTGTTAACGCGGTAGCATCAGTTTTATAAACGACATCATCCGGAGCTGAAGAATAAATCAACTCTATGCGCCCTGCATTAACCGTAGTGACGTCCTCGTCCAAACCTGTCTCAGCGTTCACCACCGTTGTCGTCGTGTCTGCGGATTGAGGAGGATAGACATAGAAATGTTTAGGGTCACGTAAATCAAACATGAAATGTTCGACACTCGATTTAGCCCCTACTGTATGCCAGTTAGGTTGTTGCGCATCTAACACGTTCCGATCGATAACTCGGATCGCATCGCCATCGGTGTTTCGAACCACGTCCATTACCCGTATACCGCCGTCAGGGAGTGATTGCTTAGTCCCCGCTTGTAATTGGAGCTCTTCGTTCTTTACACTAGCGTCGGGACGTATTAGAACAATCTCACGTTGCGCATCATTCAACCAGCCTAACAGTTCGGATTCTAACCACCTTACCTGGGTTGTGTCATGCAGGATAATGCCTGCGCGAGTTACTATACTTTCAGCTTTCATTCATCACCATACTGGGGTTATAACTGGGTTACTTGAGTCCATACTCATATATTCTTTGCGGCCTTGGGCTTCGGCTTCCGCGATAGCCTTGCTGTACAACTGGAAGTGGTATGCCGCTAGCTCTGGGTTAGCCCAACTAGTGCTAGGTTGTAAAAACAGTATGTGTTTTACCTTACATACTATCGTCTCGTACCACTTATTAAACAGCGCGTCGTCTATCTCCTCGGAATCGTATTGAGGCATTACTGACGCTATAATTTCGATCCCTTTAGAGACCTTGAATTCTGGAGCTTCTAACAGCTCTACGGTGTTCGGGTAATCAGTCGTGTGGCTGAATCTATACCCTGAAGCTGAACCACCCCACGATTCTGAGAACGGGTTGTGATACTGCATCTCACCTGCCGATCGTAGGTAGCAGCCTTCAGCTTTAACGCTGAGGATCTTACATACATCCGCTTTGTCAGGGACTTGAACTTCGTACTTTTCTTTCCCTACTATTAATGACGCTGTGGAGGTGACCCTCCACGCATCTGTTCGTCTACAAAAATCCCTAGTCGCGTCTACTACAGCCCGATCAATAACGAGCGTCGGACAACCGAGAACTTCCGGTGCTATGAATTTATGAAACGACTCTATTTTCATACTAGCCTACTATGCTAAACGGGTACGACTGTACCTCATTAACGGGTGTCGAATGATTAGACGGGTCGTATCCAACCTCGTATCTAACTGCATCCTTCAACGCCGAGGCTACACCTGGAGGAACTTCTATTTCCTCTCCACGCTTTAGTAGCCATACCTTGCCGTTCACGCCGATTGAAACAGTATCCTGACCTTGGTCATTCGCTGTCTTGTGTATGAGCACGCGGACGGTTTCTTTTCGTGTTACTTCTCTTACTGGGTCTTCCTTGACTGATACTGCTTTTGACTTAGTAGCCATCTTATTTCCTCATCCTGAGTAAAAAGAGAGGGCCCCCAGAGGGGACCCCCATTTCCTTATAGTTCGCTTACGCCAACTTCAAATCGAGACATCCACGTTTCATTTAGAATCGTTGCCGCGAAATAAGCTTTCCAACCTACGAAACCGATCTGACCTAGAGGGTCTGATTTAGACGGTACGCCTGGGTTTAGTACAGTTGGTGTGATAGCTTTAGCGCCTTTCAATGGTACTAAGCCGTACGCATGTTTAGCGATAATCACTACTGGGTAAACGTCAACACCTGGGCCTGCAGCTAGTGCTGGCTCTAGAGTTACGTCGTTCGCTTCCTGAACTGCGAAATCACCAGAAGATACGATAGTAGCTTCTTTATTACGAGCGCCTGCTCCCATGAAAGGAGTTAACAGAGGGCTCATGATGAAACGAACGTTCTCGAACGTTCCGATCTCTTCAGGACACAATGGTTTGCGTGAACCGTAATCAGCCAAGTGAGTAAAACCAGGCAATTCACGGATATCATTCTCACAGTCAGTGTGACAGAAAGCTACGTAACCGCCCTCTACTGATTGAGTTCCGTAATTAACAGAGCTACTCATGATTTGAGTGATAGGCTTAGCACGAGCCGCTTTAAGTGAACGAGTCACTGAACGGATTTGCTTAACGCTGATCTTGCCTTCAACTTGTGAGCGGAATTCAACTTTAGCGTTTAATGGACCTGCACGTAGTACGTTAGTACCACCGCGTAATACGCCCCATGTAAGCATCTCGATAGTCTCAGCAGCTTGCTCGCCAGACAACATTGATGCGTCAGATAGGACAGGATCTTCTGCTAGATCTTGTACTACGTCTGTAATCTTAGTCAATCCACCGTACTGGTTTAATTTAACCCATACGTCTTCGTACTGCATTTGTTGCTCAGCTGGAGTAACACCCTCAGTGATACTTGCTACAACAGAAGTTGGATTACCATCAGCGTCTTTTACATACTGAACGCCGAACGGCTTAGGTCTACGAAAAGCAATCGTATCCGAAGTGTTCTTAGGTAAAGGTTTAGACTGAGCAAATTTGGATAGAACCAGGATTGGTTCTGCGTGCTCAAGCATTTGTTTTGCAGCATAAGCGGCTGTACGCTGGGAGATGCTCCCATAGTTATTTAACGGAGTACCGAGAGCTGAATCTCCGGTAGCCGCACTTGTTCTAAAAGTAGCCATTAGCTTCCTCAACATTAAAAGATAAACGAATAAACGAAGTTCTTCTAAAGAGGGGCTGTGGTATTAGAGGCTGGTGCGTCTTGACAGTATCCGTCTTACTATACTTCCTTGTCCCTGAGATAGCGGACCCAACCGCAGTAAAGGGGTCGGGTCATATCCTACAATTCAACTAGTCCTGATCTGCGTAATAGGCGAATGCCGATTCGAAATCATCCGGCGGACCAGATGGTTTAGAACGCCCCCGTTTAGGGACTGCAACGTTGGATTTCAACGTGTTTTCACGCGAAGATCGGATCTCTTCGACTTGCTCAGACTTATCTGCATTATAACATTTTAAGAGGTAAATGTAATCCTCTGATTCGTACGACTTCCGCAGATCCTGTACCTTCAGAGGCTGTTTATCCACCCACGCACCGAAGTCTTCACCGTGCACGGTTTCTTGCCAATCAGGGTAGGCTCGAGCAACTATGCCGAGCTGATTATCGACGTACCGGTCTTCCTCCATCTGCCGTAGAGGTTTTAAGCGCTCCTCAACCATGGCGTCGATCTTAGACTCCATCGTTTTGAACCGCTCATCGGTCCCGCTGGCTATGTCAGGATATTCTTCCTTGAGATTAGACCACAACTCGCCAGCATCCGAAGCGACGCCTTCTTCCAGAGGTTGTACTTGGGGTAGTTCAGCGTCAGCCAGCTTTCTAGAAAGAGCAGATACTCGACCATTCCCTGATGCCACGGAGTGTTCGAGTTCTTTAATCTTGGCTTGGGCTTCTTCATATTCCTTCTTATAAGATTCAGGGATCCCGTCCCAGCCATTTTCACTAGCGGGTATCTCCTCATTCTCATCGATGTCTTCACTCTCCGATACGAGTGTATCTTCTTCCGCATCGACAACTCCTTCCACCGGTTCATCGACCGATTCCTCCATCTGAGGCTTATCATCAACCGCATCCTCCCATCCTTGTTCGAACTCATCTACTTCTATTTCTACTGCGTCCTCTACTACTTCTGCTTCTGCTTCTTCTGCCACTATGTCCTCCTAGACTCCAAAATCACTAACATCCATGTGCTGTGTACGTTCCCTTTCTGGGAACTTGATCAGCTGATTTAAGGCGTGTGCCTTGCCCCTGTAGAACTGAGTATCCTCGAAACCTAATTTAGGATTCTCTAAAGCCTTCGATATAGATTCCAGTTCCTTTACTGCATAATCGAATACGTGTCCCCACGTATCCGAGGTCACATCGATCATATTCCTTTACCCTCCTTTTTAGCGTAGTCCATTTCAGACATATGGATGTTCGCCTTGTTATCTTCCATGAGTTGTGATTTAGCCATATTGGACTCGACCTGAGCCATACTCGTGTCGCTTTGAGCTGCGATCCTAGCCATCTCGACCTGCGCATTCATCTGCGCAATCTGTAGCTTCAGCTGCATCTCTTTTTCCTTCATTACCATTTCTGGATCCGGCTCTTCCGCTTGCTGAGCCTGCGCTTCTTCCATCGCTCGAATCTCTTCGTCAGAAACGATAACATCGTGAGGCGTGATATGTTGAGCCTGAGCGACCTTACGAAATAACTCTGCATGTTTCACCAACGGTCCGAATACGGGTGACTCAGCCAACTGCATCATAGTGATCAGCGCTTGAGTCTGTGTCTCTTTAACTAGTAGTGTAGAACTACCTCTAGCGTCGATTTCAAAGTCTCCTTTGATTTCTTCTTTAGGGTTGAACTGCATGTTCCAGTCATAGAACCGAGTAATCAGCGGCGTCGTTACATCGTCATCAAACGATTTAACCACTCGTCTCAGTACTACGTTCGATGAGTTAAGCAGCATGCTCATACCGGTCGCGGTATCAGGGGCTCCGCCCATCTCACCTTGAGCTAGCATAGGTAGTGCTGTTACATCATCCGCCATATTTCTAGCGTTGGTATATATCGCGAGAAGCTCGTCTAAATGTGAGCTAGTCTCGTGGGTATGGAACGCGGCCCTTACGTCGACTGTCGGGTCGGTCACGTGCCAGGTCTTACGCGGACGAATAGACCAATTCCCGTCATCGGGGATCAGTACTTCTCGGTTGAGTACAATCTGTCCTCCAGTAGTCAGAGCCGCGTTATCAAGCGCCATGCGCCAAGACGCGTTAGCTATACGTTGCTCGTGTCGTACTAGATGCGGTAATCCGAACCCAAATATACTCGTGTCGTCTCGCTCGTAAGCAAACACACTGTACGGGCGCTCACGGGTTTCTAACGGATTCAAATCCGCCTTGATAACCACGTTATTGATAAAAGTTACGACCGCCTCGGTAACCTCCATCTCGTCCTTGTCTTCTATATCTAGACCGGCCGCCTCCATATCATCCTTATCTAACGGGCCATGGTATTCCCACATCTCAAATCGACCCTGCGTCAGGTCGGTAGCTAACCCTGACAATTCCCTAAGTCTAGATACATGCGTCTCGCCCGTAGCTATATCTTTAGGTGAGTCTTTAATTACCTTACGGATCTGTTCAGGGAAATACCCGGGGTTTCTAGCTAAATCTATAAGCTGACGTTTCGATACGTATCTGCGTTCAAATATAAAATTAGCATCATCAACGTGCGTAGCCGCCATGTCAGGGAAGAAGTCCCAGACGTTAACTTTCTCAACGCCAGGGCGGAACTCGTCAACCATCTCCATCTGGTGAACGCCTTCACCTACGTTCTGCCAACTCTTACGCTGTCGGGATAATACGATCGGCGCCTTTACGATACCCGTACCGAAGATACAGGCGTCGTGGATAACGTCGCGCATTATAGAGTGGTAGCGGGCTTCTACAAGCTGGTCGTTGATCTCCTTCTCCATGGATCTGGCCCGTTCAAGGGCTTCTTGTAGCGCTTCTTTCGCTAGATCCGCGTTACTTACCGGTTGTCCTGCATCGTCGGCTACGAGCTGCCCTTGAGAGCCGCGCGCTTGGCTCTGGTCTCGAGACATTTTCGCCATTTCAGGTACCGGCGTAGGCTGAATTCCCCAGTTCTTATCGTCAGACGGGAACAACATATCCGATAATCTAGCTTCAGCTACAGAAGCCTTCGCTCTCGTCAAATTGACAAACGCTTTAGAACCTCCTGTCGACGCTAGTCGCGACGCCGTGGCCGCGTCGTATTTACCCATGTAACGTTCTAGATCCGCTAACCACCGATCTTCAACGACCTGTCTTATTCCGACTTGTTCTTGGGCCAGTCGGGCTAGGCTAAAACCTAACATCTGTAGACGTTCTGAATCGTCT
>Ga0209494_1001106_pt1 | contig 12048 bp, 10 predicted proteins | sample EN1Hudseemescosm_FD_184628 | JGI IMG/M metagenome (GOLD analysis project Ga0209494, IMG submission 184628) | Methane-oxidizing microbial communities from mesocosms in the Hudson Canyon - EN1B Hudson Canyon (SPAdes) (version 2) | ecosystem: Environmental > Aquatic > Marine > Cold seeps | place... | reverse complement strand
ATACACTACCGAAAGATTGTACTGAAATATCGGAAGATATCACCATTGAGGTTAAAGCCGGTGTTGAACATGCAGCCCCCTATCCTGGCACCGTGTTTGGCTTTGATCATCACCAATGGCAAGTCAAACCTTGCAGTCGCATAACGGTAGAATTTACTAATGATGATGATATTCGCCATCAATGGATGATACATGGCTTACCCAAGTACCTATACCCTGAAGGTATGTTTCACATCGAAGTAAATGGCAAAGGTAAAAAAACGGGAACCTTCATTGTTCCCAGCAGCCATTTCACCTACGTGGTTCATTGTGATATAGCACAACATATGGAAAAAGGTATGAAAGCCCAGCTTAAAGTGGGAAATGGACGCGGCGATTTACCCAGCATTCCTGGTATATCTGCGGTAAAATTTCCTGATAGATTTTCAAAATAATAATTTATTTATACTAAATCGTAGAGACGTTGCATGCAACGTCTCTACGATAATAATTATTCTGCCGAAATAACAAATGCATCCGTATAAATATCGGCTATGGATGCACCTTTTAAAAAGGCCTGGGTTTTCATCTGGCTAACCATATCAGGGTGACCACAAAGAAAAACTCGCCAGCCCTTTAAATTTTGGACCTTTGTCAAAGCAACTGTATTTGCTCTCCCTTTTTCAAAACCCTCAGACACCTGCGCTCCTGATACACAAGGTGTATAAGAAAAGTTGGAGTGCTGCTCACTCAGTTGGCGCATTTCATCAATCCTATACAAATCTTCTTGCTCACTACTGCCATGAAACAAATGGATAGGTCCAGAATGACCATGAGAAAGCGCATCGGTCAGAATACCTGCTAAAGGCGCTAATCCAGTACCCGTCCCAACAAGCAATATGCCCTCGTCTTTGCGCTCGGGAATATAAAAACAATGCCCCTTTGGCTCAGAAACAGAAATCAGATCACCTACTTTAAGATGGTCATGAACCCACTCACTGAACTTTCCTCCAGGCAAGCGTCGAATATGAAACTCCAGGGTTTTAGATTCCTGAGGAGTATTAGAAATTGAATAACTGCGCGTTAAACCATCTTCTCTTTGTAAATTAACAAACTGTCCAGCAAAATATTCAAGTACATCGTGACACTCTACAATCAATAAGATGGTATTTCTATTTAACATTTCATTGACCACAACCTTTCCTTCAGAATACAACTCTGACTGCTCTGGTAACTTTAGAGACATATCCTGTTCTGGAACACAAAGACAGGAAAGAAAATAGTTTTGACTTTTTAAGGTATCCTTTAAATCAGCTTGTGATTTTGCTGTAGGCGCACCTTTCATACTACGTAACATACAGCTATGACAAGTGCCTTTCTTACAGGCATACGAAACATCAACATCCTGTCTCAATAAGGCATCTAAAACACTTTCTTCTGCTTCACAGTTATAGCTATTTTCACCGATATGTAAATTTGTCATTATTAATTAAATGCTTTAAAAAGAATGATTAGAGCAAAAAAAAGAGAAAATAAAATCATTCTCTCTTTTTTATACGAAAATATAATGCCTGGCTTACTTGCCTAACACATCAGGTCTAACACTTTCAGCAATGGCAGCCGCTTCTCCAATTAAGTCTGCGGGTACATTTAACTCGACCAATGTCGCACCTAAATGTTCCATCACCGCATCAAAATGAGAATCATTCAAACCCATTTTAACTAGACGAGCATGCACATCACGCATATCCCGCCCGGTATAGGTGTTTGGTCCACCAAAAGCCATGGTAAAAAAAGCTTTTTGCTTAGTAATTTGTTCTTCCATATTAGTTTTATCGAAAAAACGATTAATCCGATAATCTTCCAGAACTTTTCTGTAAAACAATTCAACTGCTGCATTAACTGCCGCTTCACCACCAATTCTATCGAATAAAGATTGACTAGACTCACTCATTTAAAACTCCTCATTATAATTTTTATATATCTGAATTTTCAGGGTAACAAAACAAAGCATCTTTTACAATATTTATATGTTAAAAGATTTAATTATGAAATTTAGTCAAAAATTTGCTACCCTTCTATTTTAATTAAAGGATTAGCGAGTAACTATGCCGAACAAGATTAGCCCTCGTCAACGAGAAATTCTTGATCTACTCCTTAAAAACAGGGCTGGACTCAGTATTGATGAAATTGCCAGCACTTTAAACATTTCACGTAATGCAGTACAACAGCACCTTTCAAACCTAGAGAAGGATGTATTTATACAAAAAGGAGAGCTAAAAAAGACCGCTGGTAGACCTGTACGCACTTTCATCCTGACAGAAACAGGATTAAATTTCTTTCCCAAACAATACGCCTGGTTCTCAGAACTTATCTTGTCAGATTTAAAACAGGAAATGGGAAATGAAGCTTTCACTGCCTATTTAAAAAAAATTGGCCTTTCGTTATCTCAAAAACTGTTAGCTCGCTTTGAAGGCAAGTCGACACAGGCAAGAATTGATGAATTGATGACCATTATGGATGAATTGGGCTACCAAACCACTGCCATCAAAGACAATTCTACAGCTGATCTATACATAGATGCTTGTAATTGCATTTATCATGATCTCGCGCAAGAACACATTGAAATTTGTGAATTAGATAAAGCGCTAATTTCAACCTTATTAAATAAAGATATCGAACAGGTTTCTTGTATGGCAAAAGGCGAGCATATCTGCCGCTTTAAAATAAAAGAGGACTGAGTAGACCCCCCACTTACTTATTTTGGGCTCTTAGGAGCCTGTCAATATTGGTTTGATGGATAACGCTAGTATTATCGCTCCCACACAGAGCGGCACTGCCATTAAATTAAGCTGAAACTAGGATGTGCTAATAATTGTCTTAACTTAATATGACTATGAACAAAAAACAGGCTAGTTGTTTTCTAAAGTTGTTTCCATGCTGTTTTTCAAGACTGTTGACAGCAGGGATGCTGTCACCAAGGCTACATGGATGTATTCACGCCGTGTCTTGAGGGACAGTATGGAAGCAACCTGCGGTTTGTTCATAGCCATTTAACTTAATGGCATTGATGCCCTGCGTGGGAATTCATTACTGAACGCTCCAGCGTTCCGTGACGCTGGAGCATCACAAGCTGCATTCCCACGCTGGAGCGTAGGAACGATGAGTAGTAAACAAGTCCCTTAACTTAATGGCAGTGAGGCAGAGTGTAGGGTTGTTTTTCTGCTCCACTTATTAAAAGAACAGTCAAAATATTGGCGATGCAGGTTTTAAGTTGCTGAAAATAATGTCTTAATTAACTTGGTCTGGTTTTTGCTTTTGTAGTTTTAACTAACAAAAGTAATGATTAGATTATGAACACGCCTGTTAATCCTCAAGCCTTTAAAGCTGAAAAACTAACTGATGCTTTCCAGCTGTTTAATGAGCTTTCTCAAAACTTATCTGATTCTTATCAAGGGTTGGAAGCACAAGTGGCAAGCTTAACTAAAGAGTTAAGTGCTGCTCGTACAGAGCGCCTTAAAAGCTTGATTGAAAAGGAAAAGATTGCAGACCGCTTACAACATATATTGGCTGCTTTGCCTGCTGCTGTGGTGGTTTTAAGTGCCGAAAGCCTAGTGGTTGATTGTAATGAGATTGCAATTAACTTTTTAGGGGAGCCATTAATTGGGGAAAACTGGACGGATGTGGTTCAGCGAGGTTTGATTGCAGTGTTTGATAATCCTCATGAACGGCAGTTAAGGGATGGAACACGGGTGAGTGTGACCTCCAATGTGTTAAGTAATGATTCAGGACAGATTATTCTGCTCTCGGATGTCAGTGAGTTGCGCTCCTTGCAGGATATGGTGAATCAGCAAAAACATTTGTCAGCCATGGGTGAGATGGTGGCCAGTATGGCTCATCAAGTTCGTACACCGCTTTCTACGGCTATTTTATATGCTTCTCAGATGAATAAAATAGCGGTTCCAGATGCTAGCCGTATTAAATTTTCAAACAAAATTCTTGAGCGTCTTCATTATCTGGAAAGGCAGGTCAATGATATGTTGATTTTCGCCAAAGAAGGTCGTCTGGCTATGGAAGTATTTTCATTGCAGGCTTTTTTGCACAGAGTTAATGAAAATATGCGGGACATGACCGCAGGCATTGATTTGCAGTTTACGTTGAATAATAAGGTAGACGTTGATCTGATGCTGGGAAATGAGGATGCTTTATTGGGTGCTATTATGAATTTGCTTAATAATGCCGTTGAGGTACAGCAGGGAAGTGGGCAGGTTAATATGTTAGTGACCCAGCAGGACCAGAGTAGTTTAACCATTCAAATACAGGACTATGGTTCAGGTATTGATGAGGATACAAAGCAGCGATTGTTTGAGCCTTTTTATACCACTAAAGTGAAAGGCACTGGTTTAGGCTTGGCTGTTGTAGATAGTGTAGTCAGGGCACATAGTGGTTCAATTCATTGTGAATCTGAAAAAGCTCGGGGGACTGTATTTACCCTGCTTTTACCTTGTGTTAATCAGTATGTTACCAGCGTGTCAGGTCAGGGGCGTGAGCCAAAGGAGAGTCGTTATGAAACAGTATGATGTATTAGTAGTCGAAGATGATGTGGATTTATGTGAGGCGCTTTGTGATACCTTGGAAATTGAAGGCTATAAAGTACTTTATGCAAATAATGGTACTGAAGCACTCAGTCAATTAACAAAAAACAATTTTAGGCTGGTGGTTAGTGATATTCAAATGCCAGTTATGGACGGTTTTCAGTTGTTGACTAATATGCAGCAGATGCATCCCGAGATCCCTGTGTTATTAATGACAGCTTATGGCACGATTCCCAAAGCAGTTGAAGCGATGCAATCAGGGGCGGCAGATTATTTGATTAAACCATTTGAAGCTTCGGTGCTAGTGAGAAAGGTCGCTGAATTCGTAGTGGTTGAGCCTGAAGTAATCAATGAAAGGGTGGTTTTTGATCCTAAAATGAAACAGCTTTATGCTTTGACCGCCAAAGTGGCAAAAACAGATGTGACAGTTATGCTACAAGGTGAAAGTGGAACGGGTAAAGAAGTGATGGCTAGATTTATTCACCAAAATTCTTTGTACCATGACGGACCTTTTGTCGCCATTAATTGCGCAGCTATTCCAGAAAACATGTTGGAGGCGATGCTGTTTGGTTATGAAAAAGGGGCTTATACAGGGGCGGTACAGTCCATGCCTGGTAAGTTTGAGCAAGCGCAAGATGGTACGCTGTTACTGGATGAAATCTCTGAAATGGATATAGGCTTGCAGGCTAAATTATTAAGAGTACTGCAGGAAAAAGAAGTTGAGCGATTAGGGGGGCTGGATAAAATTTCCTTAAACGTCAGAATTTTGGCGACCACTAATCGTAAATTAAAAGAATATGTCGAGCAAGGCTTGTTTCGAGAAGATTTGTATTATCGCTTAAGTGTTTTCCCTATTAAAATTCCGGCCTTAAAAGACAGGGTTGGAGATATATTGCCGCTGGCAATGGAATTAATGAAAAAACATTGGCAAGAAGGAAAAGCTTTACCTGTTTTTACTGAGGATGCGGCCGTTGTAATGCAGGCTTATTCTTGGCCTGGTAATGTAAGGGAGTTAGAAAATGTGGTTCAACGTGCTTTAATTTTGCATCAGAATGGCTATATTGTCCCTGAATGCCTGGTATTTGAAGGTGATATGGATGAACAATTGCTGCTGCTAAAACAAGATTTTTCTGTGCTGGAACAAGTGAAGACAATACAGCCGATTGCTTATGAGGCCCCCGTGATGGCCAGTGCAGGCGCACGATTGGGAGATAGCGTAAGGTCTGCTGAAGAAAATATTATTTTACAAACCTTGCGGGAAGAGAAGGGAAGTAGAAAAATTACGGCTGAGAAATTAGGTATTAGTCCCAGGACCTTAAGATACAAAATAGCGAGGATGAAGGATGCTGGGGTTTCGGTGCCTTGCTAAAACAAAGTGACGGTTTTCTGTTGTTGGCTTAAAAAATGCTTGTTATTTATAGGAATTAGATTGAAAACATATTAATGCTATAGCTTGATATGCAATAACAATGAGAGAATGATATGAGCGATATGAATATAAACCAAGTGTTAGCTCAGATGCGGAGCATGTCTATTGAAGCATCCAGCAAACCGGTTAAACCAGCTGAGACTGAAGGTGGATCTGATTTTGCCGCTATGTTGAAAGATTCTATTGATTCAGTTAATCAAACACAAAAGACTTCAGGGGCACTGTCAAAATCTTTTGAAATGGGGGATCCAGATACCAGTCTTGCAGAAGTGATGATTGCTTCGCAAAAAGCCAGTGTATCTTTTCAGGCAATGCTACAGGTGAGAAATAAATTAGTTGATGCTTATAAAGACGTAATGAATATGCCTATGTAGGGCTTTAGCTTAATAATGTAGATGTTGGATGGGCAAAGAGATAGCACGCCCATCTTAGGTCTAATTGAAGGGCATACTTTCGCTTTGCCTGTCCTGTTTTTTAATGTATTTCCCCTGAGCTAATGAAATTAGTTCAGTCCTCAAGTTTTGTTATTTATTTCAGGCAGGCTTGATAATAACTTTTTTTAACAGATATTAAATACAGTGAACAGTTGCTTTACAATTAATGCTAATATTAAAGTAATTTTTAAAGAGTATGTTCTAAGTAACCAAAGATAAAACAATGAGCGAGCAAGAAGGCGGTGACTTGGCTGAGATGGATTCGCAGTCTGGCGCGCTAAATAAATTAACCGAAGCAATAGATACGCCACCTCTGTTAAAGGGGATTGGGAATTTATCTATGGCCAGGCAAATAGGCTTAATGCTAGGTATAGCATTAAGTGTTGCTGTAGGTCTAGCTGTGGTCATGTGGTCAGGTGCCGATTCGTATGACTTGCTTTTTTCAGGGATGGAAAATGAAGATGCGACTGAAATATTAGCTACGCTTGATCAAATGGGTGTGGATTATTCGGTGGAAACTGAATCAGGTGCGATTATGGTGCCTACTGATCAAGTACGTAAGTTAAAGCTTAAACTGGCAGCACAAGGCTTACCTCGGACCAAAAGTTCGGGTTATGACATCCTGGAAAAAGATACCGGCTTTGGCACCAGTAAAAATGTCGAGTTAATGCGATTTCAACGTGCGCTGGAAGGTGAAATAGCCAAAACAGTGGCAACCATTCAAAATGTTAAATCTGCTCGAGTCCTTCTGGCTTTACCCAAACAGTCCGTTTTTGTCCGAAAACGTAAAAACCCCAGTGCTTCAGTAATTGTCAGTCTATATCAAGGTCGACGTTTAGAAAAAGGTCAAATTGAAGCGATCATTCATCTGGTTGCTTCTAGTGTACCGATGATGGAATCCAAGCAAGTAACGGTGGTTGATCAAAAAGGCCGCATGTTAAGTGGAAACGAGTCTTCAGAAGATATGTATTTAACTTCAAAGCAATTTGAATACAAAAAAAATCTTGAAGAACATTTAATGCAGCGGATAGAAAATATTTTGGTGCCTTTGGTGGGCTCTGAAGGCATGCAAGCACAGATCTCGGCTGATGTCGATTTTACCGTTACTGAAAAAACCCAGGAAATGTTTAATCCTGATTTGCCTGCTTTACGAAGTGAACAAACACAGAATGAGCTCAGTGCTTCAACAGCTATTCAAGGTGTTCCAGGTGCTTTATCAAATCAACCGCCACCCGCAGGGGTTGCGCCCGAAATTGCTGTGGGGCAAGAGTCTCAGGCGGGAGCAAACTCACCAAGATCGAGCAGTAAAAGTGCAACCCGTAACTTTGAACTGGATAAAACGATTACCCATACCCGATTGGCAACAGGCGTTCTACGTCGTTTATCTGTAGCTGTTGTGGTAGATGATAAAAAAGTTCAGTTAGAGGATGGCAGTTTTACTAATCAAACTTATGCGCAAGAAGATGTTAATCAGCTAAGAGAATTGGTTATGCAGGCCGTGGGTTTCGATAGCAGCCGTGGTGATCAAGTGACTGTGACAAATGTTTCATTTAGAGTTCCTGATGAACTTGAAGCGTTGCCTGATACGCCATTATGGGAGCAAGGCTGGTTTATTGATATTGCAAAACAGTTAACAGCGGTATTAGTCGTGTTGTTTTTGATCTTTGGGGTTTTACGCCCAACCATGCGTGGATTGGTTGCCAGAGATGAAGAAGTCAAAGCCTTACTAGATGCACATGCTGAGGCAGATGCCATGGGGGGAACTGTTCGCATAGATAAAGATGGTAAGCCTGTTGCTATCCCTGTTGATGGAGCTGAGGAGCAGGGTGAGGGAGGTCTTTCTGCCTCTGTAGAGGATCTATTATTATTAGATGCTCCACAAAGTTATGAGAAGCGATTAGAATATATTCAGCTATTGATTGATGAAGATCCTAAATTAGTTGCTGAAGTGCTTAAAGGATGGTTGAGATCTGATGTCTGAACAAAAACAAGTTAAACTAGATGCTACTCAGCGAGCCGCTTTAATGTTATTGGCTGTTGGCCAGGATAGAGCTGCTTCCGTACTAAAAAATATGGGGCCTAAAGAAGTCCAGATTGTTGGTTCTGCTATGGCGGCTTTAGGCCCTATTACTTCGGATATGGTTGATAATGTACTGGAAAGTTTTATCTTGCAAGTTAAGGATGAGACAGGGCTTGGTCTGGATTCTGATACTTATATTAGAAATATGCTGACTGATGCCTTAGGCGCGGATAAGGCGGGTAATATTATCGACCGCATCTTAATGGGAGCAAACAGCAAAGGGATTGAACAACTTAAATGGATGGACGTTCGCTCAATTGCTGATTTAATTCGCCTGGAACATCCGCAAATTATCGCTATTATTTTATCTTTGCTTGATGCTGATTTATCAGCAGAAGTATTAGCTTTATTGCCTGAAAATCAGCGTTCGGACATTATTATGCGTATTGCAACCATGGAAAGTGTGCAACCAGCAGCGATTAAGGAGCTGGATGATATGATGGAAAAACAATTAACCGGTAGTGATAGTGTTAAAGCCTCTAACGTAGGTGGAGTAGATGCTGCAGCGAATATACTTAACTATCTTGAAGGTGGTTTGAGTGAAGAAATGATGGAAGGCATCAATGAAAGTGATGCTGAGTTAGGTCAACAAATTCAGGATAAAATGTTTGTTTTCTCTGATTTAATTAATGTTGATGATAGAGGCATACAGACCTTGCTTAGAGAAGTATCAACAGATCAATTACTGATTGCTTTAAGAGGTGTAGACGAGGTCTTGAAAGAAAAAGTATTTGGCAATATGTCTAAACGTGCGGCAGAAATGCTACGGGATGATCTGGAAGCCGCTCCTCCGACTAAATTGAGCGAGGTAGAGTTGGCACAAAAAGATATATTAAGTATTGCCAAGAAATTATCAGAGTCGGGTGAAATGATGCTAGGAAGTGGCGGTGGTGATGAGCTCGTCTAGAAATCAGGCTTTTTCAGAAGATGAATTACAAGCGCTTGGTTTATGGGACGTAGCCGAACAGTTTGGAGAGGGTAAACAACAAGTTGAGCAACAGAGTAAAAATGAAAATGCCGTATTAACGGTTGATGAAATAGAAAAAATGCAGCAACAGGCGTATGACGAGGCGTTTGCTCAGGGTAAAGAAGAAGGCTTTGAAAATGGTTTTAAAGAGGGGCAAAATAAAGGCCTTGAAGAAGGCTTTTCCCAAGGGAAATCAGAAGGTGAAAAAAAAGGCTATGATGATAACTTGCATCTGTTGCGTAAACAAACCGCTGAATTTGTTAATTTATTAGAGTCGCTAGCTGAACCTTTTAAGCAACTGGATGAAGCGGTAGAAAAAGAAATAGTCGATTTGGCAATTGGTATTGCCAATCAATTAGTTCGTCGAGAAATTAAAATAGATCCAGGGCAAATTATTGCAGTAATAAGAGAAGCGGTTAATGCCTTGCCATTAGCTTCGCAGAAACTGACATTACAAATGCATCCTGAGGATGCTGAATTAGTGAAGAGTTCGTTGGCATTAGATGATATTTCTCCTCCCTGGACTATTATTGAAGACCCTCTAATTACACGCGGGGGCTGTAAAGTGACGACTGAAACATCTAATATAGATACCACCGTTGAAAATCGCCTGGCTGCTATTGTTACCAACGTCTTGGGTGGAGAAAGAGAGCAGGATCAAGAGCTGTGATTCCTTCCGCGAATCGCAATGAAAACTGGCTTAAAAGAATAAAGCCTTATACGCAAAGGTTGGCTGAGTCGCCAGAGTTAGTGGTTGAAGGTAAACTGTCACGTATGGTGGGATTAACCCTGGAAGCTGAAGGCTGCAGAGCGGCAATCGGTTCTCTGTGTCAAGTAGAGAGCAAGTCAGGGAAAAAAATAGGTGCAGAAGTTGTTGGGTTTTCGGGTGGGCGCATTTTTCTGATGCCGACAGGGAGTACTTATGGTTTGGAGCCTGGCTGCAGAGTAATTCCGTTAGGTAAGCATAGTTTAGCCAATGTTGGTTTTAGTTTATTAGGCCGTGTACTAGATGGTGCTGGAAATGCTTTAGATGATAAAGGGCCTTTAAAAACAGATAGCAAGATTTCCCTAAGTGGCAAGACCATTAACCCCTTATCAAGAAAACCCGTACGCGAATCATTGGATGTTGGTGTGCGTGCGATCAATTCGATTTTTGCCGTGGGACGTGGACAAAGAATGGGTCTGTTTGCTGGCACAGGGGTAGGGAAAAGTGTGTTGCTAGGGATGATGACTAAATATACCAGTGCAGATGTGGTCGTGGTTGGTCTGATTGGCGAAAGGGGGCGAGAAGTTAATGAGTTTGTATTAAAAATATTAGGTGAGGAAGGTATGCAACGAGCCGTTGTGGTTGCTTCGCCTGCAGATGACTCTCCCTTAATGCGTGTGCATGGTGGTATGTTAGCAACCAGTATTGCAGAATATTTTAGGGATCAAGGGCTGGATGTTCTGCTACTGATGGACTCTTTAACTCGATATGCGCAGGCACATAGAGAAATTGCCCTGGCCATTGATGAGCCCCCCGCAACCAAAGGTTATCCGCCTTCGGTGTTTGCAAAGTTACCGCATCTGGTGGAAAGAGCGGGTAATGGAGACGAAGGAGGGGGCTCAATTACTGCGTTTTATACCGTGTTAGCAGAAGGGGATGATAATAACGACCCTATAGCGGATGCTGCACGAGGTGTTTTAGATGGGCATATTGTGTTGTCCAGAAGCCTGGCCGAAGCGGGACATTTCCCAGCGATAGATGTTGAAGCGTCCATTAGTCGGGTGATGCCGGATATAGCCGATGCTAAACAAATGAGTCTGTCTAGGGAATTTCGACGCTTGTATTCGCTTTATCAGCAAAATAAAGATTTAATCAGTGTTGGCGCTTATCAGGCAGGTTCGGATCCAAGAATAGATGAAGCCATTGCAAAAAATGCAGCCATACTAGAATTCTTGCAACAGGATATGGACGAAGCCGTCGATATTAGTCGTAGCTTGACAGAACTTGAAGCTTTGTTAAGTGTAAATTAACTATCCTGTTATTTGTCATCTTTGCAGGGTGGATGAGCGATAATGAAAACCACTCTTTTATCAAATCAATACTTGATTACCAATGAGTCTCAGCCATTTTAAAACAACAATAAGACATAAGTTGTTATAAATAGCTTCTCCGTGTACTTCATGGTTGATATGTCATTAATAAACTGAATTTGATTATTCAACTGAGGTTTTCCAGGTACGTAGAGACGTAGCATGCTACGTCTCTACACAATGTCTGACTCTACGGTTTTTTAAAAAAGATACAGGGTTAGGTACCAGTCTCCGATATTTTAGAGCGCCAGTAATGCAAGCTTCACACTCCATCTCGGCAAAGAATGCCTTGATCCAGATATTGAAAGGTTGTATAAAAAGGCTGAAGCTTGTGGGTAATCAGCATTTTAAACCGTGGCGGACACCCAGCTACGAGTAATAATTAATATAAAGTCAATCGTCATACTGGCAGGGATCGCCAGTATCCAGAGCACATGGATGTGATTCGGTCACTCAACAATGACCACGGTTAACATCCTTGTCACTGG